>JAAUYK010007170.1_pt1 | contig 11905 bp, 10 predicted proteins | sample 7278021 | NCBI WGS metagenome assembly JAAUYK01 (sample SAMN14350223, study PRJNA611818) | marine sediment metagenome | isolation source: surface marine sediment (1.8m) | place: French Polynesia: Moorea | collected 2018-08
ACGCGATGTCGAGCGAGAGGGATGGCGAGGTTTCCTCGCCATATCCAATCGAAGCTTTGGAGGTTGCCTCCGACATTTCAGCCGTCCGTCTTGTACGCCCCGTGCGCGTTCGGGGGGTGAGGAAACCTCACCGGGCGGGAATGGGGGGAATTAAATTTAATCTTAGGTCTAAGTAGATCAACCTTGGCAAAATACTCTCCCCATCCCGGCACCGCTTGTCTCCCAGTCAACCTCAATCGATTGATTATGGGACGAGGCAACAGCCCTGCCCCCCCAATTCTGGCATCGCAATTATCAATTATTATGTGTCTTGCTTCTTTTCCAATATTTATTAAAAGGAAAATAAATAGCAGGAGTCCAAAGACTATTAATCAAAGCCGAAATAATCATCACACGCTGATAATCTTGCCAAATCTGAGAAACGGTCAGAATCTGTTCCCAAATATATTGGAAAGCCACAATAGTTTCAGCAATAATTGCCATAAAAAAAGCAATTAATGCCACGGAAATTAAATCTTCACCTATATATTTTTGCTTATTCAAACTAGCAGTAATAATTCCTACTGTAACCAAACTTAAAATATGAGAAGGAGTAGAAACAGTTATGCCATCATAAATTAATCCCAATGATATACCCGCGATCGCAGCTTGCCAAATTGGACGTTTGACACTCCAAACAATCACCAAAATTAAGATCCAATTTGGGCTGATTCCTAATATTTCCATTCCTGGAAAATTAAACAGCAGCAACATTGAGCAGATCGTGACCGAACTTAATATGATAAATGTATTAGATAAATAGGCTGACATATTTAAAAGGTAATAGTTACGAGGTAAGAGGTAAGAGGTAACTTCCCCATCTTCTCCAAAACCTAACACCTAACCCCTAAAACCTAACACAACTAGGGTGTACTGCAATTTTGACTAAAAATTACTATAGATGACAAAAATTATAATTATTGGCTGTGGCATAGTAGGTGCAACCATTGCCTATGAATTAAGCCTGATTCCCCAATTGGATATTACCGTAATCGAACAAAAAACTCCTGCCTCTGGTTCTACTGGTGCTGCATTAGGAGTATTGATGGGGGTAATTAGTGGTAAAAAAAAAGGCAGAGCCTGGAAATATCGAGACTATAGTTTGCAACGTTATGAAACCTTAATTCCTGAAATAGAAGCAAAAACGGGTATTAAAATCCCTGTAAATCGTCAAGGTATAGTTAAACTTCTCTTTAAGGATGATAATTTGGATAAATGGCATCAATTACAACAAACTCGTCAGATTAACGGTTGGCAATTAGAAATTTGGGATCGAGAATATTTAAATATTAAATGCCCCCAAATCCAAGACGAAAGAATTGTTGCGGCTGTCTATTCTCCTCAAGATAGACAAATTAATCCCCAGATATTGACAGAAGCTTTAGTTAAAGCTGCAACTGGCAATGGAGTTGAGTTTAAATTTGGCGTTACTGTAAATCAACTCTTGTCCTCCAATAAAAAAGAATATTGCCCAGGAATAATTACCAGTAACGGAATTTTCGATGCAGATTGGTTAATCATAGCTGCGGGTTTAGGCTCAACTCTCCTTACCGCATCTGTGCAACAAAAACTTGATTTGCGTCCTGTATTAGGACAAGCTATCAGATTCAAAGTTAATAGGCATCTGGGTACAGCAGAGTTTCAACCAGTAATCACAGGCCATGATGTTCATCTTGTACCTCTCGGCAATCAAGAATATTGGCTCGGTGCAACAGTAGAATTTCCTGACGAGATGGGTAATGTCATAGCAGAAAGAGAATCATTGGATCGGATGATAGAAGACGCGATCGCATTTTGTCCTGCTTTGCAAGATGCTACTATAGTAGAAATATGGTCTGGAAAGCGCCCTCGACCCCAAGAACAAGCAGCCCCAGTAATTGGTAAACTAGCTGGATATAATAATGTTTTATTAGCGACAGGGCATTATCGCAACGGAGTCTTACTCGCTCCTGCAACAGCTAAAGAAATTCTGGACTTTATTACTACCCCTAATCTTTAAAGGATTTACCTCATTTAACCGAGAGTTGCTATAACTTAGATTGAGTTGAGAAATGTACCTAAGCGATATTGCTGAGAACTCTAGGTAGAAGATCTTAAAGATCCGTATAATTGCTGATTCGTTATTAATAATTCCTGATTCATTATTGAATCAAGTCAATTAAAGATTCATTATTAATTCGAGTCAATTAAAAGAGATGTAAACATAGATTGTCCCATCTAATTAGTACAGAAGATTGATCAGATTTAATTAATCTTATTTTCTTTCTAATTCAGTTGGGTAGATTCGTATAACCTTAGCATCGACTAAGAACTTCTTTAGCGGCAAGGTACTTAGGTACTGTGACTTATACTGAATAACTCAATGGAGATCTTCATGACCATTATCGTTTGTTTGGCTATAATTCTTGTAATTAGAAGCCTATGGGATTATTTTCTTCCCTGTACTTCTGACTAGAAAATTTTGTAGAGACGTAATATTTTACGTCTCTACACCCATAAAGTTAAGAGTTAAGAGAGAAAAGGTAATGGGTAATAGTTAATTATTCTCTGGGGAAATTTTAATAAAAAATAGCAGCAATAATTTTATCTAAACCAGCCATTGATCCTGAAAATCCTCAGAAAAATATAGTCAATTATCGTAAATATTCCTCTCGTTAGATCAACCTCAATCATCAAATATAAAAAGCATATACTTGAAAGCCATATCATCCACTCTGTCATCACTATTTTCTACTTAATTACACCCACTTACTTAAACTCTTTCTGGGTTAAGATAATTCACCAATATTATCAATTGGGAAATATTTGTCTTACAATGAATGCATAGTAATCGACACACCAGATTAACTAAATATGGAATTTGCCCAGCGCATACAACCTCTTGCGAGTAATGTATTTGCCGATATGGATCGTGCAAAAGCTCAGGCGATCCAACAGGGAAAAGAAGTTATCGATCTTTCATTAGGTTCCTCCGATCTACCAGCAGCTGAAAATGTCCTTACAGCGATCGCAGATTCTTTACACGATCGCTCTACTCATGGTTATTTACTCTTCAATGGCACTAAGAAATTTCGAGAAAGAGCAGCCGATTGGTATACAGAAAGATTTGGGATTGCTGTCGATCCTGAAACAGAAGTATTGCAACTGATTGGCTCTCAAGAAGGTACAGCCCATTTACCCTTAGCGATTCTGAACCCAGGAGATATCGCATTGTTACTCGATCCGGGATATCCTTCCCATGCGGGAGGAGTTTACCTCGCAGGAGGGCAAATCTATACTATGCCTTTGTTAGCAGAAAATAAATTTTTGCCAATATTTGAGGATATCCCGACTCAGGTATTGACTCAGGCAAAGATGATGGTTTTGAGTTATCCTCATAATCCTACCACTGCGATCGCGACTTTAGCTTTTTTTGAATCAGCAGTGGCTTTTTGTCGTCAACATAATCTAGTCTTGGTTCATGATTTTCCCTATGTAGATATAGTATTTGAAGGGACAGCAAAACCGCCTTCGATTTTGCAAGCCGATCCGCATAAGGAAGTTTCTCTTGAATTTTTTACCCTTTCTAAGTCCTATAATATGGGAGGATTTCGCGTTGGTTATGCCATTGGTAATCGGGAATTAATTAAAGCTTTAAGACAAATTAAAGCTGTAATTGATTTTAATCAGTATTCAGGTATTTTAAACGGCGCGATCGCAGCTTTATCCGGTTCTCAAGATATTGTGACCAAAACCGTTAATACTTTTCAAACTCGTAGAGACATTTTAGTTACTGCCTTAAATAATATTGGTTGGCAAGTAACTAAGCCAGAAGCGACTATGTATCTTTGGGCGAAATTACCAGAACCTTGGCAAAATAATTCTATTGATTTTTGTACTAAATTAGTAGCTGAAACTGGAGTTGCTTTATCTCCTGGAGCGGGTTTCGGTAAATCAGGAGAAGGTTATGTCAGATTTGCCTTAGTTCAAGATCCAGAAATTTTAGAAGAAGCTGTCACGAAAATCTCTGTATTTCTACTCAAAAAATAGTCAATTATACTATTGATATTTTGCTGTATTTATTAGTTATACTTGTGGACACGTTTTGTTCTCTAACGGTGCACGTTACTTACTATTTATATTTTCTTGAAAATGAATATTAAATATGGATTGAATTTTTAAATACCTTTGCCCTTTAACCTTTAATCTGTCTTGGTGCGCGTTCTCCCCATTCGAGGACAAGCCTTGCGGAGGAAACCTCCGCGGGGGTGGAATAGGGGCTTTAAATAATTTGATTTATGATCCACAACATTTAACTGTTTGGTCATGAAGCCCCTCTCCCCGCGCACCGCTTTTCTTCAAACAATTACAAAAACTATAGGTTGCAAACTAGACGCGGTTTAGCTAATCGGATGTAGCTAATTTAACTGAGAAATTCTAAGTGGCAGAAACAAAAGACCTCGATTAAAATGTGCTGGATTTGTGAACTATAACCATCAACCTAGGGAGTAATTTTCGATGGAAGTCTCTAGCACTATTTCTATAGGGATAGAAACCTTAACTGTTAATGAAGATCTAGGCGAAATCATTATTCCCATCACACGGACAGGAAACGCAGATCTAGCAGTATCAGTAGACTATTCAATTAATGATAACTCTGCGCGATCGGGACAAGACTTTATCGGGACTTTAGGAACTTTAAATTTTGCTGCAGGAGAAACAGTTCAAGAGATTATAGTAGATATTTTAGATGATAGTATCTTTGAAGCTGATGAAAGCTTTAGTCTAGCAATTGGCAATCCGACAGGAGCAGTCTTAGGGAATATTAGAACAGCTATTATCACCATTGAAGATAATGATCTGATGGGAGAAGATACTCTTGCTTTTAGTCAAGCAGAATACTCGATCTCAGAAGCTGCAAATACAGCAACAATTACTGTAGTTAGAACTGGAAATACTAATCAAACAGTTTCAGTAGACTATAAAACAGGCGATGATTATGCCCGAGCTGGATTGGACTATACAGCGGTTTCAGGAACTCTAACTTTTGCTCCTGACGAAACAACTAAGACTTTTGACATTCCACTGCTCAATGATGCTTTACCAGAGTTAAATGAAGCTCTGACTATCAATCTTAGTAATGCTGCAGGAATAGATTTAGGATTACAAAATACTGCCAAAGTAATTATTGAAGAAGATGACGAACTTCCTTTTACTATTAATAGAGAGGTCATAGTTTCAGGATTAGCAGCAGAAGGAGGTGTTTTCCCGCCCGGCCCGACTGCCTTTGACTGGGGTCAAGATGGTACGATGTTCATTGCTAAACTCGATGGTACTGTGCGGGTATTTGATGGCAATAGCCTTTTGGAAAAACCATTTATTGATCTATCAAATCAAGTTAATATAGGAGGTCAGCGGGGTCTTCTAGGGTTAGCTGTTCATCCAGATTTCCCTAAACAACCTTATGTTTATTTAGCTTATTCCTATGATCCACCCGATGTGATCCCAGATCAATCAGAAGAAGGTCGCGTAACTCGTTTAGTCCGCATTACCGCAGACCCCAATTCCAACTATCAAACTGCTTTACCTAACAGCGAAGTTATTTTACTCGAAACTCCTCCTGTGAAAAACTTTCATGCTGCTGGGGCTATTCATTTTGGAAAGGATGGGGAACTTTTTTTCGCTCACGGAGATGGTACACAGGTTAGTGGCTCTCCCAAACCTAAACAAGCGCAAATACTTCAAAGTATAAATAATCCATTTGGGAAGCTATTTCGTATCGATCCGATTACAGGCAATGGATATTCCGATAATCCTTTCTACAATGGTGACCTCACTAGTATTGAATCTAAAGTCTATAGTTATGGGTTACGCAATCCTTGGCGTTTTGCAATTCACCCAGAAACAGGTGAACCTTTCATTGGCGATGTGGGTTGGACAAATTGGGAAGAAATAAATACGGGGAAGGGTAATAATTTTGGTTGGCCTCTCTATGAAGGGGGTAATGGTGTAAGTCTGAGAACCACTGCTTTAGCTGAAGCTCCAGAATTTCAAAAGCTTTATGCTAGCCAATCCCCTGGAACTGCACCTAGTTATAGTGTCAGTCATGATGATGGAGGGAGAGCAATTACTGTTGGTGATTTTTATACTGGCAGTGCTTATCCCCAAATCTATCAAGAAGCCCTCTTTTTTGCGGACTTTAATGGTGATAGTGGTGTTGATGCTTTAACTTTTGATGCTCAAGGAAATATTGATTCAGTACTCAACTTCACCGATGAAAAAAATATTACTCAAATTGCTCTAGGTTCTGATTCCTATCTTTATTTTTCCAACTTAGTCACAGGAGAAATTGGTCGCTGGGTTATGAGTTCTTCTGTGTCTGATTCTCCGACCAATGGTGATGACTTGATTACGGGAACTGATGATAACGAGATTATTCGTGGTTTAGATGGTAATGATTCGATTACTGGTGGTCGAGGGGATGATCGCTTAATCGGTAATGATGGTGATGATTCATTAGACGGTGGGACAGGAGATGATTCCCTCAATGGTGGGATGGGAAATGATACTCTAATTGCCAGTCAAGGGGATGAACTCTTAATTGGTGATAATGGTGCAGATGTATTTCTTATTGAATCAATTGAAGGCAGAAATGTCATTAGTGATTTTGAACTGGGAGTAGATCTATTGGGAATACCAGATAATATTTCTCTTGAAAATCTTAATATTACTAATAATTGGAATAATACAGGAACTCTTATTTTCGATAATCTTGGTCAGCAAATTATGGTTTTAGGTGGAATTAATCCTGACTCTTTGGATATCAATCGTGATTTTATATGATATAAGTAGCTGTGCAAATTTAATTAAATCTAGTTACTTAATTTATATTCATAGAAAAATAAATACGTGTTACAAGAAAAGGCTTATTGGTTAGCATGGTCGCAAATTCCAGGAATTGGGCCTATTTTACTCAAAAGAATCCAACAAAAGTTTGGTCAGCTCTCTCAAGCTTGGAGTTTACCAGTCACCGAATTAGGACAAGTAGAAGGTTTCGGGGAAAAAATAATCTCTAAAGTACAGGGAGAGCGCTCAAAAATTAATCCCGAACGACTATTAGAAGATCATCTAAAAGATAATCCCCAATTTTGGACACCAGCCGATCCCGAATATCCTCAATTATTATTAGAAATTCCCAGTCCACCACCAGTTTTATACTATCGAGGACAAGTACAGTTACAAGAAAATTTGGGCATATTCTGTGCGATCGCAATTGTCGGGACTCGTTATCCCACAGAATATGCTAAGCGTTGGACTAGCAGAATCAGTAAAACCCTTACTGAACAAGGCTTTATCATCGTTTCAGGAATGGCTGCGGGAATCGATGCTGAGGCTCATTGGAGTTGTCTTAAGGCTTCGGGAAGAACGATCGCGGTGTTAGGGACAGGAGTGGATACGATATATCCTCACAGTAATCAAAAGCTTTATCAACAAATAGAACAAGAGGGTTTAATCCTTAGTGAATATCCCGCTAATACCAAACCAGATCGGGGTAATTTCCCAGCACGCAATCGTATTATTGCAGGCTTGTCTCGCGCCGTCTTAATCATGGAAGCACCACAAAAATCTGGAGCCCTAATCACCGCGCGTTTTGCTAATGATTTTTGTCGGGATGTTTATGTTTTACCAGGTACTCTAGATAATCAACAATCTCTTGGTTGCTTGGATTTATTGAATCGAGGAGCCCAGGTTATTTTAGGTGAAAACCATTTACTAGAGATGTTGCAAACCATACCAATGCTAGATCCATCTTTACGCTCGCAACCAGCATTATCTCTGTCAGAATCAAAATTAAACATTGGAAGTTCTCAGCAAAAAAATCGAGATTTCTCCCATTTAGAGCCAGAATTAGCCCAAATAATGTCAATTATGACCGTTGAATCTCTTACCTTAGATGCGATCGCGGAAAAAACAGGATTAGATACCAGTAAATTATTAGCTTCATTATCTCAATTAGAATTAATGGGTTTAATTTCTCAATTACCAGGGATGAGATACTGTGCCATTTAACACTCATGCTGCGAATAAATACAATGCTAAAGTCTTCTTTGCCGTTATTTTTGGGCGAAAAAACAAGGGTTTTTACTGAACTGAAATTAGATTGGCAAATTATTTATGAATTCTTTAAATTATTACGTAGATCAATTACTATCTTTGACTAAATAATTCATAGAATAAACACGGAAGTGAATAACAAAAAATATTTGCTAACTTTAGCTATTTTAAATTTTTTACAGGTAAAAATTCATTAAAAATACATCTATCGAAAATAAATAAGTGATATCATAGATTAATTAAGCAAAAATTATTATTGATTTTTATTATTCTCAAAAAGCCTCAAGCGCTTATTCTTCAAAATTGTCTATGCCTAAAGTTCATTCTTGGTCAAGTCAGCCCAAAATTCTAATTCAACCCAAAAGTCTAGGAATGGTTTTGCAAGAAGCTCACTTAGTTTCTCTTCCTCAAATTGAGTTAGCTTTACAAGATCAAATTTATTATCCATATTTGCGTTTGGGAGAGATTTTAGCACTGCGAGGTTGGATTAAACAAGAAACAGCTGATTTTTTTGCTCAAGAGTGGTGGACGCTTACGAAACACAGAACTAGAAAGCCTCTGGGTTACTATTTACAAAAGTCTGCACTAATAGAGGAAAAACACATTGAAGCCATACTAGAAGAGCAAAGAATTACAGGAATTCGCTTTGGTTCTGTTGCTGTCCTTCAAGGATTACTAAATTCTCAAACACTTGACTTCTTTTTAAACTATTTATTTCCGAAGGAATTTAGGGAATCATCTTTGGTGGCTAAGTATCAGAAAAATTGTCGAAAATATCAACAATCTTCCAATAGAGTTCTCATTCCAGATAACTTTCAACAAAAAACCGATCATCGGCTGGAGCAAAATCAACCCCAAGTAGAAGATCTAGAAGAATCTGAAATCATATGGATTGATTAAATTTCTTCCTTAATCAATCAAGAAGCTAAGAGCTTGATTTAAAAATAACTTTAGATTCTGTTAACTATATCTTTATTTTTTGGGGAAAAGTCGGAAAAATATGTGGAAAAACTGGGGTTTTTGTGGAAAACCCAGTTAACCCTTTCTCTTTCGGAAAAAAAATGGAGCCGAGCAGAGTCGAACTGCTGTCCAGACTGATTATTAACCTTCCGCTCATTCACAGGTTTAGTTCTTCTGATCCTCAGAACGGGAACCACCACTTATCCCTGATGGTAGGATTTTCTAGTGAGGTCTTTACTGCATTAGTCAACTAGAAGTAACTAAAGAGTGCATCCGTTGGGGTTTCGTTTTAGCTCTTAACGGAGTCAAACTAAAAGCAAGCAAGTCTGTTGTTTAGACTTAGGCACATACAGCCACACGCTTGAATGATACGATGTTGTTTTCAGCATCTATATTTAGATTTTGAGTCTGGATTTACGAGAGTGGACTCTCTCTCGACCTGAGTCACAGATTAGCTTTCACCAACCTGTCGAAACCGTTACGGCCCCTCGTGGTAATCTCTATATGTATTGTAGCTAACTTTTCCTAAAACTGGCGGGCAAACATTACAAAACATTGAGGAATAATACAGTTAGTATCTTTGTGACAAGGATTAGCTTTAAACTTAGTAGTCTGTTACCCAACAGTGTCTTTAGATTTTAGTCTAGCTCGATCATTTAAAAAAATATGTTTCCTATTCATCGTCCTCGTCGTCTTCGTGCAACTGCTCAATTGCGCCGTATGGTGCAAGAAACTATTGTGACGGCTAATGATCTCATTTATCCTTTATTTGCTGTTCCAGGAGATGCGATCGCTAAAGAAGTTAAATCCATGCCTGGAGTATATCAACTTTCTGTAGATAAAATTGTAGAAGAAGCCAAAGAAGTTTACGATCTAGGCATTCCAGCAATTATTTTATTCGGTATCCCAGAAGACAAAGATGCCGATGCAACTGGTGCTTGGCATGATTGCGGGATTGTCCAAAAGGCTGCTACCGCAGTGAAAGAAGCTGTACCTGATTTGGTAGTTATTGCCGATACTTGTCTTTGTGAATATACTACCCACGGTCATTGTGGCTATCTAGAAGTAGGAGATCTTTCTGGGAAAGTTCTCAACGATCCTACCCTAGAGTTATTAAAGAAAACTGCGGTATCCCAAGCAAAAGCAGGTGCTGATATCATTGCGCCTTCGGGAATGATGGATGGTTTTGTCATGGCAATTCGCCAAGGCTTAGACGAAGCAGGTTTCCAGGATACTCCCATTCTTTCCTATGCGGCTAAATATGCCTCTGCCTATTATGGCCCTTTCCGTGATGCAGCCGAATCTGCTCCCCAATTTGGCGATCGCCGTACCTATCAAATGGATCCGGCAAATGGCACAGAAGCCTTGAAAGAAGTGGCTTTAGATATTGCTGAAGGTGCGGATATGCTGATGGTAAAACCTGCTTTAGCATATATGGATATTATCTGGCGGGTTAAAGAAATGACTAATCTGCCTGTGGCTGCCTACAATGTTTCTGGGGAATATTCAATGATTAAAGCTGCTGCGCTTAATGGCTGGATTGATGAGAAGAAAGTTACTTTAGAGACCCTTACTAGTTTTAAACGTTCTGGTGCAGATCTAATTCTGACTTATCATGCTAAAGATGCCGTCCGCTGGTTGGAGGAATAATTAGAAATTAGCGATTGTTTTGTAATTTCAAGTGCTATTGTGAAATAGAGCGATCGGGTAGTGTTTCGCTTTACGCGATCGCTAATTCAAGCAAAATAAAATGCTTCAACTGCAACAAACTTGAAATTTATGATAATGAAAGGTTAGGCTGACCTAGGTGAAGCCTCTGTGTACTTATGCGCCGCTGCGTAGATTCGTAGTGCAGCGCTTATCTGCTTCCCAGCTTCTTCCCCTTGCTGCTGAAACCATTCCAAAGTCTCAGCATCCACCTCAACAGCGACAGTTGCGTTTGACGAGGTGGGAAGACGAAGTTTTGCCTTAGCAAAAAACTCATCTGTAAGAGGAGGAATATCAGATGTATCGATATCCTCATCAGTCATTGCGTCAATTCTAGCCCAATCTGTTTTTGATGTATTGCTCATATCGTTTTCGTTCATGAGATAGTGCTTTTCTTAGTGAAATGATGCGAATTATTTGCTCACTTGGCTCAGTATACACAATCACTACTACTCGTCCATTCAACAAACCAATACCAACCTATCTATCTTCACCATAGGTTTCTCGGACATCAAGATCGACAACCATTGGCAGATCGAAGATTCCTGGAGCATCAGCAAAATCAAAACCATGCTTGGCAAGGTTACTCGCGTTTTTGCGTTCATCCCACTCAAAATTCATACATTTAATTTAACATGTCTCAAATTTTGTAGTGGAACTTTAGTATTTTATACTCATCGCTAATTAAAGAACAGTAAACCGCTAACTTTATGCTGCGACAAGCAACTTTGTCAATCTCCTATTTTAGACTGAGATACAATATCTAGATTAGTTTTAGGGATCGATTCTTGATTTTGTTGCATAATTCTAATCAAAAATCTTAGTGCTTCATTAACAGCATCAGCATTAGGAAATACTTCTGCGACATCAGGATCTAAGCGAACAGTTTTACCAGCAAAGCTTTTGCGCTCAGTTCCCAGTCGTCTTACTCGCAAATTTTTTAAGTCATATTCTGGGCGTAGATCGTCTTCCATTTGTAGCTCATCCTTCTTCATAAGTAGGTAAACAAAATTATTTGTATATTTCTTACTTAGTTATATTTCTATTGCCTGTTGCCTATTGCCTATTTCCTAACATCACTAAATGTTAAATTAATTTTGCGTAG
>JAAUYK010207885.1_pt1 | contig 11904 bp, 8 predicted proteins | sample 7278021 | NCBI WGS metagenome assembly JAAUYK01 (sample SAMN14350223, study PRJNA611818) | marine sediment metagenome | isolation source: surface marine sediment (1.8m) | place: French Polynesia: Moorea | collected 2018-08
ACCTGCTCTTCGCGGCCCCCCGCATCCTTCCCAGCCGCATCGACCCGGCGGGTGACGTCGGGCAGCACCGTCGCGAGTACACGGTGGCGATGATGGTGGAGCCCGGCTGTCCGCTGATCGGCCAGAGCGTCGAAGAGGCGGGGCTCCGCCACCTTCCGGGGCTCTTCCTCTTCGAGGTCGAGCGCTGCGACCACGTCATCACGCCAGTCCGGCCCGACGAGGTGATCGCGGAGGGAGACCGGCTGGTCTTCGCGGGCGTGGTCTCGACGATCGTCGATCTGCAGCGGATCCGGGGGCTCGTGCCCGTCGGAGAGGAGGACGAGCCCGCGCGCCCCAGCAAACGCCACCGATTGATCGAGGCCGTGGTGTCGCGGTCCTCACCGCTGGTGAGCCGTACCATCCGGGAGGCCAACTTCCGCACGGTCTACGACGCCGCCGTGATCGCGGTCCACCGCAACGGGGAGCGCGTGCCCGGGAAGATCGGGGAGATCGTGCTGCGTCCCGGCGATACCCTGGTCTTCCAGGCGGCGCCGCGTTTCCTCGAATCCCACCGCAACAGCCCCGACTTCTACCTGGTGAGCGAGGTGCCGGAGTCGACGGCGCCCCGCCACGACCGGGCGTGGTTCAGCGTCGCGGTATTCGTCTTGATGGTGGCCCTCGCCACCCTGGACGCGGTCCCCATCCAGATCGGCTCCTTCGTCGCCGTCGGCATCCTCATCGTCACGCGCTGCATCAGCGCCGCGCGGGCACGCACCAGCGTGCAGGTGCACGTGCTGGTGGTGATCGCGGCCGGGCTCGGGATCGCCACGGCGATCGAGAAGACCGGAGCCGCGGGCGCGGTGGCGGCGGTCCTGGTCTCCCAGGCCGAGGGCTTGGGAGCGGTCGGCGTTCTGGCGGCGGTCTACCTGGTCACGATGCTGATGGCCGAGTTCCTCCACCACAGTGCCGCCGCCGCGCTGATGTTCCCGGTGGCAGTGGCGGCGGCGGGCCAGGCGGGCGCGGAGCCTCGCTCCTTCGTCGTCGCCGTGGCGCTGGCCGCCACCTGCGCCTTCGCGTCGCCCGTCACCTATCAGACCCACCTGCTCGTCTACGGTCCCGGAGGCTACCGCTTCACGGATTTCGTCCGGGTGGGCCTGCCTCTGAACCTGCTCTGCGCGGCCGTCGCCCTGCTGTTGATCCCCGTGTTCTGGCCTCTCTAGGGGGCAGGTCCCGGCAGCGGCGCCGGGGCGCAACGGCTCACGGCTTCGGGAAGTTGAAGATCGGGAAGATCGGGAAGAAGCCGTTCTCGGCCAGGTTGAGGAAGCCGAACTGGAAGCTCTTGATCTCCCGCGTGACGTTCACGAAGCCGATCTGTGCCGTGGAGCTGTCCGACACGTTGACGCCGCCCAGGTCCACCAGCGTCTCGCCCTGCGCAACGGTGACGAAGCCCGTATTGAAGGCCCCATCGGCCTCGTTGAGCAGGTTGATGAACGCGGCGTTCACGCCCGAATCCCGACCCGTGTGGTAGTTCACGAGACCGAATGCGACGCCCGAACTCATCTCGCCCGTCACCACGCCGACGCCGGCCACCAGGGCCAGGCCCGAGAGCTGCCTGGTCTCGCTCACGGACAGGAGCCCGAGGTCTAGCCCCCGCGTGCGCACGTTCTTGCCGTGCAGGAACGACAGCCGCATGCCGTTGACCGACGACTCCGCCGGGATGTTGACGCTCGGAATGCCCAGCTGGAAGCCGGCCTCGGCGGCGGCGAGGCCCGGGCCGAGCACGAGGCACAGGCATGCGATTGCGGACTTCATGGCGATCTCCCTTGTGGAACCCGGGGCTCGCGGAGGGACGGCGGCGAAGGGCGCTTCGGAGCGGGCGGAGACTAGCCCAGTACCTGGCTCGAGGGGCTGATCCTGCGGTGTCGGGTTGCAAGCCTGCTCGCGCGGGGCTACGAACCTGCACGGGCGCACTTCGGGCTGCGTCGCTCGGGAGGAATGCCGTGTCACGGTCGACCCGCCTCGTCCGACTCCTCCTGTGCCTCGGCGTGCTGGCGCTCTCGGGCTGTGCGGCGCTCGGCTTCGGCTCCCGCTCGCGGGGAATCGACCGCATCGTCGAGACCCAGGAGCTGCGCGTGGGCATTACGGGCGAGCAGCCGCCCCTCAACATGACGGCTCGGGACGGCGAGCTGATCGGCCTCGAGGTGGCCCTGGTGAAGGTGCTCGCCAAGTCCATGGAGGTGGACGCGAAGCTCGTGCGGAGGCCCTTCTCCGAGCTGCTCGATGCCATGGACGACGGCGACGTGGACATCGTCATCTCCGGCATGACCATCACCCCGGAGCGGAGCGCCCGCGCGATCTTCGTCGGGCCCTACTACACCTCGGGCAAGTGCCTGCTCACCAAGTCCGAGGCGCTCGCGACGATCCAGGAGCCGGGGGACCTCAACAACCCCACGCTGAGCATCGCGGCCCTCGAGGGCTCGACGAGCCAGGCGTTCATCGAGCGCTTGCTTCCGATCGCCCAGCACGTCCTCACCGCGACGCTCGACGAGGCCATCCAGCTGGTCCGGGAGGACCAGGTCGACGCACTGCTCGCGGACCGCGAGACCTGTCGCTACGGCGTGCTGCGCTGGCCCGACTCGGGCCTGCGGGCTTCGACCTCGACCTACACCATCGAGCCGCTCGGGATCGCGGTCCCGAAGGACCAGCCGGAGCTCGCCAGCTTGATCGAGAGCTACATCGACGCACTGAACGAGAACGGCGTCATCGAGAAGGTCCGCGTGTTCTGGTTCGAGAACCCCTCCTGGGTTCGGGCGTTGCGCTGAGGGGTTCCCTGGTGGCCCAGGATCTCGAAGGCCGGCACGTCGTCGTCACCGGAGCCAGCGGGGGCCTCGGGATCGCGATCGTCGAGGAGCTGCTGGCACGGCACGCGAGCTGCCACCTGCCCTTCGTGGAGCCGGACGTCCCCGCACGGGTCCCCTGGAGCCGACACGATCGCGTGCAGATCCAGTGCGGCGTGGACGTCGGCGACGAGGCCCAGGCCCGGGACTTCTACGCCGCCGCCCCGGCGCTGTGGGCCTCGGTCCATCTGGTGGGCGGCTTCTCGATGGGGCCGCTGCTCGACAGCTCCCTCGCGGATCTCGAGCACATGCTCGCCCTCAACGTGCGGACCTGCTTCCTGTGCTGCCGCGAGTCGGTGCGCGCGATGCGGCGGGGCGGCGAGGGGGGCCGGATCGTCAACGTGACGGCGCGGCCGGCACTCGAGCCCGTCGCCGACATGAGCGCCTACAGCGCCGCCAAGGGCGGGGTGGCGGCGCTGACCCGCAGCCTCGCGGCGGAGCTGCGCGAGGAGGGGATCCTGGTGAACGCCATCGTGCCCTCCATCATCGACACCCCGGCCAACCGCTCCGCCATGCCCGACGCCGACTTCGACCGCTGGCCGACGCCCTCCCAGATCGCGGACGCGATCGGCTTCCTGGTCTCGCCCGGCAACGCCCTCACCCACGGAGCGCTCCTCCCCGTCTACGGGCGCGCCTGAATCCCGCTTCCCTGATGTCATCGTTTGTACTACATTCGATGACGTGCTGAGCGACCACGACCCGCGGGCGGTTCGTCGAGCCATGCTTCGAGAGGGCCTCGCCATGCTGGCGCACGGCCTGCTGCTGCCCTTCGGGTGGCGTCACCACACCCACGTGTCCGAGCGCCGCCCGGACCAGCGCACCGTCGTGATGGTTCACGGCCTCGCGGCGAACCGGTCCGGGTTCTTCCCGTTGCAGGCCTACCTGAGAGCCTGCGGCCACCGGCGGATCTACGCCATCAACTATCGCAGCGCGGGCTCTCTGGAGGCGCTGGCCCTGCGGCTCAAGCGCGAGATCGACGCGAGAATCCGGGGCGGTCGCATCGATCTCGTCGCGCATTCCATGGGAGGACTGGTGGCGCGCTTCTACCTGCAGCAGCTGGGAGGCGCGCGGCGCGTGGACCGTCTCGTCACGCTGGGCACCCCGCACCGCGGCACCCACGCGGCCAACTTCGTCCCCTCGGCCCTGGTCCGACAGCTGCTGCCGGAGGGGCCCTTCATCCGGCACCTGAACGAACTCCCCCCGCCGGAGGGAGTGACGGTCACGAGCCTGGTCGCCGGCCGCGACCTGCTCATCCAACCGGTCGACGCGGCGCAGTGCCCCTTCGGGGAGTGCCTCCGCTTCGAAGACCTGGGACACCTGGAGCTGCTGTTCCGACCGCAGGTCCTCGAGCAGATCGGACGCATCCTGGAGTCCGAACCGGCTTTGGGGTCGCGTCCCGGCCGCGACTAGCCGAAACCCCTCCCAGGCCCCGCCCGACGGGCCCGGTCCACCTGGAATGCGGTGGACGGGCCTGGGGGAGGCGCGCTAGCTTTTTGGAGTGATCGCTACATGAATGGAGCACTCGCTACAGAGCCATGAGCTCCGCCTCGGAAGCCGCAGCCCCGGCTGGACGCACGCCGTCCCGACTCGACGGTGAGCGCTCGCGCGAGCGCATCCTCGACGCGGCGGAGCACCTGCTCGCCGAGAAGGGCTTCGCGGGGACGGGCATCGCGGCGATCAGCCGCGCCTCGGGGCTTCCGGCCAGCTCCATCTACTGGTTCTTCCGCAGCAAGCAGGAGCTGGTTGCGGCGGTAGTCGAGAGGGCGACCGAACGGTTCCTCGACGCCTTCGGGGCCGCGCACCGCGAGGGGCCGCCCGAAGCCCGTCTGCAGCGTTTCGTGATGCGCGCCCTGGAGCAGTCGGGCGCGCGGCTCCCGGAGTTCGCGCGGCTCCAGTTGCTCCTCGCGCTGGAGCGGGGCACCGCCGACCCGGAGCTCCTCCAGCGACTTCGTCGCGGCCGCGAGCGCGCCCAGCGATTGGTCCAGGACGCCCTCGAGGGCAGCTTCTCCCGCTTCGGCGCCCGCGCCGGGGCGCTGGCGGAAGAGCTCTCGCCCCTCTCCATGGCATTCGCCCACGGCGTGCTCGTCGGGCGTGAGATGGGCGTGGAGGGCCTCGAGCTGTCTCGCTTCGTCAAGGAGCTGGAGGTCGCGATGGTCGCCATCGCCGAGCACCGGCTCGCGGAGTCGGAGCCGTGAGGGTCCGGGGTCGGCCCCGCCTCGCTCCGTTCTGCCTCGGGGCGCTGCTCCTCGTCGCCGGCGCGGGCTGCGACACGCCCGCGTCGGGAGATCCCGCCCGGGATCCCATCGCCGCGCCCGCCCCCGTGCGCGCCGCGCAACGGGTGCGCGTGGCGGAGGTCCGCCGGGCCCGCGTGGGCGGGCTCTCCGACGTGGCCGGCGTCACGAGCGCCTTCCGGAATGCCACGGTTGCCGCAGAGGTGGCGGGGCGCGTCGTCGTGCGTCACGTGGAGCCGGGTGTGGCGGTGGAGGAGGGGCAACCGCTCGTGACCCTCGACGACACCCTGCCCGCGATCGCAGTCGACGAGGCGCGCGCCACGCTGAAGGCGCGCCAGGTGGACCTCGCCGAGGCGAAGAGCGAGCTCGAGCGGGGCGAAGAGCTGCGCCGCGAGAGAACGATCAGCGAGCGCCAGATCGACTCCCTGCGCTTCTCCGTGGACCGCGCCGAGAGCGCCCGGAGCCTGGCCGCAGCGGCGCTGCGGCGCGCGGAACGGTCGCTCGCCGATACCGTCGTGCGCGCCCCCTTCTCCGGAACCGTCGAGCAGATCGGCGTCCAGGTGGGCGACTACCTGGCCCCGGGAGCACCGGTCGCCACCGTGGCGGACTTCGAGCGCGTGCGGCTCCGCGCCGGCGTGACGGCCAGCGAGGCGGCGGACCTGCGGCCCGGCATGCGAGCGCGCGTGACGCTGACGGCGCTCGGTGGACGGGAGTCGTCGGCCGAGATCCACAGTGTGGCGAGAACCGCCGACCCGGAGAGCGGCACCTACCCGGTGGAGCTGTGGCTCGACAACGCGGACGGTCGTCTGCGGGCCGGCATGGTGGGCCAGGTCGACCTCGCTGCTCCCGACGTCAGCGCCGCGGCCGTGGTGCCGCGTGCGGCGGTGCTCCGGCGCGACGGCCGGCTGGCCGTCTTCGTCGTGGACGGCTCGGGAGAGGAGCTCCAGGCCCGGGCGCGCGCCGTCCGTCTGGGGCGTCAGAGCGACGACCGGGTCGAGATCGTCGACGGGGTCCGGGTGGGCGAGCAGGTGGTGGTGGACGGCCTGTTCGCGCTCACCGACGGAGCCCCGGTCTACGTCGACACGGCCGACACGGCACTGGCGAGCCAGGGTTCTTGGAGCGACTGATCCGCTTCTTCGTCGAGCGTCACCTGATGGTGAACGTGCTCGTGGTGGCCGTGCTCGCGCTCGGCTGGGTGCAGGCGGCGCGAGCGCCGCGCGAGACCTTCCCGAACGTGACGCTTCCGAAGCTGATCGTGACGGGCCTGCTACCCGGCGCCTCCGCCCAGGACGTCGAGACCAAGGTCACCATCCCCATCCAGGACGCCGTGGAGGAGCTGAACGGGGTCAAGGAGTTCCACACCGTCGTCACCGACGGCTCCTCCATGACCGAGGTCGACCTGTACGAGGAGTTCGACGAGGCGCGCGTCCGCGAGGCGGAGCGGGACCTCAAGGTGCTGCTCGACGGCTCCCACGGCTTCCCGGCGGAGATGGAGGACGAGCCGGTCATCCAGCGCCTCAACCCGAAGCTGATGCCCGTGGTCCAGGTCGCCCTGGCGGGCCCCTCGGAAGAGGTGATCGGCGCGGGCAAGCTCCTCGAGCGGAGGCTGCGCAAGCTCGACCAGGTCTCCAAGGTGACCCTCATCGGCCTCGCGGATCCGGAGGTACGGATCCTGGTGGATCCGAACCGCGCGCGGGCCCACGGCGTGACGCTGCTCGACGTCGTCAACGCCGTGCAGCGGCGCAACGTCTCCAGCACCGGTGGGATCCTCGAGAGCGAGCGCGACCGGCGTCAGGTGGTGCTGTGGAGCCGCTTCGCCGACCCGGCGGAGGTGGCGCGGACCGTGATCCGCTTCGCGCCCGGCGGCGGGGCGCTCACGGTGGGAGACGTGGCGCGCATCGAGTCCGGCCGCGAGGACACGGGACTGATCGCCCACACGAACGGGCAGCCAGGCCTCTCGGTCGTGGTCACCAAGCAGGAGGACGCGGACATCGTCGACACCGTCGACGCGGTGCGGGCCAGCGTCGACGCGACGCCCCTGCCAGCCGGAGTGAGCGCCACGCTGGTGCGCGACGAGTCCTTCATGACCCGCAACCGGCTCCAGCTCATGTTCAACAACGGGATCCTGGGGCTCGTGCTGGTCTCGGCGGTGCTGTTCGTGTTCCTGACCGGCTCGGCGGCCTTCTGGACCCTGCTCGGGCTACCGGTGATCTTCCTCGGGACCCTGGCGCTGTTTCCGACGCTGGGATTCTCGATCAACATGGTCACCCTCACCGGGCTCGTGGTGGTCCTGGGGATGGTGGTGGACGACGCCGTGGTGGTGTCGGAGCGCATCGTCGCGCGGCGTCAGGCCGGCGAGGAGCGCCACGTGGCGGCGGTGCGGGGTGCGGCGGAGATGGCGCGTCCCGTGGTCGCCTCGGCGGTCACCACCATGTTGGCCTTCATGCCGCTCTGGGGCCTCGGGGGCATGAACGGCGACATGATCGAGGCGATGCCCGCGGTGGTGATCCTGGCGCTGTGTGTCTCGGTCGTCGAGTCCTTCACCGTGCTGCCCGCCCACCTCTCGATGGGGAAGGCACGGGGCGTCACGGCGAAACGCGCCTTCATGCAGCGCTGGGAGGAGGCGTACCGGGGAGCCGTACGCCGATCACTCCGACACCGCGGGCTGCTGGTGACGGGATTCGTCGCAACCCTGCTTCTGGTCTTCCTCGTCGTCGCGCCCCGCATGCCCGTCTTGCTGTTTCCCCAGGACGACTCCCAGGCCGCCTTCCTGAAGCTCTCGATGCCGCTCGGAACTCCCATCGAGCGCACCGAGGCGGTGGTGGCCGCGGTGGAGCGACAGCTGCCCGCCATCATGGGAGACGACCTCATCGCCGTGACGGCGCGGATCGGTCACCAGAATCCCGAGGAGCGCCTGGGCAACACCGCAAACCGCGGCTCCGCGGAGAACGAGGCCGTGGTCACCGCACTGGTCCGCCCGGTGGGGCGCCTCCACAGCAGCGCCGAGTGGATCGAGATCTTCAAGCGCGATCTGTCGCTGCCTCCGGAGGCGGAGGTCGCCTACGCGGCCGAGTACATGGGTCCGCCCGTCGGCCAGCCGGTGGTGGTGCACGTCTCGAGCAACAGCGACGACCAGCGACGCACGACGGCCCTCGAGGTGGCGGACTGGATGGGCGCGGTGGAGAACGTGGTCAACGTGGAAGTGGACGAGCGGCCGGGCACGCCCCAGATCGAGCTGACGCTCGACTACCCGCGACTGGCCCTGCGCGGCCTCGATCCCGAGGACGTGGCCCAGACGGTGCAGGTCGCCTTCCACGGCATGAAGGCCTCCGAGCATCGAGAGCTCGAAGACACCACGGACTTCCGGGTGATGCTCGATCCGACCGCACGCCGCGATCTGGCGTCGCTGCTGGACATCCCGGTGCGAAGCCGCGGCGGCGAGCTCGTGCAGCTCCGCGACGTCGTCACCCCGATCGAGGTGCCGGCGGTGTCGCGCATCTACCACCGGGACGGGCGCCGCGCCGCGACGGTGAGCGCCAGCTTCGTGCCGGGCTCCAACCACACCGCCCTCTCCTTCGCCGCTCTGCTCGAGCGCGAGCTCTTTCCGCGCTATGCCGGCACTCCCGGTCTGGAGGTCCGCGTGGGCGGCGAGGCCGTGGAGACCCGCAAGACCACGGGGGACCTGGGGCTCGCGGCCGGGCTCGCCTTCGCGGGCATCACGCTGGTGATCGCGCTGATGCTGGGCTCCTTCCTCGAGGCGGCCTTCGTCGTGGCCATCGTCCCCTTCGCGATCGCAGCGGTGATCCTGGCCTTCTTCCTGCACCGGGAACCGCTCTCCATGTTCGCCATGCTGGGCGCGATCGGGCTGGCGGGCGTGGTGGTCAACGCGTCCATCGTGATGGTCGACGCCGTGCACCGGCGGGTGCGCGAGATTCCGCGCGACGACCCGGAGGCGCGCCTCGAGGCGGTGGTGGACGCCGTGGTGAACCGGCTGCGGCCGATCGTCGTCACCACGCTAACGACGCTCGGGGGCGTCATGCCCATGGCCTACGGGATCGGGGGCTACGACGCCATCGTCGCCCCCATGTCCCTGGCCCTCGGCTGGGGGCTCGCGATCTCCACCGCCGTGACGCTCTTCCTCGTCCCTTCCCTCTACACGCTCGCCTCCGACCTGCGCCGCCTCGAGTGGAGAAGGCTGCGGCCGCGAGACTGGCTCGCCGCGCGCCGGGCCCCCTACGGAGCCCGGGCGGATCGAGAGCCCGGCGTCAGCGTCCGCTAGCGGATCGGGGGACGGCACTGGTGAAGATCGCCTTCCTCTGCCAGCCGGGCGACGAGATCGCAACCGCCACGCAACGGGGTGCTTCGGTTGCGCTCGGCGTCTACGAGATCGCGCGCCGCGTCGCCCGCTCGCACCCGGTGCTCGTGATCGCGACGCGGGGCCCCGGACAGCCGGAGCGGGAGCGGGACGCGGCCGGCGTCGAGATCCGGCGGCTCCCGGTCCGCTCGAAGAAGCTCCACCGGGCGCTCGATGTCGCCGCCGGCTCCCTGAGCCCGCCGCGCCCCTTCTTCGCGTCGCCCTTCTACTACACTGCCTACTTCGTACGCGCCGCACTCATCGCGCGGCGCGAGCGCGCCGACCTCGTTCACTTCCCCACCTACTCCCAGGCCGCGCCGCTCCTGAAGCGCCTCGTTCCCCGTGCGCGCCTCGTGCTCCACATGCACGGAGAGGCGCTCTCCCAGCTCGACCGCAGCCGCGTGCTCCGGCACCTGCGGGCGGTGGATCTCGTCCTGGGCTGCAGTGACGACGTGCGCGACAAGATCCGGGCCCGCTTCCCCGAGCTCGCGGCCCCTTGTCGCACCCTCCACAACGGCGTCGACCTCGAACGTTTCGGGGCCGACGCAGCGAGCCCCGCGCCCGCGGACGATCCGCGACGCCGCGTGCTGTTCGTGGGCCGCGTCTCGCCCGAGAAGGGCGTGCACGTCCTGCTCGAAGCGGCGAGGGAGTTCCTCGCCCGCTACCCGCACGCGCAGCTCGACGTCGTGGGCTCGACCGGCGTGCTCCCCTACTCGCTTCACGTCGCCTGGAGTCGGGATCCCCGGGTCGCGGAGCTGCGCCGGTTCTACGGCCGGGGCTTCGCCTCGCGGGCGCGTGAGCAGCTCCTGGGAGCGGGCCGGAGCTACGTCGACGAGGCGCTGCGACGGCTGCCCGCGGCGCTCGCCGCACGCGTCCGCCTCCACGGCGCGGTGGGCCACGCTTCGCTCCCCGCGCTGTACCGGGACGCGGACGTCTTCGTCTACCCCTCGGTGTGGCCCGAGCCGTTCGGCATGCCCACGGTCGAGGCCATGGCCTGCGGGCTTCCGGTCGTCGCGACGGCAGGAGGAGGCATCCCGGAGATCGTGGTCGACGGAGAGACGGGCATCCTGGTGAAGCGAGGCGATGCCGACGCGCTCGCCGCTGCGGTCGGACGCCTGCTGGACGACCGGGCTCTGGCGGCCGAGATGGGCGCGGCCGGGCGCCAGCGCGCCGCGACGCGCTTCTCGTGGGATCGCGTCTCCGGCGACCTGCTCGACGCCTACGCGCAGGTCCTGCCCGGCTAGTGTCCTGTCCCAGAAGTTCGGCTGCATTTGGACACTAGCGCCGTACCTCGAAGCCCGCCGCACGGGCATCCCAGGTCTCGGGCGTCACGCCCCGCTCGCGCAGGAGGTACTTCTGCACGCGGCCCGTCGGCGTCTGGGGCAGGGCGTCGAGGAACTCGATGTAGCGGGGCACGAAGAAGTAGGGCGCGCTGTCGTTCACGAAGCGCGCGATCTCCTCTGGGCTCGGCGTGGCGTCCGGCTTGCACACGACACACACCTTCAGCTCCGCCTCGGCCGCCAGCTCCTCGGCCACCACTCCGTGGGCCGCGCACTGCAGCACCGCCGGGTGCGCCGAGACCGCGGCCTCCACCGCGAACGACGAGATGTTGCGCCCCTTGAAGCGGATGAAGTCCGCCTTGCGGTCCACGAAGAAGAACTCGCCGTTCTCGTCGCGACGACCCAGGTCGCCGGTGTGGTACCAGAGGTTCCGCCAGGCCCTGACCGTCGCCTCGGGATTGCCCCAGTAGCCGTTGAAGATCGCATAGGGGGTGAGGGGCCGGACGCAGAACTCCCCCACCTCGCCCACCGCGACCTCGAAATCCTCGTCGTCGAGGAGCGTCACCTCGAGGCCGTCCGCCGCCGTCCCGAGCGAGTTGGGCGCGTACTCGACTCCCGGCTTTCGGTTCACCAGGGACATCACCTCGCTCTGCCCGTAGCCCTGGTAGAGGGTCTCGATCCCGAAGCGCTCCTTGAAGCGCGGAATCAGATCCTCCGGCATGGGGATCATTCCCGCCACCCGCACCGGGTTGTCGGCGTCGTCGTCGCGCTCCGGCGCGTTCCACAGGAACATGTGCATCGCGCCCAGCGTGAAGACCGTCGTGGCCTGGTAGAAGCGGGTCCGCTCCCAGAAGTCCGACGCCGAGAAGCGCGGATCCATGGCGCAAGGCACCCCGGCGACGAGCGCGCGGAACACGTTCGCGACCCAGGCCGCGCTCTGGTACATGGGCAGGCAGTTGTAGAGGACGTCGCCCTCCTGGAGACCCGAGGTCTCGATCCCGGAGAGCGCCGCGCGGATCCAGACGTTGTGGCTCTGCATCACGCCCTTGGAGCGACCCGTGGTCCCCGACGTCCACAGGATCGACGCCACGTCCCCGTAGGAGAGCTCCGAGTCATCGGGCTCGGGGGCCGGAGCCTGGACGAGCTGCTCGAGGGGAACCAGG
>JAAUYK010205725.1_pt1 | contig 11902 bp, 13 predicted proteins | sample 7278021 | NCBI WGS metagenome assembly JAAUYK01 (sample SAMN14350223, study PRJNA611818) | marine sediment metagenome | isolation source: surface marine sediment (1.8m) | place: French Polynesia: Moorea | collected 2018-08
CATCTGCGCACCGGTCGAGCTGCCCCAGGCGCAGATCGAGGCGGGGACCCGCATGGTCGTCGCGGCCGGTCTCAACTACGCCGCCCACGCGGACGAGACGGGTGGAGGCGAGGTGTTTCTCTTCCCGAAGCCCTCCGAGCCGACCGGTCCCTACACAGTCGTGCGACCCCCGGCCGGCGTGTCGCTCCTCGACTACGAGATCGAGCTCGGCTTCGTGCTGCTGCGAGACGTGGATCTGCGGGATCCGCCGCCGCTCGAGGAGCTCCTCTCCCAGACGGCCTTCTTCGTCAGCAACGACGTCTCGGATCGCGAGCCGATCCTCCGCTACAAGACGCTCGGGGGGCCCGGAACCGGCTTCGTCGATGCCAAGGGGCAGCCCGGCTTCCTGCCGACGGGGCCGTGGATGGTGCGCGGCAGCGAGCTCTTCGCGGCAGTCTCCGCCTGCGGCGCCGACGGGCTCGGGCTGAAGCTCTGGGTGGACGAAGGGGAGGGGCCCGCGCTGCGGCAATCGGCGAGCACGAGCCGTATGATCCTACCGCCCCGTGAGCTGCTGCTGCGGATCGGAGAGGAGGTCGAGGAGCAGGGCCTTCTCACGGACATGCCCGCCCGGCGCGACGGCAGCGAGCACTTCCATCCCCTCGCCCTCGACGCGTCCCGCCCCCGGCTGCCGGCCGGAAGCGTCGTCCTCACGGGCACACCGGAGGGTGTGGCGGTGCGTCCCCCGAGCAGCCGCCTCGGCGTGACGCTGCGAGGGATCCTGCGCCTGCGGGGGCCCCTGGCTCAGTACCTCAGCGAGGAGAAGGCGCGCGTCGCCGACGGCGAGCGGGGCCGCTACCTGAAGCCTGGGGACCGCGTGATCGCCCACATCGACGGTCTCGGCACCCAGGAGTTCGCGATCGGCCCGGCGGGAGAGCCCCCGCTCGGGGATCCCTGTCGCGACGCCCCGACGCCGCCCGTGCGGCGCGCCGGTGGGGAAGAACGCAGGTGACGACCCGCGAATCCGCGCTTCCAGCCACTCGCGCGGCGCCTTCGAGCACGACTGCAATCTTCTTGCGGCGGGAGAGCTTCGGCAGGATCCGGGGGCGGCCGGGCCGGACGGCCCGCGCGAGCTATCCTTTCCCCGTGAACCTGGCGCGTCTCCGGTACAGGGCGAGAGTCGGAGCGGTGCTGCTGAGTGCGGCAGTGCTGCTCGGCGCCGATTGTCCGCACTGCGACGCGACCCAGGACCTCGAGACCGCGTCGGCTCACGCCACGCCGTCTTGTCACGAGCCGCCCGCCGAGCCGGCTCCGGTCGATTCCGAGCACGGGCCCGCAATCGACTGCGGCTGCCCGAGCTGCGAGGTCGAGGCCGGGGTCGCGTCGGTGGCGACTGGAGCGGCGGACGCGCCGAAGAGCTGGCTCGTCGCCGTCCACGTCGGGTCCGTCGCGTCGATCCTCCCGGCCACGCGAGGCGAGTGGACGCCGCCTCCATATCCCGGTTTCTCCGAGAACACGGTGGTCCGTCTGAACTGATTCGGCGCTCCTACGGGGTCCATCCCGTGTCGTGAACGTCGATGAATCATTCAGCGGACCGGTGAGCGCGTGCGCGCCGAGGCGCAGGCCCGCGCGGCGGTCCCGTGGAGGACCGAGACAATGGATCGTCGAGACTTTCTGATCGGGGCGACGAGCAGCGTCGCCGCCATGGCCCTGGCGAACTCGTCTGTGGCCGATTCCCACGCCTCCCACGAGGGGCATGCCGCCGCCGCTGCGGGCAGCGCAGCCGACCCGCGGGTCCTCGCGCTGCGCGAGACGACGCTCGCGTGCCAGCAGGCTGCGGCGGAGTGTGTCCGCCACTGCCTGGCGCGGCTCGGAGCGGGGGACCAGGCTCTCGCCGCCTGCATGCAGAGCGTGCTGCGCATGCAGGCCGTGACCACGGCCACGCACGCCGTGGTGGCAAGCGAGCTCGCGCCGAGCAAGCGCACGCGCGATCTCGTGGCCGTGTGTGCCGACTTCTGTCACGACTGCGCCGCCGAGTGCGAGCCTCACGCCGAGATGCACGCGGCATGCAAGGCCTGCCTCGACGCGTGCCGCCGCTGCGTCGAGGCCTGCGACGCGTACGCGGCCTGAACGGGTCTCGAGAGAGCCGGGTCGGAATCCCCGGCTCGGCTCTCTCCGTGGCCGGGTCCTCAGGGAACGCGGCGATGGATGCCGAGCGAGGGAAGCCAGGGTGTGAAGTCGCAGGCCTCGGCGGGCAGCTGCTCGTGGCGGCCGAGCACGAGCGCACCCCCTGGGTAGAGCGCCCGGCCCAGCCTGGCGGCGGTCTCCCGCTGCAGCGCCGCATCGAAGTAGGTGAAGGCGAGGTTCCGACACAGCACCAGGTCGAAGCGCCTTGCTGGAGCCGGTCCGCGCAGGTCGGCGCGACGCAGCTCGACGCCGTCGCGCAGGCGGGCGAGGATCCGGAAGCCGCCCGCGACGCGCTCGAAGCAGGCCTCGCGCCACTCGTCCGGAAAGTCCTTCAGGCTGCTGGCCGGATAGACGGCCGCCCCGGCCCGCGAGAGCAGCACGGGGTCGGTGTCGGTGGCGAGGATCGAGAAGGCCAGGCCCGGGAAGGCCTGCCGCACCCCCAGCTGCCACACGGCGTTGAGCGAGTAGGGCTCCTCGCCGGAGGCGCAGCCGGCCGACCACGCGCACAGTGTCGGGCGCCCTGCCGCCTGCACCGACCGAGCGAGGCAGGGCAGCACTTCGTCGCGTAGCGCCTCCCACACCGCGCGATCGCGATGGAAGCGCGAGATCGAGATCCGACACAGGCCGTCGAGTACCTCCCACTCCGCGTCGTGCCCTTCGAGGTGGGCTCGGTAGGCCGGGAGATCCTCCAGCGAGAGCTCGCGCAGTCGGCGATCCAGGCGCCGGCAGACCTGGCGGCGCACGCGCCGAAACCCCGGCCAGCGCAGGTGCAGTCGGGGCAGCGCCCAGCGCAGGAATTCGACGCAGTCGCGGTCTCTCGAAGCCTCGCCTTCCATCACGAGAATCCCTGCTCGTCGCTGCGCGGTTCCCGGTTCGAGCACCCGGAGTCTGCTTCGAGCCCGGATGCGTCTCTCATCGCAGGAGTATGCCGTCCCTGTGGTAGTCTGATCGCGGCAAGGAGGAAGGCCGGCATGTCCGACCGATGGATGCTTCGTGGCACCCAGTTCGCCAACTGCAACTGCGCCTGGGGATGTCCGTGCCAGTTCAACTCGCCGACCACCCACGGCCACTGCGAGGCGATCGAGGCCGGGCGCGTCGAGGAGGGGGCGTTCAACGACGTCCGTCTCGACGGACTCAACTACGTCATGCTGGTCCAGTGGCCCGGGGAGATCGCCGACGGCAACGGCCGGGAGCAGTTCATCATCGACGAGCGCGCCGACGAGGCGCAGCGCCGCGCGCTCGAGCGCATCCTGCTGGGCGAGGCCACGGCCCCGGGTGCCACCCACTTCTACGTCTTCAACAGCACCATGTCCGAGGTGCTGGACACGATCTTTGCGCCCGTCGAGGTCGCCATCGACGTCGCGGGGCGCACGGCGAGCATCGAGATCCCCGGCATTGGAGTCTCCCGCGCCCAGCCGATCACCGATCCGAACAGCGGTGCCGAGTTCCGGGCGAGCTTCGGGCTGCCGAACGGCTTTCAGCTCACCCACGCCGAGATCGGAAGCGGCAGCACCGATCTGAGAGCGGGAATCGAGCTGCACCTGTCCGGAAGCCACGCCCATTTCGCGCAGCTCCACATGAACCAGGACGGAGTGATCCGATAGACCTTCCCGTGCTCCGGCCGCGCGACCGTCGGGCCGTCCTCGTCGGCATCGGCGGTACCACGGCGCTGTGTTGGCTCTACCTGGTGGGCATGGCGCGAGACATGGACGCCATGGCGGCCATGGGACTGCAGCCCTGGACCGCGGGCAGCTTCGGCCTGATGTTCGCAATGTGGGCGATCATGATGGTGGGAATGATGCTTCCGAGCGCGACCCCCACCACGCTCGTCTACGCGGCCGTGGCCCGGAAGGCATCGCGCGAGGGGACGCCCGTCGCACCCGTCAGCGTCTTCGTCGCGGGCTACCTGCTGATGTGGATGCTGTTCAGCTTCGCGGCGACGCTCGCCCAGTGGGGCCTCGAGCGGGCCGCGCTCCTGTCCCCCATGCTCGTCTCGAGCAGCCCGGCCCTGGGTGGAGCACTGCTGCTGAGTGCCGGCGCATACCAGCTCACGCCGCTCAAGAACGCGTGTCTCGAGCACTGCCGCAGCCCGGCCCACTTCATCGCCGAGCGCTGGCGGCCGGGGCGCGCGGGGGCGCTGCGGCTGGGCATCGAGCACGGCGCCTACTGCCTGGGCTGTTGCTGGGTGTTGATGGGGCTGCTCTTCTTCGGAGGCGTGATGAACCTGCTGTGGATCGCCGCCATCACGCTCTTCGTGCTGCTCGAGAAGCTGGTGCCCCACGGCGTCGGCGGTGGCCGCCTCGCGGGCATCGGGATGATCGCGGCGGGTGCGCTCGTCCTGGGCGGAGCGTGGGGCGGGGTGGGCTGAGCCCGGGCGATGGCGGCCGTGAAGAGCCCCCGCTGGCACGGGGGCTCGCTACAGCCGTTCTCAGTGGTTGCTGCGCCTGGCGGCCTAGCGCGATGCCCGTGCGCGCCGGTGCGCGGCGAGGCCGAGCAGACCCGAGGCGAGCAGCAGCCCGGTCCCGGGCTCGGGGACGAAGGACAGGTTGATCGTCGCCATGGCGCCAGCCGTCGGATCCGTTCCCACCAAATCCCACCGGATCTCCTGACCGCCGAAGCCCGGGCCGGCCGTAGGCATCTCGGAGGGATCGTTCGTGAAGCCGGTCAAGGTCACGGAGTCGATCACGATCTCCAGGCTGTCTTCCGGCTCGATCCCGTCCAGCAGAAGGACGTTCACGTCCGCGCTCCCGAAGTTCCCCGACGCCTGAGCGGTGAAGGTCAGCTTGACGGTCGAATCCGTGAAGGTGACATCGAACCAGGTGTCCGAACCGGAATCGTAGTCGAAGAGCGAATTGCCGAAGTCGAGGTCGCCATTGCTGTTGCCTGGGTCACAGGCCGCCCCGCCACTGCCGGCGTTGGTACAGAAGACGTTGTCCATCTCGTCCAGTAGCGCGTGCGCTGCGCCGCCGCTGAGGAGGATCGCGCCCAGGATCACAGCCAGCAGGTTCGGGATCGGCAGACGCAGTCGGGGGCCAGGTCGGTTCATTACGCGCTCCACGCTGGGTTGTGCAGGGGAGTGGCGGCACGGCGCTCGAAATGTCAGCGATGCGCAGAGAAAACTCCTCACCGGGCGCCCCGAAGCGCCCAAGTGCCCGGAACCGCGCGGGTTCCAACGGCCCGGGGCGTCGTTCCACAGGGCCGCTCCCGTTTCGCCGTCGAAAGGGCCGTCGAAAGGAAGGCACCCGCGCGCCACGGCCTGGTACGCAGGCTTCGCGGGAAGGCCGGGGCAATCCGGGCGGAAGATCGGCCACCTGGAGGCCTGGGGAGCCGGCTACACGAACCCCGACTGGATCGCCACCAGCCCACGCCCATCGACCAACCTCCCCCAGATCCGACTCGAGCCGATCCTGCGAGAACGGGCCGAGAAGATGGCACCCGGACGCGTTCGCCTCGGTCACGAAGCGGTCGAGCTGAGCCGGGACGCGCGGGGCGTGACGACGACCGCCCGCGATCTCGAGACGGAGCGCGAGTATTCGGTGCGTTCGCGCTCCGTCCTGGCCTGTGACGGCGGCCGCACCATCGGCCCCGCGCTCGGTGTCGAGATGGAGGGACCGCGGAACCTCGCGCAGGAGATCTCGATCCACATGACCGCCGACCTCTCGCGCTGGGCGCAGGACCCGGAGGGGCTGATCCGCTGGATCTGGATCCCGGAGTCGGGCGCTCTGTGCGTGTTGGTACCGATGGGGCCCGAGCGCTGGGGGCCCGACTCCGAGGAGTGGGTCTTCCATCTCAACTATCCCTCCGATGATCCCCGAGCCATCTACGACGCCGCCATCGAACGGGACATGCGGGAAGCGCTGGGCATCGCCGATCATCCCGTCCACATCCACAACATCACGCGATGGTCGCTCGAGGGCGTCGTCGCATCGCGTCTCCAGGTGGGTCGCGTCTTCCTGCTGGGCGATGCGGCGCATCGTCATCCGCCGACCGGCGGGCTCGGACCCAACAGCGCGATCCAGGACGCGCACAACCTCTGCTGGAAGGTGGCGATGGTGCTCCACGGGCAGGCCTCGGAAGGGCTCCTGTCGAGCTACGCACTTGAACGCAAGCCCGTGGTGCAGCGCAACGTCGACTGCTCGGTCGAGAGCGCGATGAACCATTTCGAGATCGCGCACGCGATCGGGCTCGAGCCCGGCGCGGGGGAGGCCCGGAACTGGCCGAAGTTCGAGCGCCTGTGGAGCGATGATCCGGAGCACGAGGAGTTCCGACGCGCGGTCATGCGCGCGATCGCGACCCAGTCGATGGAGTTCGACGAGCTGGGTGTCGAGTACGGCTACGACTACGGCGTCCCAGACGCTGCGATCGTGCCGGAAGAGGGAGCGGCGCCGGAATCGGCCGATTCCTCCTGATCGCGGGCGAAGGCGGGGAGGCATGGCGTGATGCCGCGCGTCGGGTCGCGGAGGAGATGGGCGTTCCGCTGGAGACAGTCGTGATCGGTCATGGCTCGGGCGACTATCTCGACCCCCGCTGCAGCTGGCTGAAGCAGCGCGAGATCACGGCCGGGGGCGCGATGCTCGTTCGACCGGATCGCTTCGTCGCATGACGAAGCCCGGGTGCCTCGGAGTCAGCCAGAGCCGATCTCGAGCGGGCGTTGTCCCCGATCCTCACCCGAGAGGCGGGTGAGGGCGAGCGATGATTCGCGAGAGGAAGCCGGAGCCGGAGCTCGATCGTCTCGGGCGCGAGTCCTTCATTTCGCTCTTCCTTGCAGCCGGGCGGATGACGGACGAGGTCAAGGCGCTCCACCGCGAGCAGTGGTGCTCGCTCACGCTCGAGGAGCTTCGAATGCTTCGGGGGCTGCTCGTCAAGGCACTCTGGGGCGAGGCCTCGCTGCGGGCCGGACATCCCCTCGAGTCCCTGCCTCCGATCTGAGCCGGCCTTCCAACGATCCGACGACTGGAGGCGCCGAGCATCGCAGCCCGACCCCGACTGCTCTCGAAAACGCAGAGCAGCGCACACATCCACCGGTGTTCCTCACCGCGTGCTCTGGCAGCTCAGGAAGGAATGGGCCTCCCACCGACCTTCAGGTGCGACATCCGCTCGAAACGACCCCGGGCGCGGCGAAGGCGGCGAGCTCCAGCGACAGAGCTCGCGCTACATCGCGCAGTATCGCCACGGCACGGACGACGCGGACCCCATCGAGCCGCTAGCTCTCATGATGGTGGTGGTCGCTGTCCTCGGCGTCCTTGTCAGGGTGATGGTGGTGCTCGTGCTCTGAGTCATGTCCATCGTTTCCGTGGTGATGCTCATGCTCGGAAGCGTGGCCGTCCATTCCGTGATGGTGTTCATGCTCGGTGGCGTGCCCGTCCGAGCCGTGATGGTGCTCATGCTCGGTGGCGTGGCCATCCGATCCGTGATGGTGATCGTGATCGGAGTGGTGCTCGCTCAGCGAAGCGCAGGCGCCAACCGCCAGGATCGTGCCGAGAGAGGCGCACGCCAGAGCCAGCTGAGTCAGGGAACGCGTCACGGAGAAGCCTCCTCATTGATGATCACCAGATAGTCTAGCGACGAGCCGAGGGCTTCTCCGGCGCGGGCGCGAGGCATCGGGGGGCCGCGGTTGGGGGGATTCGTCGGATTCATGCGGTCTCGGGTGGGGAAGGGCGCTTGCGAGTCGGGCTCTTCGGGCAGCCGACCGCTCTGCGAGAGCTCTGTTCGGACTGGGCGAAGTGGGCGTGGGACGGCGGGAGGGATTTCTCGTACGCCGACGGCGCCCAGCGTGCTCGGGCGCTCCGCGCCCGCCCAGAACCTCGACCTCGGCGAGCTGGCGGCCGCGCTGGCCTTCCCGATCGTCACGGGCGGCCAGGCCGGCAACCCGATCGAGCAGTCGGTCGGCGACATCGTCTACCTGTTCGACATCAACCCCAACATCAGCTTGGGCGCCGGCGTGGGCGGACTCGGGAGCATGTCCGGCCACCTCGAACTCGTCCCGCAGCCCATCGCCGCGCGAGGTCCCGTTGCTGGGTAGCAAAGCCGCTAGAGTCTTCCCCGCAGCAACCAGTCGCCACCTCCCGAGGATCGACTTGGCCTTCCTCTTCCTCGACCTCGAGCTCGGCCGGGACAGCGTCTTCCACGCAATGGCCGCCCGCCGGAAAGGTGAGGAGCGCGTCTGGGAACGCGAGAAGGGCGCGGGGTTCGAAAGGGCGCACCGCGAGCTGGTCGGCTGGCTGCGCCCCGACGACTTCCTCGTCGGTCACAACCTCCACCGCTTCGACCGCCCCGCGATCGCCGAGCGCCGGCCCGACTCGCCCCTGCTCGACATGCCGACGCTCGACACACTCGAGCTGTCGGTCCTGGCCTTCCCCCGCCGGCCGTACCATCGCCTCGTCAAGGATGACCGCCTCGTCCGGGACGCACGCCCGAACCCGGTCTCGGACGTCCGCGCCTCCGAACGCGTGCTGGAGGACGCGATCGCTGCCTGGGAGCCCTCGCCCCTGATCCCGCTCGCCGACCTCCCGGACCACGCCCGTCAGGGCTGGCGTCACCTGTACGAACGGAACGGGTGGCCGTGGCACCCGAATGGCGCCCTCGATCTCCGGACACGCTGGCAGGGCCGGGTCTGCGCCAACAGCCCGCGCCTGTCATCGACCAGAATCGACATGGCCCTCGTCGTGCTCGACGCGTGGCTCGGGGTGCAGGACGAGGCCGGCTCTGTACTCCCGCGCTGGGTGCGCGAGACCTGGCCCGAGATCCGGACTCTCTCCCGCGACCTCCGAGCGACTGCCTGCCAGGACCCATCGTGTGCGTGGTGCGCGACGAACCTGTGCCCGGACCACTGGCTCCGCGAGGTATTCGGGTTCGACACCTTCCGAGAGGAACCGGCGCTCGGCGACGGCACCTCGCTCCAGCGGGAGCTCGTAGCCCGCGGCCTGCGCGAACAATCCAGTTTCGGGATCCTGCCGACGGGCGGCGGCAAATCCCTTTGCTTCCAGGTGCCCGCGGAAGCCCGCTATCGCCTGCTCGGACAGCTCACGGTCGTCGTCTCGCCGTTGCAGTCCCTGATGAAAGACCAGGTCGACTCGCTCCAGGAGCGCATCCCGCACGCCCGCGCGATCTACAGCGGTCTGCCGAGCCTGCTGCGGCCCCAGGTGTTCGAGGAGGTTCGGACGGGCGCGTGCGGGCTGCTCTATCTGTCCCCGGAGCAGCTCCGGAACTTCGGAATCGTGCGGCTCCTGAAGAGCCGCGAGATCGGCGCGGTGGTCTTCGACGAGGCCCACTGCCTGTCCCAGTGGGGCCACGACTTCCGGACCGACTACCCCTACGTGCTCCAGGCGATCCGGCGGATCACGCAGGCGGGCCCGATGCCGCCGGTCTTCCTGTTCACCGCCACCACCCAGCCCGACGCCACCCGCGAGATCGTCGAGCACGCCCAGAAGCTCAGCGGACACGACGTGGAGCTCGTCGATGGGGGCTCGGCCCGGGTCAACCTCGGGTACGAGGTACGGGAGGTGCCTCCGCCGGACCGCGTCGATACGGTCGTCGACCTGTTGCAGGAGCACCTCCGCGATGGCTCCGCGATCGTGTTCTGCGGCACTCGCAACCGCACCGAGGAGGTCGCCGAGCAGCTCAAAGCCCTCGACTACCCCGCGGAGCACTACCATGCCGGGCTCGACGACGACGTGCGCCGACAGCGCCAGGACGCCTTCCTCCGCGGCGACATCCGCGTGATCACCGCCACGAACGCCTTCGGCATGGGGGTGGACAAGGACGACGTTCGGCTGGTGGTCCATGTCGAGATGCCGAGCAGTCTCGAGGCCTACCTGCAGGAGGCCGGGCGCGCGGGACGCGACGGAAAGCCTGCCACCGCCATGCTCCTCTGGGCAGCGGGCGACGCCGAGCCCCGCTTCTCGCTGGCGGCGATGGCGGACCTGAGCGGAGACGACCTGAGGGCGACCTGGCGCGCGATCCAGCAGCTCCCTTCGGCGCGTCTCGGTCACGTCGAGCGCCGCGTGGTCACGCCGCGCGAGCTCCTGTTCCAGGAGGCACTCGCGGGCCGCTTCGACCCGTTGAGCGAGCACGAGGAAACCCGCGTGAAGGCGGCCGTGAACTGGCTCGAGCGGGCACGCGTCCTGCAGCGGACCGAGAACCAGACCCTCGTCTTCACGGGCCGCCCCCGCCTCCCCACCCTCACTGCAGCCTTGCGCGCAGTCGAGTCGCTCGACCTCGCACCACCCAAGGTCGAGCAGTGGGAAGCCGTGCTGGCCCGTGTGTACGACGCCGGTGACGAGGGGCTGTCCGCCGACGACATCGCCGTCTTGTGCCGGGAGATGTCCTACGCCGACCCGCTCGAGGGCGGCGTTCGGGTCCTCCGGATCCTCGCTCAGATGGTCGAGCGTCGGCTCTTGACCGCGGGTCAGACGTTCACGGCCATCGTGAGCCACGGCGTCGTCGACAGCAGCGTTCGGCGCCTCGCCCGCTGGCGTGCCTGGGAGGAGCAGATCCTGGACGCCCTCGAAGAGCAGGCCGACGACACCGAATGGGTGCATCTCCGCCCGATCGCCGAGCGGCTGACGTCCATCGAGGCCGCGTGCACCCCGAACGACGTCGCCCGTCTCCTTCGAACGTGGCGGACCGCCGGGGAAGGCCAGACGCTTCAGAAAGGCGCGCCCGAGTTCAGGAGCCGCCGCGGTGAGAGCGGCCGCCTGACCCTCGAAGCCGAGCTCGCCCACGTACGGAAGTGGCTTGGCACACGTCGGCTCGTCGCCGAGAAGTGCCTGCGCTCCCTCCTGGACCTCGCCGTCGGCACGGGAAGCCAGGTCTTCGTATCGACCGACCTCGAGCACCTCGTCAGTGCGGTCGAGCAGGACATGATCCTGACAGCGAGCCTGCGGAGCGTGCCGGACGCCGTGCGTTCCGCCATCGGCTGGCTCCACGCGCTGCGGATCCTGACGGTCCAGAACGGGCTCGCGGTGTTCCGGACGGCCATGCAGATCGACCGCGATCCGGCGTGGCCGAAGCTCGGAGACGACGAGGCGCAGCAGGCCACGGCGGCCCTCGTCGCGCACCAGGAACAGAAAGTCCTGCGGGTGCACGTGATGGACGAATGGGCCCGACACATGCTCGCGGACTCCGAGGTGGGCGAGTCCTTCCGCGCGGACTGGTTCGCGATGCCGATCCAGGAGTTCACGCGCAAGTGGTTCGCGGGCCGCAAGCAACAGATTGCGCGCCCCACCACCCCCGAGAGCTACGATGCCATCGTCACCTCGCTGAACGACGAGGCGCAGCAGAAGATCGTCACGCGCGACATCCGCCGGAACCACCTGGTCCTCGCCGGTCCAGGGAGCGGCAAGACACGGATCCTCGTGCATCGTGTCGCGTGGCTACTCCGCTGCCAGAGGGTCCGAGCGAGGGAAGTCCTCGTCGTCTGCTACACGCGCGCCAACGCGCTGGAGCTGCGCCGGCGGCTCTTCGAGCTGGTCGGCCGCGACGCCCGCTTCGTCACCATCCAGACGATCCACGCCGTCGCGATCAGCATGGTCGGGATCCATCGGATCGCTGCGGATGGGGATCTGACTCTCGAGACGTGCCTGCCCGTGGCTGCGGCGATGCTGCGCGGTGAGACGATGGATGCCCCGGAGCAGACGCGGCAGCGCGACGCGTTGCTGCGCGGCTTCAACTACCTGTTCGTCGACGAGTATCAGGACATCGACGCGGCGAAGTACGAGCTGCTGTCGGCCATCGCAGG
>JAAUYK010033270.1_pt1 | contig 11899 bp, 11 predicted proteins | sample 7278021 | NCBI WGS metagenome assembly JAAUYK01 (sample SAMN14350223, study PRJNA611818) | marine sediment metagenome | isolation source: surface marine sediment (1.8m) | place: French Polynesia: Moorea | collected 2018-08
ACACAAGTATCCTGCTTGTACAGGATGGTAAATACTATGGCTAATAAGGGGAAAACTCTCTAATTAATGAACCAATATAGAAAGGTTTGTTACCTATTTTTGTGAACACTTATCTATTATATTTAATACCGTGACACCGACTATTAGTGATGCCAATGTAAAGGCTGCCTTAGCTGCGATCGAGTCTGAAACAGCTACCATTACGGAAAAAGTGGAAATGTTGATAGAAATGGCTGCTGGGTTGCAAAAGAAGCCAAAAAATAGCCAACAACTAGAAGATTCTATTTTCCTATACCGCAGAGGTTTAGAATTAGCTAACCCTGATCTGCCTTTGTTAAAAGCGAGATGTTTATCGGGAATGGGGACGGCTTTAAGGACTATTCCCAGTGAAGGGTCGGAATTACTCTTAGAGGCCAAAACCGCCTACGAAAATTCTTTACCTATCTTAGAAGAACACGCTTCCCCGGAAGAAGTTGCAGAAACGCAGATGAACTTAGGGGTGGTGTTGCAAGGCTTGGTTAACTTCGGACAGGCTACCATGCAAGATACTATCCAAGCTTATCAAGAAGCAGCTAAAGTATTCACGGGTGAAAGTTATCCTCAAGAATTTGCCATTTTACAGAATAATATTGCGATCGCCTATCTGTCTTTACCGTTAAGTTCTGATCAAGAAAAAATGCGTCAGGGGATGGCAGTACAGTCTTTTGAATCAGCGTTGAAATGGGTGACATTGATCGATCATCCCAGTGAATATGCAATGCTACAAAACAATTTAGCCAACGCTTTACAGTATCTTAATACCTCCCATCCCATTGATAATAATTTGAAAGCATTAGCAGCTTATGATGAGGCGTTGAAGGTAAGAACTCGTAAAGATACCCCCATCGAATACGCCAATACTATTGCTAATAAGGCGAATGTTTTGTTTAACTTACCGGATGATATTGAACACCCAGAAGCAGGAAACCCCAATAATTTAAAAAAGTCCCAAGGTTACTATCAAGAAGCGAAACAAATATTCGGGGACTATGGACAATGGGAACGGGTGGATATTGTCACAGAAATGTTGCAAGATATCGACAGAGAAATAGCAGCATTGTCTCAATAACTCTACATAATATTGAGATCATAAAGTTTGTACTCTAGTTAATATTAGGAGACTTGTATCTATGAATGATTTGATCGCATACGTTGCCAATAATCCAAGTATTCAGGATTTTTTTACTAATGTAGTCACGGGAGAAATTACTCTCATTACGGGAATTTTCTGGTTATTGTTTGCTGGTTTTGTTTCTATGATTGCCGGGGCGATAGGTGGCATTCTTTTAGCCGGAAAAGATTTAGGGTATGAGCTAGCAGCTATTTTGGGCAGTTTATTGGGACCAACAGGAGTCCTTCCTGTAGCTACAATTGGTTTAGTTGTTCTCAAGTTTGTTTAGGAGTTTTTGATTATGTTAGATTTAGCTTGGTACTCAGCAAAGTTATTTTTTAAAGGTAAATTATTCCGTAACCCGGTTTATTTTTATCGTCAAGTAACTTTAGGGGTTTTGATTGGTTCTTTATTATTAGTTGGTCTGGGTGAAATGGGATTAAATCTCGCTTTTGTGATTACCGTTTCTAGTCTAGTAACAGGAATAATGATGCCATTTTTACTCAAAGATTTGAAAATGCAGTAAATATAGTAAGACAAAAATAATGGACAATGGATAATTATCATTCCGAGGTAACTAGGAATCTCAGTAATGTCCTAACCATGATTTGTAATGCTATAACGAACTAATGAGTTTCAGGTGGGCAAAAAAAATAATTTGCTTGATTACATCATATTTTTTTCCAAGTTTGCCCACCCTACTTCTGTGATTTGGAGTTTATGAAAAATCTTCTTAGGACACTCACCATAATTTAATAATTACACTATAAAATGGTACAATCAACAACTGAAAAAACACAAAATTTAGAAGAACTAATTGGGGAAATTAGTCGTTATGAACAAATAGTTAATCAATGGGATAAAAATCAACAAGTTGTCGTCGAAAGATTAAAAGAAGCTATTGAAAGCTTACACAAAGAAGCTTTAACCCGTCTGATTAAAACTCTTAAAAAAGAAGCCTTCCCTGCTTTACAGGAAGCAGTAGAAGACGAATTAGTTTACGGAGTTCTGCGCTATCATGAGTTAATTAAACCCCCTACACCTTCCCTAAAACAAAGAATTGAACAAGCTTTAGAAACCGTCAGACCAGGGTTAAAAAGTCATCACGGGGATGTAGAATTAATTGCTATCAAATTACCGGATACGGTAGAAGTTAAATTAGTGGGAACTTGTAGTAATTGTCCTGCTTCAACTTTAACCATGAAACAAGGTATAGAACAAGCGATAAAAACCTATTGTCCTGAAATTACCAAGGTTGTTTCTGTCAATCATACGGTCACTTATACAGGGGAAAAAATTGATAGTCCTTTTGCTACTTCGCAAGAGGTGGGTTGGGTTGCTTTGGCGAGAGTAGATGAGATTCCCAATGGAGGTATCTTACCCTTAGAAATTGAAGGGTTAAAGTTAATTTTAGTGAGAAAAGATAACATAATCAAAGGTTATCGTAACAGTTGTATGCACTTAGCAATGCCATTGGATACAGGAGAAGTAGAAAATGGTATTTTAACCTGTTTACATCATGGGTTTAAGTATGATTTAGAAACAGGAGAATGTCTCACCTCTCCAGGAATGTTTCTCGAAGCTTATCCTGTGAAACGCAGTGGAGACAAAGTGTTAGTAAAATTGGCGTAAGATGGGAATTAAGTATATAAGAAAAAATGCAAATATCCAGAGAGGAAATACCAAGCGACCAAAAACAAAACCTTGGTTTTCGTTACTAAGAGACGATAAATAAAAAAACTTGTAACCAAAGAAATTTCAATGGAGATAATATTAGCTATATTATGTAAAATAGGAGAGTTAAAACCTAAATTTTTAATCAATATTATCATCATTATGATATTTATTAAAGCCGCTAGGCTTCCCCCTAAAAGGAATTTTAATATTTTTCTTTTTACCGGTTGCTTCAGCATAGTTCTTACTTCAGTTACTCAAAATTATCCAACTTAATTTTTTGAGCTATTCAAACTTTAATTTGTGATGAAATTCAAGTTCATGAATTTAACTCCATCTTTCTACATTATCTTGATAAATTTCTTTGAGAATATCGATCACACTATAAGTGAATTGCCAATTAGGATAATGATTCTTGAATTTTTCTACGTCACTAATCCACCAGATATGATCTCCAATCCGATTAGTCTCAACGTACTCCCAATCTAGTGTTTTCTCACTAATGGCTTCACAATGTTGGATCGCTTCTAACATGGAACAATTACTATGACGACTACCTCCAATGTTATAAACTTCTGCTACTCTGGGATTTTGATAAAAGTGATAAAAAGCATTAACTAAATCAAAACTATGAATATTATCCCGAACTTGTTTACCTTTATAGCCAAAAACTTGATATTTATCCCCCGTCATGGTGCATTTCATCAGGTAGGATAAAAAGCCATGCAGCTTCGTTCCGGAATGACTAGGCCCTGTTAAACATCCACCACGAAAAGATGCAGTTTTCATGTCAAAATAACGCCCATATTCCTGAACTAAAACATCGGCCGCTACTTTAGAAGCACCAAACAAGGAATGTTTACATTGATCAATACTCATGGATTCATCAATGCCTTGATAGTAGCCATGATTAGCATCTATTTCCCAACGAAATTCTTGTTCTATTAGGGGTAAATAATTGGGGGTGTCTCCATAGACTTTATTGGTGGAACAGAAAATAAAGACTGCTTCTGGACAAATTTGACGGGTATGTTCTAATAATACTAAGGTTCCATTGGCATTGACAGTAAAATCCATGTGGGGATCTTTCGCTGCCCAGTCATGGGAAGGTTGCGCTGCTGTATGAATAATTAACTCAATATCAGTGCTGTAAGTTTTAAAAATTTCTGCGATCGCATCTTTGTCACGAATATCAGCACTATAATGGATATAGCGATCGCCGTACTCTTCAGTCAAACGAATGCGGTTCCATTCAGTCGAAGCATCTTCTCCAAAAAAGACACGACGCATATCATTATCAATACCTACCACTGTATAGCCTTTATTACAGAAAAACTTGACTGATTCAGAACCAATCAGTCCGGCTGACCCAGTTACTAGAACGATTTTCATTGTTAATTAAGATAAAATTTGAATAACAAATAACAATTGGTTAGAAGTATAGTTGACTTCCGCCAAAATAACAATAATTAACAAAAATGTCACGCATAAGTCCCCACCTAAAAATACTATAGCAGTTCCCATACTTGTGAGGCACACAGTTTTCTAGTTTTAGGAGTTCGGAGTTCGTAGGCGCGATATATAGAAAGCACCTCCCTATGAAGTGGGAAGCCTCGAAGACGAATAAAACCGTCCTGAGTGCTGTAGTTGTACTTCTCGGTTTCGGCTTGGAAGCCCCAACTATAGCGTAGCTTAGTTGGGGTAGTTCACCGAAACATACTACTAACGGAAGTATCCTCATGAATACGCCAAATTGCCTCACCTAAAAGATTGGCAACAGACAAAACTGTTAACTGGGGAAAATGAGCTTCTTCTGGCACAGGAATGGTATTGGTAACAATTACTTCCTCTAATACTCCACTGGATAAACGCTCAATGGCAGGGCCAGAAAACACTGCATGGGTAGCACAGGCATAAACCTGTCTTGCACCCTCTTCACGGAGCAATTTAGCCCCTTCGGTGATGGTTCCGGCTGTATCAATCATATCGTCTACTAACACGGCTGTTTTGCCCTTAACATCCCCAATGACATTCATCACTTCCGCTACATTATGGGACTGACGACGTTTATCAATAATGGCTAAGGGTGCATCATCTAACTTTTTCGCAAAGGCCCTTGCTCTGGCCACCCCACCTACATCAGGGGAAACAATGACGATATCAGAAAGATCCTTGGTGGCAAAATAATCTAATAAAACTGGTGTACTATAAATATGGTCAAAAGGAATATCAAAATAACCTTGTATTTGTGCTGAATGTAAATCCATAGCCAAAACCCGATTAGCACCGGCTTCAACTATTAAATTGGCCACTAATTTAGCAGTAATAGATTCACGGCCAGCGGTTTTACGATCTGCCCTGGCATAACCATAATAAGGGATTACCGCGGTAATTTGCCTAGCTGATGCCCGACGACAAGCATCAATCATGATCAATAATTCCATAAAATGGTCGTTGACCGGATTACAACAAGGTTGTATTAAATAAACATCACACCCTCGTATTGATTCTTGAATTTGGATATATAGTTCACCATCAGCAAACCGCTTATGAATCATCGGACCGATGTCCATCCCTAAATAACGGGCGACTTCTTGGGCTAAAAGAATATTAGAAGATCCAGAAAACAGACTGAGACGGTTATTATCTGACAATGAAGACACCGACAGATTTGGCATTAATATAGGAGTATGACTCACAGCAGACTCTTGACCCTTAACTCATAGAATTCCATCATCTCAGGTTTTTTGATTGTCTGATCAGATTTATCACTATTTTAATCATACCGGCATTCAGATCAAAGCAGCGAAATTACAGAGAAATTTAGGCTTTCCGAGAAAATACGTAATAATCAGCATATTCTTAACTAAAACTTAATTATTAACTATTCTCTAAAAAATCGTGTTATTGTAAGAGGGTATGTATGGACACGTAGCTCAGTGGATAGAGCACCAGGTTCCGGTCCTGGGTGTCGGGGGTTCAAATCCCTCCGTGTTCGTCCGCTTTAAAACCTGATGTTGTTAAGTGTTAATTGCTGATATTATTTTAATTTAAAGGCAATATTTTGAAAGGGATGAACATCAAAATAAAGGAATTGTCCTGAACTATGAATCGTCCAATAAGGGTCATGTTGATTGTAGTGCTGAGAACCAATATAACGCTGATCAATGGAATTATAAATAACCTTGTATTCTCCAACCACCGGCACATATATCTCCACATTACACTCAACTTGATAAGGAGTTTCATTGCGCACAAAAATAATATCATCCTTGTGATCTTCCCACTTATCGGACTCAAAACCAACATCACTACCCCATCTGATAAAACTAAACCATTTGCGTTCATTATTAGAACCATTACGAATCATAGAATGGATGTTATGACGAGCTAAGGCCGGTTCATTACGAAGAAGGTGATTAAGATCGTGAAAATTGTTAGAAATTTGTTGTTGATGAATAGCTGCATAGTCCCCAGTTTTTGACCAGTCAACGCCCTGAAAAACATCAAAATAACCCTCTTCCCCAAACTCATCCCCCTGAAAAATCATTGGTGCACCCGGACGAAACCAACAAAGTGCCGCCAAACCAATCAAAGGAACATGATTACCTAATTCTGTGATCAGTCGTACCTTCCCATTGGCACACTCATCGTGGGTATTCATGGCGTTAACCATAGTTTCCGCACTGTTATTATGGATGAGGATCTCAATATGTTCAATTAAACGCTGTTCGATGGGAATTTGTAAATAACTGCGGATACGGTGCATTTCCCCCATATTTTGAGCATAAGTAAAACCTAGTCCCCCCTCATGCACCGGACAAGCTAATCTAGGGAATACCCGTCGTGATTCTTCAGCAATGGTAATAAACTTGGGTGCAGTATGCTGTAAACGGGCGTGTAAGTCTCGTAAAAAACGCATTCCAGCAAAATCTACGGCCTCAGATAACCAATATCCTCGCTCTTCAAAATAGCGATCGCCTCCTAAACCATTAAAGAGGTCCCAGTTTTCTGAGTCAACCTGTTCACGATCATTTTTTGGCCAGTCCCAAAAACCGCGATCGTAGTCTAAAAAGATTTGAGCAGCTACAGCATCGATGCGCGCACCATCTATTCCTAACTCGTGATAGAGATAAGTACAGAGTCCAATCAAATAATTTTGAACATAAACATCTCCCACATTATAGATACGACTATTCCATTGATTATTCCAACCTTTTGAGCCAGAATGATGATAGAGATCGGTGCCGTCGTAGTTTGCTAGGCCACAGTCCCAGTCTTGTACCCCAAACCCTAAAGGAACATCGACAATAACCCCAATACCGTGAGCATGACAGTGGTTAACTAAATATTTGAAATCGTCTACCGTCCCGTGACGTTCATAAATAGCGTAAGGACAACCGACTAAATATCCCCAAGATTCATGAATAGGAGTCTGAAATGGGGGCATAATCTGAACATGGGTAAAACCCATATAACCCAAATGATCGACAATTTTGTGGGCAATATCGCGATAGTTTCCGTCATGAAATGTAGATAGGTGCATTTCGTAAATGCTCATCGGTTCATGGGGCAGATCAATATGCTTATGACTCCAGTTAAAATAATTGCGATCGCCGACAATACTATTAAAATTACGGGTGTCATCGTTTCCCCAAGTGACTGCCAACTGAGGACTAAAGGGGTCAATACGGGACATTCCGTAGGGTTGGCTTAAATAATCACTATGATTCTCAATGTAATATTTATACTCTTTCCAAGTCAGATTTTCAGGAATAGTGATCTCCCAAACCCCCTCTTCATTTTTGGTCATTGTCTCGGCAAAACAATCCCATCCGTTCCCTTCACGCAAGAGACTAACCCTTGTTGCACGGGGTGCATAGACTCGGAATGTGGTTTCATTCTGATTAGGATGGGCCCCGAAATATTGATAAGGGTAATCTCTTTTGATGGTTTCGATGGATTGTTGTGTCACGGGGGTTAAAATTTTACTTGTAAATATTTATACAGTTTACTTGATTTGTGTCAAACAATCATAAATTTCCTAGAAACTCGTAGGCTGGGCAAAGTTAGAATTCAACTCAGTGTATCTAGGATATAGATATCTTGACCACGGAATGAAAACAGCAAATAATGATTGTAAAAATTAGATTTTATTCTTTTAATAATTTTCAAAACTCAAAAATAATTCGGTTCAGCAAAGTTATCATTTAACTCAGTTTGTCTAGGATATAGATATATTTGCCACCGTATTAAAACAGAGTATAATAATTGTAAAAAAATATATTTTTCCCATTTAGTAATTCTATTTTTAATTCCTAAAAGCTTCCACCATATTAAATGCAAAAACTCTGTACCTCATCAGTCTGGGAAATGCTATAGATGTCTTAACCACGGAATTAAAAGAACAAACAATGATTGAAAAAAATTAGATTTTATTGTTTTAATAATTATCAAAAATACGAACAATTGTAAGTTGTACAAAATTTTAAATTGCTATTGCTATATTTCTCGAAAAATCCATATAGCACTAAGAATTATGGTAAGGATATGAACAATATTCTAATTATAACTAATTTTTGTACTTCTGTAATATAGATTTATTGCACAAAAAAGCACCATACCTATATAGACAATATGGTGCATTATTGATTGTAAATTTAACATCTTTATAACAAAAACCTAACGATCAGCATAAGCATAATCCGGTTGTAGAACAGACTCAATTTTTACTTGTTTATCTTCAGAAATATCAACCAGTATAGTGTCACCATCCTGAATATTACCAGCTAAAATTGACTCAGCTAAACTATCTTCCAAACGTCTCATAATGGCACGGCGTAAAGGTCTTGCACCGTAACTGGGATCATAACCTTCCTCAGCCACTAAAGCTTTGAAAGCGTCACTAACCGTTAAAGTAATTTCCCTTTGTTCGTGCAATTGTTTAGCCACTTCAGCTAGTAAAATATCAGCAATTTCTGTTACTTCATATTTAGTGAGTTGACGGAACACAATCATCTCATCTAAACGGTTCAAAAATTCAGGTCTGAAATACTGTTTCAACTCATCATTAACTGCTGCTTGAATGCGTTTGTAGTTAACATTGTCATCGTCATTTTCTGTTTCAAACCCGAAGTTAGAACCCCCTTTCTCAATCACATTTGAACCAAGATTAGAAGTCATAATAACTAAAGTGTTTCTAAAATCAACCGTACGTCCTTTACTATCGGTTAAGCGTCCATCTTCTAACAGTTGCAACAATAAATTAAAGACATCAGGATGAGCTTTTTCGATCTCATCAAATAGAACCACACTATAAGGTTTACGCCGTACTGCTTCCGTTAATTGTCCTCCCTCTTCATAACCCACAAAACCGGGTGCAGTTCCGATTAATTTAGACACCGTATGACGTTCCATATATTCCGACATATCTAAACGAATCATAGCCTCTTTTGAACCGAATAAAAACTCAGCCAATGCTTTAGTTAATTCAGTTTTACCAACTCCAGTAGGACCCGCAAAAATGAAACTAGCAATGGGACGCTTGGGATTTTGTAAGCCAATTCTGGATCGACGGATTGCCCGAGATACAGCTTCTACAGCCGCATCCTGACCAATAATCCTTTCGTGTAAATTATCCTCTAAATACATCAAAGATTCTGACTCAGTTTCGGTCAGTTGATTAACCGGAACACCGGTCCAAGCAGTTACAATTTGAGCAATATCTTCTTCATCAACCACAGGAACTAAAGACTCAGGATTAATAACAGGAGCTTCATTTTCTTCCTCAAAAGAAGGCTGCATTTTTGTTTGTAAAGAATGCCGTAAATGAATACGAGATCCGGCCTCATCGATCAGATCAATAGCTTTATCTGGTAAGAAGCGATCGCTGATATATCTATCTCCTAAATTAGCAGCCGCTTCTAAAGCTTTGGGGGAAAACTTGACTTGATGATGGGCTTCATATTCTTTACATAACCCCTGTAAAATTTCGATAGTTTCTTCTACGGAGGGTTCTCCCACCATCACCGGTTGAAAACGTCTTTCTAAGGCTGCATCTTTCTCGATGTACTGACGATATTCATCCAGGGTAGTTGTCCCCAAACATTGTAATTCACCCCTAGCTAAAGCCGGTTTTAATAGGTTCCCTGCATCCATTACCCCACCCATAGTTCCAGCACCCACTAAGGTGTGTATTTCATCTATAACCAGGATAATGTTGTCAGATTCTTTAACTTGCTTGACAATAGACTTTAATCTTTCCTCAAAGTCCCCACGGAAGCGAGTTCCTGCCACTAATAACCCCATATCTAGGGCGAATACTTGTTTATCTTGTAAAATTTCGGGGATATCACCTTCTACTATCCGTTGGGCCAACCCTTCGGCGATCGCTGTTTTACCCACCCCAGGTTCCCCAACCAACACAGGATTATTTTTGCTACGACGACCAAGAATTTGGATCACTCTCTCAATTTCTCGCGATCGCCCCACAACTGGGTCTATATTCCCTTCTCTAGCCTTTTGGGTCAAATTTGTACTAAATTGTTCCAAAGTAGCCTTATATTGGGAAGAACCAGAAAATGGAGAGGCTTTTTCTCCTGCGGTTACTGGCACGGCTTCCTCTTCCCCTAACTTTTTAATTAGGGTAGTACGTAACTCCTGAATATCAATACCTTGAGAAATTAAAACCTTTACTGCTACTGTGTCAGAGTCACTTAACAGCACCATCAATATGTATTCTGGGGTGACGAAACTATTATCTTTACGCGCTACTTCAAAGGATTTTTCTAAAATTTGTTTTACGGTGGGAGTAAATGGCAAATTACTCGGACTAAACCCTCCCCCTTTACCCTTTAAACGTTCGATCGCTTGTCTAGTGGTGGCTAAGTTTAAGCCCATACTTTGTAAAACTTTGGCGGATAAAGAGTTTCCCTGACCCAGTAACCCCAATAATAGGTGTTCTGTTCCCACTAAGTTCTGTCCCATGCGCTGCGCCTCTTCTTGGGACAGCATGATGGCTTTGATGGCTTTATCGGTAAAATTCTCAAACATAAGTTTCTGAGTTGCCGCTTGTTACATTTCTTAATACTATATTTCATACTTTATCGTTTTTTGACCAGGAATGCAGTGAGGATAGCCGTAATTAGGTTTGGGATGACGGGGAGTGCAGGGAGTGTGAACAGATCGTTATCTTCGTCAAGAAAGTATGAAAGAGAAGAAGCGAGACAAGAAACAAAGAATGCTCTTAGCCTTAGAAAAAAGATTGGCAATTTTATTCAAGAATTATGAATATTTTGATGAAAGTGAAATGCAGTGGTTGATTAAGTTCTTATAACATTTTCACATAGCCACTGCCCTACAATTTGATGGTCTAGACTTATCAGGGATCAAAATTCCTAAAGATGTTATCCGGGCTAAATCAGCATAGGATCATCTAATCAACACGAGATTCACTGGGAATGGTATCTTCCGTTGATGGGTTTCTATTTTGAACAGGAGAGGATGAATGAGATTTATTAATTTGAGCAAGTTGAGACTTAACTGATGACTCTTCTGAGGACAGACAAATTTTAATTGTTGGCCCAGAACTCGCTAAGCGTATCATCATACCATCAGTAACCTGTTGTTGACTCACTAATTTTCCCTCAATATAAGTGCCATTGGTTCCCACGCTAACAAGTTCCCAGTGATTTTTTTCGTGGCGAATTTCTAAATGATGACGAGAGACGACAGCACTGAAGAGAACAACCTCATTATCGTTAGAACGACCAATGCGAATGGTCGCTGTTGTTTCAAATTTCCAATTTTGGATAGGGGTCGTTTTGGTCGGATGGAGTAAAGTTAGAGTAATCACCGAAATTCTAGCTTAGAGAGAATGGTTCACCACTGAGTTTTCATTACCTGGCTCAAAAAACAGTATGACACAGTACTGAAACTTATTATTATAATAGATCCTTGTTAGGCTTATATATAGCAGTCGCCAAAGCTATTAGGACATTTTTCTGTTCCCTGTTCCCTGTTCCCTGTTCCCTTAAAATATAATTTATGTGTCCTAACTAGCCTGTCTATTGCTAT
>JAAUYK010032602.1_pt1 | contig 11897 bp, 3 predicted proteins | sample 7278021 | NCBI WGS metagenome assembly JAAUYK01 (sample SAMN14350223, study PRJNA611818) | marine sediment metagenome | isolation source: surface marine sediment (1.8m) | place: French Polynesia: Moorea | collected 2018-08
ACCTGGCCCAGTCGATCAGGATGGCGGCCACCGAGATCGCGCTCGGAATCGTGCACCGGAGGGCCGAGGCGATGAGCCACCAGAACACCATGGACGAGGCGTTCGGGACGCCGCCCAGGACGAGGAGGGCGTTCGGCAATAGCAGCTTCCGGAGCAGCACCCCGTACCAGGGCGGCGGCGGCGGCAGCGAGCTCTACTACAGCAGTCTGGGCAGGGGAGGGAGGATCATGGCCCCGGCGCCGACTCCTCGCGCAGACCCGAAGAAGACGCCGGAGGTGCGCTTCAACCTCGACGTCGTCATGGAAACGCCCATTCTCGTCGTTCCGAGACACGAGAGGAGCTTCGAGGTGCTCGTCGCCCACCTGGGAGAGATCACCGTGCAGAACCAGGTTTTCCTTAGTCCTCGAGGAGGCTTTTGCAGCGGTCCGGATCTGCCCTCCAACGCGGAACGAGTCGACAGGTACTTTGTAAGCGTGACCGACATGAACGTGCACAGCATCGACCTTACGAAGAAGGCAGCGCAAAGAGACGACGACTGTAGGGAAGAGGACTCGCTTCACCTGCTTTCTATACTCCGCCTGATGAAGGCCCAAGATCTGTACAGCTGCGACGTGTCCGCCGCCGTGCCCATCCTCCACGACACCGCCGTCGACCTCCGGATCGACAAGGCAATCATCGCCGCCCCAGGCTTTATGAAAGAGTCTGAGAGCTACAACTCGTTCGTCCATTGCGGCGACGCCGACGTAGGCGGAGGGTATGGCGATGCTGCGGAGTCCACCGTCCTCTACCAGATGCACGGCAGGGTCATGAACCCGCTTAAGCTCTCCGTCTACCGCTATCAGTACGAGCTCATCCTGGACTCCGTCAAGAGTCTCTTTCCCGGTGGCGAGGACAGCAACGCGTTCAACGTTTCTTCCAGCTCAGGATCTGGCGGCGCAGCGAGAAAAACCAGTGTGGGCCATCAGTCAAGCGTCGAGAGTGGCGCAGGCGGGGAGATGTCCCACATTGAGAGCTCATTTGCGATACCACAACTGATTCTGGAGCTAAGGGGCGACCTCATGAACTCTGCGAGCGGAAAGAACAAGGACACTCTGGTCAGACTCGAGTGCCAAGAGTTCGCCTTCACCTTGGACAAGTCGGAGCCATACAGTCACACAGTGGAGATAGCGCTCAAGAGTCTCGTCATGGAGGACCTGCAACTGGACAAGAACTCCAAGCACCGGAAGCTGATGACCTCTATATCTGACGACGCCGATAGACACCGGGTGCGACTGGCCAAGGGGACGTCTGGACTCTCTTCTTCGTGTCCCGGTTCGCAATGGAATCTTGCCGCACCCGTTGGCGCTTCAGGCTTGTCGCATGGATCCTCTCTCCCCGACAGACTGAATGCCGAGGCCTACTTTAGCGGTCACCGCCTTGGAGGACCCGCCACAGCCGCTGGGAGACAATTCAGTGCCGAGAAAGCAACTGCGAAGAGCACGCTGAGGCCTCCGAGCCAGCCTTCCACGCCGCCGCCGAGCTGCGTCTCCTCTCCGAGGGCGTCGCCGGTCTTCGACGGCGGCGTCGGCGTGAAGCGAGACATCCACAGCGAGGACAACCTCGTCCACATCAAGGTGGTGGACATCGACGCCGGTGCCCCTGACTTTCTCACCAGGCACAATTGCACCAACCGGTACGTGGACGTCGACTTCAACACCCTGGACATCATGTTCAACCTGCAGACTTGGGTGATTGTGCTGGACTTTTTCGGCATCGGGAGCGGGCCCAGTCAGGCGCCCAAGTCGGCCCCCGTGACCCGGAGAATCCACCCGAGGCCCAACGAGACGGCCGGCAAGAAGCAGCAGCCGGCCGAGCACATGAACTCCGAAATCGAAGTCAAAGTGAGATCGCTCTCCATCGTGCTCAACAACCCCGACTACGAGGTGGCCAGCGCGGCCGTGAAGAACTACACCTCCACCATCAGCCTCCGCGAAGGCAACTTTGCCGTCGGCGGCCGGCTGGGAAGCTTCTCTCTGAAGGACCACACCGCCCACGGCGCGCTCTACAAAGACCGCTTCCTATCCCGAGGCGAGAACGTGCTCACCTTCCACCTGTTCAAGTACGGCGGCCCGCCGGACGAGAAGCTGCAGCGGCCGTACGACGCGATGCTCAAGATCCGGATGGCCTCCATCATCTACGTGCACACGCACAGGTTCTACTCCGAGATCATGTCCTTCTTCAACCAGTTCCACCAGCTGCAGAGCGTCATGAACCGGATAAGGGAGGCGGCGGCGGGAGGCAGCGTGAAGGAGATCGCCGCCAGGGGAACGAGATTGAAGCTGGACATCGCCGCCGGTTCGCCACTGCTCCTTTTGCCGATGAGCTCCCACTCTGCCGACCTCCTGACAGTCGACTTGGGCTCGCTCGACATTTGCAACTCCTTCAAGTTCTCCGGAGACGAGGGCACCATCAGTGCCGAGACGCTCTCCTCCGCTAATGCAGGCGACGTTCTCGGCTCACGGCGATCCAGGCGGTCGGGATCATCAAGGTCATCTGTAAGATCGCGGTCGTCGGCAAAGTCTCCGGTGTCGGTTCGCAGCGGGGGCTTCAGACGGGACGGAAGGCGGTTTCGGGGCCCCAGTTCGAACCCGGAGGCGAGCGACGGCGTCTTTGACGGACAAGAGGAGGAGGACGAGCTTCGATCTTTGCCGAGCGAGAAGAAAAAGTGTCTGCTCGACGTGCTGCTGGTGAGCTGTCGCGACGCCGACCTGCGGACTGCGGAGCGCCTGAGCGCCTTCACCGACGAGGAGTCCCTGGACAAGGAGGACATCCTCGTCGGAAGCTTCATCGTCCGGCTGCAGAAGAAGCCCCTATTGAAGGAGAAGTTCGAACTTAAGCTGCAGCTTGAGCGCAACTTGGACAAGGCCTTCAGCCACCGCGTGCCCGACATGAGCGTGAAGGGCGTGCTGAGCCGCCTCCATGCCGTCGTCGACGTCAACCAGTACATGCTGATAAGAGGTCTCCTCGGCTACAACTTTGGCGAACCGCTCGACGACCTGGACTTCCAGGTGCCTACGAACGAGTACCAGGATCCGAGCACGCACACCCTGCTCACCGGAAACGTGTGGACGGGCATGTTCATGAACTTCGAGCTGCAGGACGTCATTCTGGACTTTGTCCTAGCTCACTCGACCCCCAAAGAGAAGGAGAAGGCGCTGGCCAGGATCAACTTCTTCAGGTCGCGGCTGATCTACGAAAGCTTCAGTGACTCTTCGCGGGACGTGGACCTCGTCTCTCAGGAGATCCTGCTCAGCGACCTCCGCTTCGTCGACTGCCCGGCCAACAAGCGGTCCAACGTGTTCGCGCAGATCCTCCAGCCGATGGCGATGGACGAGCGCAATAGTCCGCTGCAGGCCGAGGTCCACTTCAGGGCGACGGAGACCACAAATAGGTTCACCATACTGCTCAACAACATGCGCCTCATGGGCATCTTCGACTGGTGGCTGGCAGTGCTCGAGTTCATCTCCAAGTCGGCGGAGAACCCACTTCCTTCCCAGGGAATCTCCGCGGCCCGAGGTACCGGCGACAAAAACAAGCAGCATCGTGAGGAAAAGCAGCAGATGCGGCAGAAGGTGTTTCTCCAGGAGGAGCCGCTCTACCCGTCCGCCGGGGTCATCAGTCGGCGGGCGCCCATCGTCGAGAGCAAGGGGCCCGTGTTCGAACTCAAGCTGAACGTGACCGACTCCGAGTTCATCATCGTGGCGGACTCGTCTCAGAGCGACTCGAGCACCGTCATCCTTCGCTCCACCACCGTGATCGCGTTCCGTCCGGACATGACGGACAGGCCGTTCTCTTGCAACCTCAACAATGCCGAGGTGTTCTCCTGCGTGCTCGGCCGCGAGGAGGAGTCCGCGCTCTCCATCATCGACCCGGTGACCATCAACTTCGAGATCGGCGGGCGGGCGTCGGGAGCGAAGGCCGTCTCCAAGGGACTCCTCGACATTGCGGAGAGCGAGGGCGGATTCGGGGGCGGTTTCGGCGAGTCGCGTGGCGCGGAGCGGACGGCAGAGATCCAGCTGCAGCAGCTCAACATCCGGCTGTCCTACCACGACTGGCTCATGTTCAAGGCCATCCTGGACTCCTTCCCGAGGCAGGCGAGGGAGGCGATGTACGGCAAGGAGGAGGTGGAGCGAAGCGCCGAGTCACCGCAGAGAGACCCACCACCGCCGAGCAACGTGCAGGCGCAGGTCTCCCAGCTGGCGGCAATGGGCTTCTCCCGGTCGGACTGCCACTTCGCGCTGACCGAGTGCAAGGGAAACGTCAACGACGCCGCTCTATGGCTCACCCAGAACGCCACTCCTGAGGCGGCGGCCAACAGTCTCGGGGCGATCGGCGGCGAACCCGACTCCGCCATCAGCGCAGAGAGCAGCACCTACCTTAAGGGTTCCTCATTGAGCTTCAGCAACATCGAGCTGAAGACGAGCTCGATCAACATCTGCATCAACGACGACTGCAAAGACGCCGACGTTCCGCTGCTCGAGGTCACCCTCAGCCACCTTCACCTTAAGCACGGTTACTGTGGCGAGGGCGAGGCCTCCTCCCTGCTCTCCGGCTCCTACTACAATCGCGCTCTTTCGTCGTGGGAGCCGTTCATGGAGCCCTGGCGGTGCGGATTCGACTGGAGGCTGAGGCCGATCGGAGCCAACGGAAACGGCCAGAAGCTGTCGCTGAACGTGAACACGAGCGACGTCATGAACTTCAACCTGACTTCGACGCTGATCGAGCTGTACCAGATGGTGAAAACAAACTGGACCGAGGACTACTACAACGCTGCCGACGACCTGCAGCAGGTGCAGCAGGCCAACTTTGAGGTGTTTCGTCGTCGCCGCACGCCCTTCGTCCCCTTCGCCCTGATCAACTCGACTGGCCGGTCGGTCTGGTTCTCCACGCAGACGCGCATGTCGGGCTCGCAGTTCGGGCCGAGCCGGACGCGCGCGCAGTCGGGCGTCGAGATGCAGTGGAAGCACGTCGGCCCGGGCGACACGCTGCCGTTCCAGTTCGAGGAGCGGGGCAAGCTGCGACACCTCAACACCCACGACATGAAGATCCACCAGATCCTGGTGCGCGTCGAGGGCTGGAGGGAGACGACGCCCGTATCGGTGGACAGGGTGGGCACCTACTTCCGGAAGGCGATGCCGGAGCACCTGGTCAGCCTGAATGAGGTGGCAGGAGCCGCGCCTCCGGACATGCCGCCGGCGAGGTTGGTCTTCGACGTCACGCTGGACGGCTCGGCCAGGAAGCTCATTGACGTGCGGTCGGCGCTGCTCGTGGAGAACAAGTTGCCCCAGGCAGTCGACTTGAAGATGGAAAACACAGCTCTCAAGATAGGAGGTAATTGAGATACGTTTAAGACCTGTTTGATTAGTCACATAATGATTTTGTGTGTCTTTCAGATGTAACCGAAATGACGCTCTGTCCCGGGGAACGGAAACCAGTTCCGCTCGCCTACGTCTGGTCGCGCATGTTCGCCAAGCCGTCGACGGGGCCGGTCAGCCAGTGGAAGTACTGCGAGAAGCCCATCAACTGGTACCACATCATGAGGAAGAGCGACAACTCGCTGGACGTCCACTCGAGCAATCACGGATGGAACAAGAAGACTGACGACTTCCGGTTCGCCGTCGCCGTCAGAAGACAGAACTTCCCGCTCGACGTGGCCGCCGCGGGCAAGGACGTCCGAGCCGCGCCGTCCCCGTCCTCGTGGATCCAGCCGGCGCACCTGATCACCTTCGTATCGCCCATCGTAGTGGTCAACCTGCTACCGTGCCACCTCAAGTACCGGCTGAAGGGATCAAACACTGGGGACAATGACGTGAAGCCAGGAAAGGAGAGCTGCGTCTCGGTAGGTCGTGCGTAATATGTCCTGTTCTTCTAAACACCTCCTCTTTATGTACCAAATGCGTATTTCAGGTCGACATTTCGGAGCAGCTGGTCCTCACCCTGTTCCTCGACCAGTACCCCGTCTCGGCCGATGTCATTCTCCCTCCCGGCTCGAGCAACTTCGAAGCCCGCATCAGGGTCGCCGACGCCAACGATCGTCCTCTCTACCTTCAGGTGGCCGTGACGCCCCGGCTCGGCGGCGCCCTCCGAGTCACCGTCTACGCGCCCATCTGGGTAGTCAACAAGACCGGCCTTCCCCTGGTCTTCAGACAGGAGGGATCACAGTCGGAGGCGGCCGGCCAGGAGGCGGAGCACGAGGTGGCGCGCATGGCTGCGCCCTTCATGTTCTCCTTCCTGGAGCGGGAGGGCAACCAGAGCATCACGATGCGGGTCGGCACGGGCCTCCATCCGGACGGTAAGGCCACCTGGTGCCGCCACTTCTACGTGCAGGCCGGGTCGAAGGTGCGCAAGCTCCGGGTCAGCCCCAGGGACAACCGGGTGGAGTGGGTCTACATCATCGGCATCGAGATCCGGGCGGGCAAGGGGCGCTACACGGACACGCACATTATCACGCTGACGCCGCGCTTCCAGCTGCACAACCAGTCGCAGCACAAGATCCAGTTCGCGCAGAAGTGCTTCAGCACCAACTTCAAGGACCCCGAGGCCGAGGCGTCCCACCTGCTTGCCTACCCGCAGTCCACCTTCGCCTTCCACTGGCCCCGGCTCGACCGGGACCAGCTGCTCTGCATCCGCCTCCTGGACGTGCCCGACTGCCAGTGGTCGGGCGGGTTCGCCATCGAGGGCGTCAGCTCGTTCCACGTGACGGTGCGCGACGGAGGCGGGGGCGGCGGCAGGGGGACCTTCATCAGGGTCGAGATAGAGATGCTGGGCGCCACGTACCTGGTGATCATCACCGACGCCGGCAACTTCCCTCCGCCGTTCCGCATCGACAACTTCTCCGAGGTGGCGCTCACCTTCTACCAGACGGGCGTGCAAGAGGACCTGATGCGGTCGGCGGTGAAGGCGCACCATTCGGTGCCGTACGCGTGGGACGAGCCCACCCTGCCGCCGCACATCACCTGCACCGCGCCCGGAGGCTCGTCCGCCACCTACAACATGAACGTGATCGGAGAGGGCTCCCAGCTGACCTACGAGAACTTCATCTACATCGCAATGACGGGCACGTTCATCGGGACCGACCTGGCTTCGGCCGGTGCGGCGGCGGCCAGCAGCGGCGGGAGCAGCGAGAAACAGAGCTTCGTCGACAGCATCGAGTTCCAGCAGCTCGTCCTCGACGTTGAGGGCACGCGGGTGTTCCTCGCCAAGAAGGAGACGGGAAAGCGGAGCCAGCTGTGGCGGATGACGGCCGCCGGGATGCTCCAGCACGAGGGCAGCTCGCCGCCCCAGGACCCGCGGAAGCCGACGTCCCTGACGCCGTCGAAGAGCGCGAGCGCGGGCGAGCTGATGACCCGGAACGCCCTCGTTCTGGACATCGCCGGGCCGGCGGTGCAGCCGACGAGCTACGTGCCGCTCATGCTGAGGAAGCCGGACGACCGGAGGCAGCTGACGCAGCGGTGGCGCTTCACCGAGGGCGGCAGGCTGATGAGCTCGCATCACGGGCTCTTCGTGCAGGCCAAGGACGGCTTCATGGGAATGAAAAGAGGTAATTAAGAAGAACTATTTTAATGCTATGAATATGATTCCATAATACACATGTTGTTCCAGGTCAAACTAGGGACCATTCCGTTGGGCAATGGCAAATGTGTAGGTGTCCCTGCCTGAAGTATAGCTAACCTTGCCTATTCATCCCGAATTACGCACAATGCTTTTATAGAATAGCGTTAATAACTGCATCTAGGCAATGCCAATAGAATAGTGGGATGGTTTACCACTATGACGTTTAACCCAAATACTAGATCCACTTATAATAGCTTGCCATGTTTTAGCTAGTGTCCGTCTTCATACTAATGAATTTATACAGCAGCACGTTCGGAATGTTGATGATGCCTGACACAATATACGCAATTGCAGGGAGCGAGGTTGTCTTGGGTCCTCCGGCTCCGGTCTGCTTCATGCGCCTCCCCGACGGCTGCCCGATCGAGCAGGCTATCAGCAGGCAGAGGCTGAGGCCGGGCTCTGGATTCCTGTCCGTCAAGGTCACCTCGGACGGACCGACCAGGGTGCTCCAGATATCTGACGTGAAACAAAAGGTGCGTATGAAATATCCAAAGTTATTAGTGCAAGAACGCATTGTCTGGTTTATTCAGAATGTGTACGCCCGACTGGAGGAGCGCGACTGGCTGCTCATCAACGAGGACAAGCGTCCGAGCATCATCACGTCCGGCATGGACAGCAGAGGCGGGTCCGGGTCCACCTCCGCCGTCGTCGCCGCCCCGACCGACAAGAACAAGTCTGAAGGAGAGTGGGAGTTCCAGATCGTGATGCTGGCCAAGGCCGGAATCGGGATCAGCTTGGTGACGAGGGACCCGGCCGAAGAACTGCTTTACGCCTTCATGTTGAACGTGGTCGTGGACTACCAGTCCTCCTCCCTGCAGAAGATCCTCGACGGCAGCATCCAGAACATCCAGATCGACAACCAGTTGGCGGACGCGCAGTGTCCCATCGTGCTCTACCTCTCGCCGGCGAGCAAGAACGACGAGCACCGCCACATGCCCGCCGTGCACTTCACGGCGAACAAGTCGGCTAGCAACACGGACAACGCCGAGATCTACAAGCTGCTCATGGTCACCGTGAAGAACGTCACGCTGACCTTGGAGGAGGAGCTGTTCTGCAAGGCTCTCAAGTTCGCCGGCATCACGAGGTCGGACGCCGAAATGGAGCAGATCGACGAGAGCGCGTTTGAGACGCAGAAGGCGCTGCTCACGGCCACCGCCACCGCGACCAGGTACTACTTCGGCAACCTCAAGCTCACCCTGAACCAGGTCCGGCTGAGCGTCCTGAAGTCGAACAAGCTTAGCCCCGACCTGCAGGCTGTGAAGCGCAAGCTCGGCCTCTCCCTGATCACCTTCGAGGACGCCAACATCGAACTGGACCCGTTCGTCCGCGTGCACCCATTCGAGACCATCAACTTCCTGACGAACGCCGTTGTGAGGCACTACCAGGACGAGCTGCTCTCCCAGGCCGTCCTCATCCTCGGCTCCACCGACTTCCTCGGCAACCCGATCGGCTTCCTCAACGACCTCAGCGAGGGCGTCTCCGGACTCGTCTCCGACGGCAACGTCGGCGGCTTATTCAAGAACGTGGCTCACGGCGCGGCCAACTCGGCTGCCAAGATGACTGGCAGCCTCTCCGCCGGCCTGAGCAAGGCAACGCTGGACGAGCGGTACGACGAGCGCCGCCTGATGATCCGACGTCGTCGAGGCGACAAGAACAAGGAGCACCTGGTGGCCGGCCTCAAGGGCCTCGGCTTCGGCGTGCTGGGCGGCCTCACCAGCGTCGTCACGGAGACGTACGACGGCGTCGCCCACGACGGCATCAGCGGCTTCTTCAGCGGGCTCGGGTGGGGCCTCGTCGGCACCATCAGCAAGCCTGCCATCGGCGTCCTCGACCTGGCGACGGGCGCCGCTACCGCGGTCAGGGAGTCGAGCAGGAGTTCCAGCAAGCAGCTCCCGAAGCGTCTCCGCCCGCCCCGGCTCGTCCTCGGCCCCGGCGGCTCGATGCCCGTCTTCGGCGAGCGGTCGGCAGCCGGGCAGGAGATGATGTACAAGATGAACGGGCGTGACTACAACGAGATCTACGTGGCCCACGAGCAGCTCAGGTCGGGCGAGGACGACCTCCAGATCCTCATCACGAGCGACCGGGTGCTCGTCTTCACCGGCGTGGGAGGCAGCGGAGGCGGCGGCGGCAGCAGCGGCGGCTCCAACAGGCAGCTGCTGACCGTCACCCACGGCGACCTGGTCAGCGCGAGGATGGTATCGGAGAAGGAAGAGGGCGGCCCCGTGGTCGCGTCGCCCGTGCCGCCGCCCCTCGAGGAGAAGTTTTACCTGGAGATCCTGATCAATGAGGACGCGATGGAGGAGAGCGATGACGACGACATCGGCGTCGGCTACGACATGCGCCGGCAGCTCCAGCGACGCAACCGCGACCTGCACAAGCGGCCCCAGGTCCGGTGCGACAGCGAGCGCGTGGCTCGCACCGTCGCCCAGCAGATCAACTACGCCCGCACCATGTACGAGGAGCGGACTCAGGCTGTGATTGACGACGAGATCGGAGAGCAAGAAGAGTGAGCAATTTTCCTCTTGTTGCCTTCCTCATAAACTTCCGAGAGTGCTATATGCAGATACGATACATACAGTACAGTAACTACGCGATAAATTAACCCAGTATGCAGAAATATATAGTATATTCTCAGACCCTATCTCTCAATTTAAATCTATGGTGACGGAGCTGCCCGTTGAAATCGAATCGAAGGGAGCAGCTGCAAGTTTTACTACCTGCGGAATATAACCGGGGAGAGGCCGGCTGTTTGTGGGTTCGTTCGTTCGGCGTCGGGTTCCACCTTTTTTGCCACGTGACGCGGCATTAATTTGCCATCTGACAATATAATGTCGCCCGGCCACCGCTGCGTGCTGTCCTGTCCTGTACAAGGACGCTAAAAATAAGGGCCAGAGGTTAACGCCGATCGAGAACAAATTACCTTGACAACAGCTCTATCGTTCGTTCGGATATGTACTAAAAAGTGCAGTATTTTTAGCCGTTTCAACTCATTCAACTGTTAACGGTCATCAGTTCCAGATACTGTCATTATCCCGACTTATCTTATCGTCCAGCGAGTGTTCTCCACTTTCTGTTTGCCATCTCCCTCAGCTAGCCGGTTAAAGGAGGAGGAGAGCAGATGCGCGAAATTCCCTTGCTCGCCGCCGTCGCTGTATTGCACCGACATCCAACCAACTGCCCCTCTCTCCTTTCCGACCCATCTAACTAGTTGGGCGCCCGATCGCTCGTTTCCCTCGTTCCGGTTATGAGGAGAGCAGAGAGGGAGGGGCAGCTGGGAAGAGAGGGATCTGAAGGTGATGTGAAAAAAACTCGTGTACGTATGTATATGCTGGACCGGTGACACACAACCGGGGTTGAATAGGTGAGCCAGATGGCCGACGCGTCGCGCGGACGGACGGACGGCGTTATAACGATGCTTATTCAATGAAACAGCAGGAATTTCGGAGGGAGGAACTGAGGGGCGCATGCAGTGTACATACTAGAGTGGCATCTGCTCTTATACTCATTCACCTATGAGCGGACCTTTTTTCCGCGGAATCATGCCGCTTGATAAGCGACTGTTGATGTCCGTTTTAATACGTCGGAGTCATTAACGTATCATGCTTTGATGTCGTCGACATTGATCCTCATTGTCCGTTCGATCGCGTGGGGTCGCTTCCAAATTGAAAACTCCCTCTCCCCCTCTAGCTAGCTCATCTCCTGACACGCGACCTGACCGCGGTCAGCGAAGGTGGTCGGAATTATCCTGGAGCAGCTGGCTCGAAGGCGGCCGTGTCGACAAAATCCTTCTTTCCGGCTGCTCGCTCGTTCGATCCGCTAATGGCAAACTTCTTTTGTCCACGTCTTTTCATATAGCGAACGGATAGGACTCGTATGACGTGAGTCAGCTGGACACCAGTAATTAAACTGTTGGGAGATTTTTTTTCTAGCATCGTTACACGGTCCAGATGAAACGGGGTGGACCGTTGTAGAGCATACGTACACCCAATCGCTCATGTTGTCAGAATGTCGCGAGCAAGCTCAATGCGGTAAGATGCGGAACGTTGGCTGTTGCTGGGGCATTTGTGAATTCACATCGGTTCTTTTGGCCTCATGTGCCAATGAAATTAAATTACTTCTGCCCTAAAGATTTGCCAAGATATTGGCAAAGTGGTATTGCTGACAATGTGGTGAACGACTCAATAATGCGTTCACTCGGTCTGTCGTCTGCTCAAAACTCGCCATTGTGTGACCGACCTCTTCCT
>JAAUYK010043376.1_pt1 | contig 11896 bp, 7 predicted proteins | sample 7278021 | NCBI WGS metagenome assembly JAAUYK01 (sample SAMN14350223, study PRJNA611818) | marine sediment metagenome | isolation source: surface marine sediment (1.8m) | place: French Polynesia: Moorea | collected 2018-08
CACGTCTCTTTTGACAGCCTGAAAATATGACAACCGTATTAGACATTATATAGTTCCAAAACTTTTTCTTTGCGGGGAAGCGCCGATACTGTATCGTGCATGTTCGACTCGGATATGTGACGTCAATGATTGCCGGGCGGCAACGGAGCCGTTATCAGTGTCTTGTAGTAAATACTTGTTATTTCTACGTACGCCAAGGCAGACTAGCTTTGTTTGCAAGAGCGTACGTTGTGCTCGTACGTTAACTTAGACTGCGGCCAACCTGAAGAGCTACGTAGTACGTATATGTTCCCACCGGCAAAAAGGTAAAGGCCGTGTGCAGAAAAACGCGTCATTGGAAAGCGGACGACTGCGGGAGGAGCTAACGTAAATCACCTCTCTCGTGATGTTGGTGTCGATGCCCAGATCGGACATGACCTTCATGAGGCCCTCGTTGATCGGCACGTCGCTCTTCTTGCCGCTCTTAACCGGCGAGTCCGTCGTTGCCGCCGCCGTTGCCGCTGCCGCCGCTGCCGCCTTCTGTCTCTGCGACGGCGGCACCTCGGCCTGCATCCAGCGATGCCGCTTGATCAGCTCGACAGTGTAGCGCTTCGCGGGGTCGGTGACCAGCATCTTGCGAACGAGCGATTCGCAGTCTGAAAGGAATAAAGAATTGTAAAGTACGTATTCCCATAAAGGAAGGACATATTAGCAATGGAAAGAAAGGCATTGAGCACCATAGGGAGCGAGATGGAGATAGCTAGGCGGCGCCCGCTTGTCTCGGTCGGGAATCCCCACCAGAGCAAACAGATCGCGGGAACAAACAGCACGTACTGCATCATCACCTATCGCCACGCCTTGAAAAATTCGTCGACCGCGAAATCATCACTGACTGATAGCTGACTCCTGCGGTAGACTTTGGACGCTCAAATGCGAAGCCTAGCTTCTGGCCCTTTTGCAAATTAATTGCTCGGATACACGGCTAGGCAGGCCCCAAGTCCTGACGTCAAATGTCAAGTAGGAATTCGTGCGGTCGTCTCCATGGCCAGGATGGAATGGAATTGAGGGTATTCGGACCAAAATAGACGCTTATACCCAAAATCTTATTCGTAGCCCGGGTTACAATGATCTCGGAACTCGATCTCGATTCGGTTAGCAACAAATCACCTTAGCTACAGCTCGATCCCTCCACTTCTCCAAAGTGGAACTTGAGGCAGACAGGTGCACAGTTAGAAGTGAGATGCACTTTCACGGCCAAGCGTTGACAGTTTAAGAAAGATAGTAGTACTGTATTCTCAAGATGACTACCACTTTGGGAACCTTGTCCTATTGGAACAACGCAGGAAGGTAATAGATTAAGGTATCTCTAATCAAGTACGCATTTTACCCGGTGCATAATTCAGACAGGGATTCGAAGATCTTTAGCTGCCTCGCTCGCTCGCCAACGTCACGTCCAAGTTCTTAGCCGCGCGCGCGTCCTCGTCCGGCCGGAGGAAGTAAGTCGTTAAATATTTATGGCTTACATTATGCACAGCGCAGACGGACCGCGTGAAGAGATCAGCTCTAGTAGTAGTGGGAAGCCGCGTGCCAAAATTGTATATCAGTATTATCTCGGCTTTGCATGGAACGTACTATGCCAGTATAAAATTTCAGAACTCCTACGTATAATTAGATTTAAGTATGCTTAATCCGGGCCCCCTCTTGTGACGCAATAGCGAGATTGCCGGCTGTTAACGTGGGCGTAGAGAAAGATTAGGGAGAGAGAGAGAGAGCTCGCGGCCGGCCGGCTGACACGCGAAAGCCGATTAGAGTTCGAGTCAGGCAAGCAAAGCCGGCCGGCCGACCCGCTACTGCTCACGATATTATCTGCGAATTAATTGGACTACGAATAGTATTCGTAGGAACCGGGAGACTTTCGTGTTGGCGCTGCATTAAGAGTCTTTCCACTTCACAACTGCCTATAGTTTAAAGTGCCTTTCGAAAATCTTTGTTCGAGGTCCCTCCGGGCCAGATCACGAGTTTGGCGAGTGGGCAGACTTTGGCGCGTGGGCGGAGCGGCGCGGCGTTTTGTCTCGGGAAAGCGAAGCGAAGGTCATTTCATGAATGGGACCGACCGTGTCACCCTAGCTGCAGCGGCCTTAAAGATTTGCGGGCGCCAAGTCATTCCACCGCCGCCCTTTATGAACTCCTGTCTCGCATTTCACCGCCATCAAGATTTACCTAACGGCCTGGAAAGAAGAAGAAGAAGGAATCTCCGGTCCGGCGCGAGAGCTTTGAAATATGGGAAAAGTTCCCGGCCTCGCAGCTCAGTGAAGGCGAGATCAACGCCACATAACCTTATAAGGTCGGCCATGTGCCTCACAATTCCTCTACGTAGGCGTCGATTGATTGGTACGAAATGGCAACCCTGTGATCTCCGTCGCCGCTCGATCTACGTCCCATGCAGGGAAGCATTAATTAGAAATTCGGAGTCAACGCTCAATGAAGCGGGCAACGAGGAGAGAGGAGACGAGCGAAAGCCCATTACGCACGATCGAGACCTGCTGCATGTGTGCAGTATCGTAGTATAATATGCAGCTAGTATTTGTGTCGCCGGCAGGCAAGTCAATCTATGTGTTTCTGTTTTGCTTGGCGTGCTAGACCGAGCTATTTTCGTCCCTAGCTAGTTGCCCTCACTCGCTCGCTCGCCCGTCTGGCCGCGGCTTCTCTTCGACGCCTTATTCTCCTTCTCCGCCCACGTATAGTCATCTATAGCCGTATACATTATGGATTGGATAGTCAGTTCACAACACTAGCAAGGTGCCAATCGATGCTCTTACTCGTACAAACATTTTCGATGAGAGCAAGTTTTCAAATAAGATTCTGGCAATATGCTCCACATCTCTTCCTTCGCGAGGAGCTTCCTTCCCTCCTGCCAAGGCCCCGGTCGCGGCCCGCCCGCGTCAGAGGCTGGTTGACGTCATTCAAAAAGAAACGGAGCCAGCCGGCCGGCCGGCGAGGCAGGCGGCCGTGGCCGCGTGGCTGCGGTGCCGCCAGATGCGTCTGGGAGGAACGTCCATTCGACGGCCGGGGATTCGCGAACGCGACACGGATAATCCGATCTGGAATTACGGCCATCAAAGGACGCCGGAATGTGGGCACTGCCTCCGTGATTCATTCATGCGATCGAGCTGAGAGATATATTTAAGCAAGTATAAAGAGCTCGGCAAGGTCTTTCTGCAGCAGGTAGATTTATGAGCGCGCATAGAGCGTGCGTCAAAGCAGCCGCGCTATATTCCCTCCAAGTTCTTCCTCTCACTCGCTCGAAAGCAGCTAGAAGCTAGGCCTGGAATTGCAGCGATAAACATCCGGCCGGCCTTGTAATTATTGTTGGCTGTAGCCCGTGTTGGCCGCCGAGGAATGCATTCATGCATTCAAGTTACGTACGCGTACGTCTCGTGGGAGAAAGAAAGCATTCAGAAAGGTATCGCACCCGCCTTCCTTCCTCGATGTACGAATTGAAATGTCGCTCGATCGTTCATGCAGGAATTCGGCGAAGCGTGCCCACTTCTTTCCTTCTTCCTTCACGCCATCGGACTTCAGGCCCAGACAAAACGCGGCCGCCGGTCAGAGACCTGGCGACGGCGCCTAAAGCATAACACGATATCTGCACGAACGTGTGCGACAAACTACCACGCAAAGCCGGCGTGATTGTAAAGAAATTTTTTCCAATTGCAGTTCTGTCTACCCTGTGTGGCCGCCTCTCCCTCTCTCTCCCTCTCCGCGCGTCCGTCCTCCTTCGCCCACGCGCATTGCCTCGTTGACGTCACGTTGTATAAGGAGGAGGAGGAGGAGGAGGAGGGAATCCGCTTTCTTTCTCTCTTTCTCTCTCTCGCCCGCTCTCTTGCTCTCTCTCCTCCGCGCCTCCATTCTAATGCTCCTTACTCGACACCGACCGAGGATCGGTCGACTGGCCGGTGCCGCGGCCGCGGCCAGGTCGACGACACCGCCGGCTTCATGCAGGCAGGCAGCTAGACGCCCCTTTTGGCGTACCGACGGACGCAGGCAACCAAAAGAGACTTGTGGAGCAGCCGACGGACCGACCGAGATGCCAAAGATAGAAGAGGAGGATGCTATCCTGCGGCGGCCGGCGACGGTCTATTTATAGCAACGTGGGTGGGCGAGGATGAATTCCTCTCGGCAGCGGAAATTCGCTGATCAGATATCCAGCCGGCCGGGCTGACGTCAAAGTCGCGGCCAGCCAATCGAACCCGGCCAAGCATATTTTTCAGCGATGTCTAAAAGACATGAATCTACAGCACACGGTGCCTGCGTACGCGTACGTACATTCCCTAGGGCACAGCAGCAGGGCTAAGTAATGGCCGGGCAGTAAAGCCGGCTGGCTGGCTAGGAGAGTGATCGAGGCTAATTTTAGCTCGTCGCCAGGGAAATTGGGAGGAGTCTGCTGCTGCCGGCCAGAAAGCCGAGCGGTCGGTCTGGCAGACGGATTGGCCAGGGCTGCCAAGTTATATAATGTCGGTCGGGTAATTCTTACCTGATGACATGAAGAAGGGGATCCTGAACCTCCCGGAGAGCACCCTGTCCCTGAGGGCGTGCAGGCTGCAGGCGTCGAAGGGGAGCGCGCCGCACACCATCACGTACAGGACGACACCCATGCTCTGAAAATTAAAACAGCAAATTGTGGGTTGATTGTGCGTAGTACATCATGATTATTCCCACGAGGTGAGTTTTCGCCATATGAAATACATGTACTTGTGGGAGCCTGTTCGCTTCTCATGCACGTCATTTGCGGCCGAGGTTAGAGCCTTAAATTCAAGGTTCCCCGAATACGTGGAGTCATAATCGAATTACTCGCAGTCCGTTCTACCTAAAAGAAAAGCCATAAACACTAAAGCCGTCGGTCAAGAATTCTGACCGCCCGTCTGCCTGCCTGCCTGACGGGCGAGCTGCAGTCCGGCGCAGGAGGAAAAGTAGGAAAGGAAGACGGACAGACAGAAAGAACCGTGCTCGGCCGGCCGGTTCGAAGGTCACGCAAAGAGGAGAAGAGGAAGGAGGAGTCTCTATTCACAAATAAAGGGTATATCGCGTGTGAGCGGCCCATTTGAACGATCAAAGTGCGTACATGTAGTCTTTAACACAGGAAAAGAACGGTTTAAGTTTAGATCTGCCCCTACTGATGCGGATCAGGAAGAGAGCGAGGAAGAAAGCCAACTGGACGGAGAGGCCGGACGGACCGCAGCTAGACGAATAACTAAGTTATGAACGGGGATTTCCGACCCGCGGCCAACGTCTGCTCCGGCTGGCCAAGAATGCTTTTTGCTTCACTCCGTTCGTTCGGCTCCACGGACGCAAAGACGGAGTCTGATATAGCAAGTGCACTTCTAGTAAATTGGATTTCTCGATCTGTACGTGCGTAAAGCTGCCCCTTCGTTCGTCCGCTCGCTCTCCCAATGTAATCAACCTCGGCCTGCGTCACTTATCGACAGCAACTAGCAGGCCTGTCCGCCGCATCGGCTGCACGCACGGGACGGACGTGGCGGCGGCATCAGATCAATGACGTCACATTCAGCAACGCAAGCACGGCGATAAGATAGCTAGGCAGAAAGGGACTGACTGCATTCTTGTTGTGTTAGCTGCCAGTCACACACAGACGGCCTCCGTGTCCTCCCATTCGATCAGATGAGAGCAGGGCGAATCCAGCTCCAGAGCATCTTGCTCGCTCGCCCGATCGCTCCTTTTCCTGATGCACACTCCCCGGCTGGCAGCAAATGGGATCTGCATTCAGACCTGGCCATTAAAAGGCTCGCTCGCTCGCTCGCTTACTCGATGCAACCCCGAGGGTAGTTTGGCCTCGATCGATCGATCCAGCCAGCCGCAGTTTCACGGCCATTCGCGGTCCACAAAGACGTACCTAGGCCGCTTGCCGCCGCCCTATGGGTGAATCATATTTGTGGCTTTCTTTTGATCTGCGTCATTCAGACAGATGTTTTTTCGCCGCCAGCTAAATATAGTAGACGGCTGGGGCGGCCGGATGCCATATTTTCCCAGCGCGCACGTGTCTCACTCCTACGACGTGCGTAGCGAAAGTGCATCAATAGTAGGAGCTACTGTACATGACTACTAGCAGCCTGGGCGATTATGTCTCGCACGTATTAACTCTACTTAGCAAGTGCTCTCGCTAAAGTTTTATTTTGCGCTTTCGAGGGAGCTTAGTAAACCAAACACAAAAACGAATAGAATGCTACCGATTTCGAATAAAGGCCACTAGTTTGCACTATAATTCCAAGCTAGCCATCAGCCCAAAAAAGTGATGCTGTCTGGGCATAAACAGGAAACTGGAGCTACCGCATAATCGTGAAGTCGTGTTATACTTCGAGAGAATCTATTTTTCGTCAGCCAGCAGAATGCAGGCAACGTGACTCACACTCTAATGTACTGTGTCTAGTGTACTAGCTATTCGTTCTCACGTACAGCTGTACCGAGAAGATTTGTCACTCTTGATCGACTTACCCAGACATCAATCTCGGGCCCCTTGTACTTAAGGCCCTCGAACACCTCCGGGGCTGCGTAGGGCGGGCTGCCGCACCACGTGGCCAGCGTGTCGTCCGGCTTGAAGTAGTTGGAGAAGCCGAAGTCGGCGATCTTGATGTTCATGTCGGCGTCGAGCAGCAGGTTCTCGGCCTTGAGGTCGCGGTGGACGACGCGGCGCTGGTGGCAGTACTCCACAGCCTCCACGATCTGCCAGAACTTGCGGCGGGCGAGCGGCTCCGACATGCGGCCGTGGCAGGCGATATATTCTGAAAGGGAATCGGCCTCAGTCAAATGCAAAGTAAATTTAGTTTCACAAGTGCTGCTTGTACGTACGTCCACCACTGCTTTGTCAGCGGCGGGCTTTAACAGCGCTCGAAATAGCTTCACGGCGTCCTTGACGACGGCGCAAAAAGTGTGTCGTTGACTAGACGCGAACACGTGTTCCGCGGACAAAGTGTCGAAACGACGAATGTCAAAAAATGCACTTCGCGTTTTCAGTTCGTACTCACCGAAGATCTCCCCCGACGGCGCGTACTCCGACACGATGTAGATCATGTTCTTGGTGGTCATCACCTGGAACAGCTTGATGATGTTGGGGTGGTCGAGCAGCTTCATGACCTCCACCTCGCGGTAGACCTTCTCCAGGTTGGCGCGGTCAAGCTTGTTCTTGTCGATGATCTTGATTGCCACCTGCGGGAAAAATGAAAGGCGTTCAGATTACGGAAGTCGAGCCGTTTTAAAACCCTAAAACGGGCAATTAATCATCCCGCACAGGTGAGCTGCTCCCGATCTAAGTACGTCGCACCTGCTTTCAAACGTCATCGTGTCCCTGTCTGTCATTTGATATACGTACCACGTACGCGTCGCGACGGCTGCTGCTTAACCCGGAACGAGGAAATTTTCTGGATTTGCAAAAGTTAATCTCACTACGTACCGCATGCGCATACCTGCATGCTTACTAACTTTAAATCACGTCATGAATAATATTCAGGAGCACGCACGCGCGAAGTTTCTTCAGAAAGGTTTACAAACTACACGACGGCTTTCTCGAACCGAGTGTCTGGCCAGGAAACAAGGCTCGTGTTGACATCGACGACCGACCGTCCACGTACATTCTGGGATCGGGAAGAAGGCCTGAGTTGTTTGCACAAGTAATTGAATTGTACTCTAGCAACAAGCCTGCCTTGGCCTTAGCATATACTAGCTCGTACATACATACGCACACCCGGAAAGCCGCAGGTTAAATTGTCGGCCGCCCGGCCTACTCCTCCCAATATTACACAAGCCGCGGCCGTATTTAGATATGACGTCACGTGAGAGTCTGGCGAGGGGGGGTTTCTTCGCAAGCAAGAAACTTTACCTTAATGTCAAGTTTATAGCGTATGTTCATTAAAATCCCTTGAACCAAAAAAAGAAACATATCTTCGGTCTATTACATGGTAAAAGGTATCATAGGGCTGTGTATACTAGTATAAAGTACGTACAAGCCTCGAACGCTTACGCTTACGTGTCCCAAATTAGGCGCTCATTACTTATTATGCGGCCGCCTCGCTCCTAATAATCCAACTTGTTGAGGTCAACAGCACCGGCGGCGCTGTTGCCAGGTGCTATGGCTGGCTTGCTTGGCTAGCGGCAACTCGGTCGTAGGGACCGCCGACGGTGCGTCCCCATTGATCGAGCGGGCGAGTACGTGTGACGTTATAGTTGCGTGCCGTCACCATAAATGGTTGCACAATTTGCCACTAGAGTATAGTACTCTTACTATGCTACTATTGACTCGCTCATAAATTATTCGAGTCGAAAAACGTCACCACCGTGCGAGCGGGCGAGCGACGAAAGGTTACAATACAATGCAGCAAGTGACGTCTGTCTGGTGCGAGACGTCATCGTTCCGCCGCGACCGAGCGAGCGAATGTCGAGCGCGTCCGTGGAGACCAATTAAGGACGATCAGCGTAGCTAACGGATATATAGTTCACGGGGCTTACCTCTGTCTTTGTGATCCTGTGCCTGGCCAGCTTGACGACGGCAAAGTTTCCCCTGCCGATGGTCCGGCCAACCTCGTAGAAGCCGACCCGGAGCGGTTGCGGGTACGGCACTTGCTGTTGCTGCTGCTGTTGCTGAGGTACGACGGGAGCGGCGGCGGCAGGGTGGTGAGCCTGCTGCAGAGGCCGCTCGACTTGCTGCTGCTGCTGCTGCTGCACTTCGCTCAGATAGGCGGCTGAGGGCGGCGGCGGCCTCGGGGGAGGCCCCGGTTTTGCACCCGCCGGCCTCACACTAGTCCCGTCTTCCTCACTGCCTCCTCCCGCTGCTGCTGCTGTCCGGGTGGTCGCACCGCTCCCGTCGCTGCCATCGGCCGACAGCTTCTTCTCGTCGGCGACGGCGGCTGAGTTCCCGGTGCCGCCGACAGCATGCTGTTCGCGGCGAGGCTGTTGCTGCTGGGATTGGAAGGCGGGCGAGGCTGACGCGACGGGGGCAGAGGCGATGGCGGTGGCGGTGGCGGGCCCGGCCGCGGAGGATGCCCTGTTGCCTCCCGCGACGCCCACATTCTTGCACTGTTCCATCACGACGAGACCGCCGGCAGCGGCGGCAGAGACCATGCTGATGGGACGCGGGGAAGGACTGCGAGGAAGGCTGGGGGTTAAGCTACCTTTTCCCAAGCACAATTAATACAATGACCTTTCATAACTTACCTGAGCCTCTGCAGCCTCGTGGGCGCGACCAGCGCGTGCATGGACGCGGCGGCCCTATCAGCGATCCTCTTCCTCCTCTTCCGCTCAAGACTATGTCACATACACACGACGGGGGAGCTGAAGCGATACTGTCACAGACACTGGCGCCGGCAACTAGTCGGCAGGCGGCGTCGGCGTCGGCGGCGTCGCCCGGCGTCGCCGCCCCCGCCAATTTCATGTCGCCTGTCTGTTGGAGTGCGCGTTCAGCTGTTGCCCGCGCGCTGCACACTGGCCGCCCGCTGCCTGATGTACGTCGCCGTTCGACCGACCCACCGATATGGAGACGGAGTGCGTACGTAACGTAACGTAGATGCAACGCCGGCGACGACGAACTGCGTCCGTCCGTCGTTCGTAAGATAAGAGCAGACAGGTTGAGTAGGCCGACTTTGACGATGTTCACCACCGGGCACCGTCGCCGACGACAGCCCAAACTAACTCGCCCGCTCGCGCTCTCTCGATCCCGCGATGGAATCAGCTGTTGTGACGGGAAATTAGCGAGCTAGCCATGCAGTCAAGTATACTCGCTTGTGGAGCGCACAAAAGTTATCTGCATTCACTGTCACAGCCGGCCACCAATTGTGCATGCGCAACAATGGATCCGGCCGCGCGAAGCGTGCTCAACTCTGAACTATCAATCACTTCCCATGGGACGGCTTCCTCTTTCACTGCACACGTACGCGTCCACAGTCAAGGTCTGCATGTTGTTTCCTTGAAGCGAGCGAGCATTCAGTGTTGGCCTCCCCGCTTCGCTTCGCTTCCTCCTCCTCACTCCTCTCCTCTCCTCTCGATCCGATCCGATCCCCCTCCTCCTTCTTCTCCTCCTCTTCCTTAGCCACCTCCGCAAACACCAGCGGGACCGTCGGCGGTGGCGGTGGCGGCGGCGGCGGCCTCCAGGGTTCTCGGCCAGTCCCGCACACCCTGGTTGATTTTAGAAATGCGAAGAGTGCTCCGGCCAGCCAACCAACCGATCGTCAGACGGACGTGCGCCCGCCAAGGACATTTAAGTATTAGTCTTGGACATTAGCTGTCACTAGAAAACGTCCTCCTCCTCCCTCCCCTGGCCGACAGACCGACCGACAGCGTCACTACGTAGAGCGAGCGAGCGAGCGAGCGCCCAAGCAAGAAACAACAGCGCCGTCGGCGGAGGCCGCGGCCGTCCGCGCGTCCGGAGGCCCCTTCCCTTCCTTCCTCCTCTCCACTTCAGAGAGAGAGAGAGAGAGAGAGAGAGAGAGAGAGAGAGGCTATATCGCGTGCGAGTAGTTCAGCGACTCCTTAACAAATCTTTTTGAAAGCGATCTTGGTGCTCCCTTGGGACCTGGTATGAACGCATAATGTTTAGGAAACTCTCTCGTGTTTATAATGCTGCCAGACAGGCAGACCTCCTTTCCCTTCCTTGCCTTCGTGCCTAGCTGCCTTCCTCCTCTCGGACAAAAGGGAGGGGCGGCGGGCACGGCTAGGCAAGCCGACTGACGAATAAGTCTACGTACGGGCCGCGAGCAAGAATCTGAACGAACGGTTAACAGCTAAGCTAAAAAGTAAGTCCGCCCGTGCTGAAAGACGGGTATGCGTCATGCAGGCGAAAATAGGCCTGGTTTAATTGCGCTCAGGTAGCCGCGAGAAGGGCCGGGAAAGTCATTCAATGAACTGGAGGTCGCCAACAGGCCTTATTAGGGGCCGAAAATCCAGTTTCCGTCGCTCTAACCTGCTTTCCCCGGCGCCTAGATCGTCGGACCGACGGGCCGGCCCGGCTTTCTCCAAGAGAAGCGGGCCTGACGTAAGCGGTGACGCAAGCAGAAAACGCGATTGACGTCACGCCCGGCCCGACACGTCCCTCCGTCCGTCCGCCCGACTCCTCAATGGCCCGACCGACAGAGCGATGATATTGTGTACGTACCTTATCAGGTTTGCCCTTTGCTAAAAAATAACGAATAATGTTTGCAACACTAACAAATACATTTATTTCCCGTCGCCATATTTTTTCCGCTTGTTAAAATTAAGCGGTCGCCTCGGGTCCGGCGGACGCGAAACGTTGCTTCGGGGTCAAGGCCTGAGCTGAGGAGAGCTAGAGATGGAGGAGCAGGGCGAGAAAAGCGCGCGTTTCAAGCTGACGTTCGGCGCGTGCGATCATCGCCAGGCAAGAAAAGATCGAGGAAGCTAGAGCGAACGGGACGAATCTACAGAGTACGGGAAGCGAACAGATCGTATTGATCGTGGTAACGTGACGCGAAATTTACGTACTGTAATCCCGACTTGCATCTTGAGAGTACGAAAAATTTTCCGTTATTGCGTCATTTGCGTGAGGCACAAATTAACATGCAACTCCTCGTACAAGCTTTTTTTCATAGTATAGTATGTGACGCGACGTACGTTGCATTTTATGGCAAGCTAGTTGCATAGTGATAAACCACAGCAAAGTACAATATTTCTTTCTTTCCCTATGCCATTGATCAATTCACATCCGTGCTCATTAATTAGCGCCGGGGCTTCTCCGTACTTCTGAGAAGCCTAATAATAACGCTACACACAGATCGAGGGGGCGGACTACAATGCGCGCAGTCAGCCAGCTATATTACGTACGTAGTGGGCCGAATGGGAAGAGAAAGCCATGCTAGCGTTGGTCCACAAAGCGGCCATCCCATCCCATACCGCCCGTCCG
>JAAUYK010079214.1_pt1 | contig 11887 bp, 7 predicted proteins | sample 7278021 | NCBI WGS metagenome assembly JAAUYK01 (sample SAMN14350223, study PRJNA611818) | marine sediment metagenome | isolation source: surface marine sediment (1.8m) | place: French Polynesia: Moorea | collected 2018-08
AGACGTACAACCAAGATAGCTGGTCTCACCCTGTCCTCCCTCCCCCCAGTGTATCGGCCACACCGATGATGAGAAGGAGAAGGAAACCCTATGAAGACTTTACCACCTAGCTAGCTGGGGTGGAAGAGAGGAGGGTTCCTCCCTCAGCAGGGCAGTGGACAGACAGGCAAAGCAGAAGATACTCTGTACTGTGCTCTGTCAGAGCTAACTCTGGACCATTCACTTCATACACTCCAAAAGAACCACATCTCATTTCTCCTACATCAGGATTACCAATAAAAAGTGCTCCAGAACTTAGTTTAAGCCACACAGGCATTAGTTTTAGTGTTAATCGTCCGAATATCATCTCTACCACTTAGTTAGTCGATGCATAGACAATGGCACAAGTTTCTGAGTGATGACACAGGTGTTTGAATGATTGCACTGTGATGGCATGGGCTAAAAATTAACTAGAATTTAACACCCGTGGCGTCAAATCTGAACCTGTGCCACTAAATCTGAACCAGTGCCATCAATTGTCAACCCGTGCCACCATTTTATATAGTGTCAATTGTAAACCAGCGATTTTATTTGTTTATTTATCCTGGACTGCACGTATGCTAGCTACGGCCGACCAGAGAAAGTTCCGTAGCTGTCAGCGAACATGAAAGGAAATCCCGGCTGGAGACGCGCTCGCGCTCGTTCGTTCGTTCCTTCCTTTGAAACGGCGAAAAAGGGATGGAGGCAGGAAGCTAGGCAAACGCTCGTCGCTGGATCGAACCAGTCAAGTGAGGACGGCTCATAGTAGTATTACATTCAACACTTATTTGCAGCTCTTTACAGATTCCAGCTGGAAAAATTATCATTTCCAGTTCTCCCAACTGCATGTTAGAGGGGCCAGCGGATCGTGGTGAGGGTCCGGGCCCAATGGGGAGGGAATTAACAGGCCGGAGGGAAAGGTGAAAATGGGAGACAACCCAATGCATACCACAAAAACATGAATTCTCGTCCCAATTTACCCAGAACCCTGCCTTCACTGGCCTCTCTAATATGGATCGGATGGGGAGGCCCTTAGGCAGGAAATCATGACTTTGTAGACTGCAAAATGGTAGAGCACGTCTTTTGTAGTCAACTAAGTTGAAATAAGTGCCGTAAATAATATGAGCTACAGACGATCGAACGAAGACAGACATCTATCGAAGGAAGGCTGCCTGTTGGACGGACGCGGACGCGGACGGGGAAGGGATTTTCGCAGCCTTTAGTTTACCCAGCCAGCCAGTCAGCCCGCCAGCTCCTCTCCTATATCGCTCGCTCCAAGCAATCAAACGGGAAGAACCCGTTGAATAGAAAACATGTACAGTTTAGATTCGAAAAATCCCTCGCCCTCAGAGGGACAATCCAATGTCCAGTTAAATTTCGAGTAGTAGAGTTCGTACGATGCAAGAGAAATGAAATGAAATTCGGGCAAAAATAGGAGGAAATGCAACGGTGCTCCAAGCTACACAATTAAAACCATTAACTGAGGAGAGCGGGGCGGTGATTTTTAACTATTTTGGCCAACAAAAGATGCTGAGATGGCATAAAACTCATAGTATTTCCTTATTGTACGTAGTATAGCATAGGCCAAAGCATCAGGTTAGTCCATCCTTTGGCGTCCGTTCATATTCAAGGTCTTTCTTACTTTTGGACTTAAATCCCGCGTCCTCTGTATTCTTTGTTGTTTCAGGCGGAAGCAGAAATACCGGCCGTATTTTTTCGTCCACTTTATCCAGTCAATTAGCTGCTGTAACACTTAAGAACTAAAGCTTTCCTGCCCACTCACAGCTAGACGCTCGCACGCAGAAAAGAGAAAGCAGGTGAAGAAAAATTCCACGCATACTCGCTTCAAAGAAAAATCGTCTTTAACATATGGTGTGACGAACGTAATCCAGTTCTTGGAACGAGTTAAGCAAACTCCGTCGAAAACAGTTTTATAAGGTTGGATTGTTTTCCAAGCTAGCTTTCGTGGTCGATTTACGTAGTCGGTCACTCACTGTCGTTATGTTCAATCCCTAGGCTAACCGGATGGATGCCTGCCTGCTATTGTCGTTAGCAGGCGACGCGACGCGACGAGTGAGTTGGACATACATACATACCTAGCTACGTTACGTGCAGGAAGGAAGGAATATCGTGCTAGAGAGACATTCTGGGAAGGCCGGAGCAGCCGAAGGAAGACAAACTATGCGACAAGACTAGATAGCTAAAAATGTGTGTGGAAGATATTTCAACAAATACTACGTACGCGTACGGGGATAGACAGTGTTAGGCGGAATGTACTTCGATCTGATCATCACTAGTTTTCAGTTCGGAATGAACCAGCATCATAATTCGACCAAACACTGTCTCTTGGTCGCCGCGAACTTGCGAAAACAATCTCGCTGTTTTGACAACCCCATTAAAACCTTCGCTACGCGCGACGCGCTCACTTCATGGACTTCACAAATACTTCATCTTCCTTGCTCCTAAAACTCCATCCTGTGACTGGCATGCACTAGCCTCGCATAAGAAAGCACTCACTGTCTGTGCCTTATTTGAGCGACGTTGTAGTACTGTTTGAGTACAATGGCATTGCAGCGGGCTACGCCATGTACCAGGAAAAAAATCGCACGTATTTACTACAGTGCTGTCGGAGCCTGGCTGACAAAAAAGCCAAGACAACACATCATGTACTGGCTCATCCATCGCCTTAGTCTCCCGAGTAACGAACGATCAATATACGTATGCACTGCTAATAAACGCGTACATTGAGAGAGAGCAGATACCATTCCTCTAGTGCTAGCATGTAAGAATAGTGTATATGGAGGTGCTTCGCATATAAGATTAGATTTTCTATTAGTCTTACCTTGAATCAGGAGCAGAAATAATCCTCCCTTTCCCGCTGCTGCTGCCATCTTATACGTACAGTATGAAGCTGACTGGGCCGAGTGGAAACTTTCTTTGCCTACTAGCTTCTTTTCTTCTTTCTGCTCTCCAGAACAGAACTTTTTCCTCATCCGAAATACACTACTCCTGCCTGTCTGCTGCCCGCTGTGCTGTGCTGTCCTGTCCTGTCTGTCCTCCTGTAGCTGGCTGTACTTTTCAACGATCGAAGAATGGGGACTAACTAAACGACGTAAATGTCGTCCATTGAAAAGGGAGAGAGAAGAGCTTGATTCTCGATGTTCACAATCAGACCCTGATTAATTCTATTCTTTGTCTTCTCTCATCGAAATATTGCCTCTCTTCGTTCTGCTCCACAGACAGACGGTCACGCCCCTAAATTCACCAATGTCCTTTTTCAAGCTCTCCTCCGTCGCGTCGGTCGGTCCGTGGCATCCGCGCGCGCGCGGACCTTCGTTTTGAGGCTGTTGGCCGATTGCTAACAGTCCGTCCAAGAAACACTCGCACGGACTCAATCTCCGCCCAAGGCAGTCGGTCGGTCGGTCTGTCGGTCGGTCGGCGGGTCCCGGAAAGTTCCGTCCACACGTCCGCACAAACGGAACCGAACTGAAGTGGCTAGAGTCTAGCAAAAGCGCGAAAATGGGCCGGCTGCCTAGCTGCAGAAATGATTCGATCGTCAGCCGGCTGCCCACCTATAGCGTCAGGTACGTGCAAGGTGCGGCTAGGCTGCGGAGGCGGGAGGAGGCAGGACGGACGGGCGCGGGCGCGGGCGCGGACGGGCGCGACGGGTGGACGACGCGACGCTCGCGGTCGTTCGGTCGCGTCTGGCCGACTGTACTGTAGGTACGTGCCTTGACACCCGCCCGCACAGTGCGAATGCTTTTCGCCAACCCTATCTATCGCCGTCCGATGAATGTAGGTTTATCTACATGTGTGTACGTAATGCGCGCAAAAGCAAGGTCGGTCGGGAAAGTCGGCAACAGCGATCGGGATGAGCCAAGTTCGTCTGATCGTCAATAGCATGAAGAAGATTTTAAAAGCAATCAAACAGACAACACCGGCCGCCAAGGGGAAGATTGATGTGGACAAATGGACATTTTTGTGCCTAATAGTTCGCGCCTAGCTTTCTTCATGTAGCACGTACCCTGCAAAAATACTCAGTTCTTTTCATCTTTTGTCCCCTATAAGTACGTACATGTATGTACGTATGTCCATGTTACCGTATCAACACATATTTGGCGACTGCAGCCTCGATCGCTTGCTCGCTCGGGTACGTAACCGTCCTGTGTGCCTAGCTAGGTCTCTTGGCCTGCTCGCTCATTTAGTCCCTTGACCCTGCCCCGCCTTGCCTTTTCTTGCCTTGCCACTACTACATTATGAGACAAACAACTACTCCCATGCACCCACGTCTCAGCGGAGAAAGGGAGGAAGGAGGCACACATTACTAGATAAATAGTGCAGTCTGAGTATACGTATACACGATACGCACGCGCACATACGTAGAGGCCGCAGCTACGTAGATACATGTACTACGTACGCGTACGTATATATTACTCGTACTTAGATTGTCAGAAGTACTGCTTCTTATTACGATCGAGGCCGGCCGGCCGGCTGCACACGTACCTCACCAAATCATCGATTCAGTTGAAAGCGAGCGTGGGCTGCATCTCCATTCTCCACTAACCTTGGGTGCATGTTCTCATAGACTGAGGGAGAATTTCAGGGCGAAGGAGATTACCGGCCGCTAACTGACTTTGTCCGCGGGTTCGGAGAAAGAAGAAGGATGTAAGAAAGAGGCTAATTATGCCAATGCTAATTGAGATCAACATTTAAATTGACAGCTACAAATTCTCTTACGGGCAACAGTTAATTACAACCGCAAGAACAAGTACGGTATATTGAAAATATCATAAAAGTACCTGTATAACTCGGTACAACACGGTGATAAATACTCATTGCGTACCTTACGCGTGCCTCAGCGTAATTCCCAAACCTATGTAGGTATACAGCTATGCTTCGAAATGGGAGAGAGAGAGAGATCGAAAGAGCGTAGGTCGCTGGAGATGCCCCTAGGGAGGGAAGGAAGGGCAAGAGAAAGGGAGAGAAAGAGAGGCGGATCCCGGGAGGGGAGGGAGAAAGAGGACAAATAGGCCAGCGATGGTAATTACTCGGCTCAGGTCAGGTACGTTAGGTCATGCAGGTGAGCCATCCTGACGGGGTGAGAAATCAATGTTGAACGAACGTTGGCTTAGATTGATTCGATGAAACAGCCATATTATGTTCTTCTTGCATGGTTCTAAATTCTAATACTGTACCATTGTGTTGTTTATTAGCATTGGCTAGGCAACTGACGCAAAATCGGCGCAAACAGGAGCAACTCTTCCTAATTTCATATGTACGTCATAAAAGACAAGGCTGATTTTGAGCGTTGTTTTGGCCTTGGAAGCTCCATTGGACTGGACGAACGCGAACGTACTTACGTAAAACAATTAAAACATACAGTAAGTGAGTTTTCCCTATCTTTTCCATTGTGCGCACGGATACTCCCAAGGGGCATGTATCTACAGTATAAAATTGTATGTTGGAGCTCACGTGGAAATGATGGCCATGGTTACCCGCAGCAGAAAGCTCGTGTACTCGCACCCTGGGTCTGACTTAGCTGGTTAATTTTTGGATTCTGGTGCCATGCATCCATCTATCTGATCGACCCCATCTGAAGCCAGTGATACAAAACAGCTACACACCGTCCGTTCATGCGGAGTGAGTCGTAGTGCATGAAGTGAGGCGGCTGTCACCCTAACGAAAGAGCGACTATTAAAAAAGATCGATTATTATGCCGCTTGGCAAAATGTCCATTTTATATGCAAGTGCATGATTGAAACAAGAACTACAGTACAGATCGACCATTAAAGAAAATTCAAATGGGAAAAAAGAACATTGGCCAAACGAGCCAATGAAACTTTTTGCAACTTTACCAACTTAAAATTCCAACCTTGGTCTATAATTGATTTATATTTGAGATAATTATGGCAACCCTAAGTACTTAAAAATGGCCCTTTAACACAGGTGCTGCAATTGCGGTTCGCTGGCAGAAACACTAAAATGGGCCGCGGCCGCGGCCGCCGCTGTGTTGTGTTTGACTTGAGCCCGCGCAGCAGATTTCAGGGGCGCCCAAAGATGAGCATAAATCTCGGAGTGTGGGCAATGAATCTCAACCAAATTTTAATCACTTATAGACCAAGGTTGGTTCTATATTCCCCTAAAGTTATACCTTTATAGTCATTCTAGTTCCTGAGATCTTCTTTCTTTCCTGTTTGCATATTCTTCAGTTGTCACGGTGTAGTGTGTAGAATAACGTAATGCGACGCGCTTGCTCAATCCCATTCTGTGGTGGCAGTGTAGAATAAAGCCAAGTCAATCTATGCGCACCGGAGAGAGGGAGAGAGAAGGGAGCGCCATACTTCCAATAGTAGAATGCCATACTAGTAAAAGGCCGGCAGTCGTAGCTAGTGTCAGCACGTACGTGTACGTAGTAGTATGTACGTATGTAATGTGCATATTACTACATAGTACATATGCTTCTGCGTAGGCAATCTTGTCAAATGTACGAATACTACTTCGTAGGCTACCTGGCGGGGCGGGAGCAACCGGTGTTCCCCAACGTGAACAAAATTGCCAGCAACGCAGCGTAACTAATGTACTGTAGGTAGGTAGGAACGCACGCGGCGTCCGTCCGTAGTATATGTGTACGTATCTAGCCTACCTAACTACCTACCTACCTAGCTCTTTCTCTCTCCCATGTAGCTAGAGAGAGGGAGGAGAGCTATCCTATCTTCGTCGCTTGGTTTGCTCGCTCGCTCGCTCTCCGTCTGCGCGCTGTGTGCGTGCGATGGTTGCCCTCCCTCCCTCTCCATACGACAGAGACACACGCGGCGGGAGCATCCTCCTCTTATCCAAGTGCATGTGTACGTGCGGCCTCTCTCCCTCTCCCTCTCTCCGCTCAGCGTGCGGTGGCTTCCCTCCCTCCGTTCGTCCATCCAGCGCTTGCTTCGCCGTCCCTCCGCACTATGCTGTTTTGAAGGACCCCAGGCGGACGCAGCACTTTTTCCACCAATATGCTCAGAATGAGCTGAAAACAAGTACAAGGGGGGTAATCTGGCCTAAAAAATCGATTCGAGGGGGTCCCAAAACGATAGGACCCCTCATTCGAGCAAAATAATTGCTTACTAATCTCGACTCCCAAAACTAAAAATAATTGCTTACTAATCTTGACTCCCAAAACTAAACAGTTAATAACTTTTTTTGCCTGGCAGGTCTGACTTTCAGCATAGTACCATTTTAAAGGTCATGTTTAGGACTATTAACTGTGTGCTGCTCATTCTCGAAATGGCGTGTATTGGGGGTCAAGTAAGCAGCCAAAAAATCCCAATTTTGGCCACTTTCGTCCCAAGATTTTTTTCCCTTGCTGCTTGCTAATTTCATTAGGCATGATAGCACATGTAGTATGGACCAATATCTCTCAGGTAAACTATTGAACACACCTCTGCTTTTATTATTAGCAAATATATAACGTGCTCAACTAGGCCACCATTTTAAACTAGGTCCACGGAAGCATCTATATCTTCTTTCGCCGGACTTTGCCGGCTACCAGTCATATGCCAAATTAAAGATCTGGGATGGTACTCTGTTCCATATAAGAGGCGTCTTCGAAATGCCGTGCAATGGGTAAATTGTATATGAGTGGAAATGGCCAAAAACCGACCTTTTTCAACCCAAATTTTGGGTTTCTTAAATTATGACAAAACTAATTTTTTCCTAAGTCACTACTAGTATGGGCATTGCTTTGCAACATACTCAATTTTCACATTAATTGGTCCAGTAGTTTAGCCACAGCAGCTGTTTTGCTAAAGCCACTCCATTTTCAAAATCTCAGATGGCCAGTATAGTGAAAAATCAAAACTTTATTTTAACCCCCCAAAAGTCTATTTCTTGGGCTTTTATTATCATTTTGGAACTTTTCACATCATTTGGAGCCTCTTCATGCCAAAAAGTGATTTTCGGTTGAGTGCGCCTGAAACAGCATAGTGGCGGACGGACGGAGGGGCAGGCTTCGGAGAAGAGAAAAAAAACTTGTTTTCGTACGTCATCTTCAACAGCTCGGGTCGATCGACGCAACGCAAGGCAACGCAACCAATGAGGAGCTAGAGATGGGGCCAGGTCGATTGGCGCCATCTCAGTGTACGTACGCCCGTCCGTCCTTCGCCTTCGGCCCCACACTCAGGGGTTTTCTTTCTTTCGTACGTTGGGCCAGGTAAACTACGCATGGGGTCCCAACAACTGAAATGCTTGGTCCGCGCGCATTGATCAATGTGGCATGGATGCCCCTGACTCTCGAATGCTAGAGAGAGTCGCGCGTATGCGTTATACATAACACGAACATTTCATTCATCGTAAGGTGTGCGTCTTATAGCAAGTTGTCGGAATGGGCGATTGTTAGATGTCGTATTCCAGACGTACTCCGTGAACGGCCATAAATTTTCCCCGCCGAAGAAGAAGAAGCTTGCTCTCCCCATCTTCTCCTGGCTTGCGTTTGAATCTACTAGTGGACGGACCGACAACTACACGTACGTACATACAGTGTAGCACACGTTGGGCGGAGAATACCAGTTTTTGCTGGCCGGCTGGCTGGCTAGCTGCGTCGGTCTCCGTCGTCGACGCCGACGCCGATTGAGGCGGACAAGAAGTCATTACTCTGGGGCCATTTCAGATACGTGTGTAGTGGCAGAGAATCTAAGCTGCGCTGCTTGTATGGGGAAAATAAATGCGTATCTGATTGCACATGTGCGTGAAGCTTTTTATTTTGTCTTAATCGATGCGCATCCGCGTCCGTATCCGCACCCTGGCGCCACTGCTATTGGCGCGCCGTCGGCGATGGGCCGGTCTTTCTCTCCGCCATCCTCCCTTACCCCCCCGACCGACCGTCCGCGACCGTCTTCGGATCTAGCTAGCTAGGTGCGCCGTCCGTCTATACTTGTGCGCCCACTCGATCGGTCGGCCCGCACTTGCTGCCACTAAAAAAGAACCTATAGCCATAGGAGCGAGCGGGGTTTCTCTGGTCACCTACCTAGCTATAGATTCGTCGTAGGTATAGTTTAGTCGTTGGTTGGGCCTCAAGATGGTGGTGCCAGGCCAGCCGATTATTCGAGTGGAGAGCACCGTCGGTAAGGACAGATAGATGTACGGACATAGTTTACATGGATGCTTGTTACAATTATGCTTCTTTAGGGGGGCGCCGCAGCAGCCTCGGAGCCCACGAGGCGAACCGCCTTCTGTCGCACTTCCAGGTAGCCAAGCTGACGCACATGTTCAAGGTGTGGTTCGACGCCTACAGCATGGACACCATCAGCCAGGACAATATCGACGACTGGCTGGAGAAGCTGAGGAAGCACTGCGACTACAGCAAGGACGATACCAGGCACCAGAGGAACCTCGACGTATTCTCCGTGCTCTTCGAGTCGCTCAAGGATCAGGCGAAGGCGGAGAAGGGTACATGAATATAGATAGCACTTACGTAAAGCATACGGTAGTTTCTAATGAATTATTTTACAACATATTTCAGAGGCCCTGTCTGCGGCGGCCGTGAACCGCACCTGGGAGGAGGCTCTGAAGCCCCGCCCGAAGGAGGAGGCGCCGACCGTTGTCACCCTGGACAACTGGCTCAACATGTGGGGCAAGCTCTGCCAGGGGTCCAGTGGTCTCGTCGACTTTCCCCACTGGATCCGCTGCCTGCCCGACATCCTCTTTGACGCCATGGACAGAGACAGTAAGACTGTATGATTGAATTATTCTTGTGACAACTTTCATTGCATTACCATTTCTTTCTTGCCTAGACGACGGTCAAGTGGATGAGCCCGAGCTGGCCAAGTTCTTCGTAGAGTTTCTCGGACTGGAGTATAAGGACACGCAGACCATCATTAAGAAGGTCCACTACTCTCTGACCATGGCAAGTGAGGCATTACTGAAACGCGTTTATTTAATTAATGGTTTCCTATTAATTGTTTAGAACGGCGAGGCACTCCTCGATCGCGCCGAGTATCACGAGATCTTCGGCAACTTCCTGCTCTGCCGCACCATGATGGGTCCCGGCCAGTACATCTTCGGCCCCATCGACGACGGCACCTCCAGCTCCAACCTGGAGACCCTTATGGAGAGCGGACCGTAAGCGAGAAACTTATCGCTCGCTATACAAACCCTATAACTTTAGTCGTGGCCAATCAATCAATATTATAACCATATACTTTAAACGCGCACGTCCTGTACCACATAGTGTTGTTGTTGACATATGATGTGATAAATTATATAGATCCATGTACATGCCTCATGCTCTTTCAGTTGAACGTTGTTTGGTCTAATTTAGCGCGTTACGCCCTTTCTTAATTCATCCTCGTCGTACCCTAAACTAAAAGATCCTTAATTCCCGTGCTTGCCGGGCCGGCCATAGCCATGCAGCCAGCTTTCTCTGACGTAGACCGTACTGGCATGGCATGGTCGGCGGGTCTCGCGACCTCCAACTTCGGTCGATCGCGGCCATAGCTAGGCAACTACCTACTAGCAGCTTGAGGCCAGTGTAGTCGAGGAACCAAGTAGCCAGCCAGCCAGCCAGGCAGTCAGCAATTCTCAGTGCTCGAGCATCGAGAGTGCTCCGCCAAATTTTAACATCACCGCTGCCCGATACTTAAGCTTGAGTTAATTGCATCCCAGGGGCTCAAAAATCTGCTTTGTGTGCTGTTGTTTGGAAGTGCTTCCGACTGCAAGCTTCAATAGCCAAGATAATTTCGTCTTAGGATAACGGGTCTGCAAAAACAACAGCCATGGCTCTCAAGACGCTCGTCGGATACAGTACGTATCGTATATACTATACTATACATCTCAGGACATTGAGAATTAAAAAGACACCCTGCTTGAATTTCTGCAAATATCGCAACTAAAATATAGCTGATTTAGTTTCATTGCTTTATCATCTACGCATATATACTCCTAGGTATATTTTCAATTAGCTATGAATTTTACGTTATGTTACAGGCATTAGTTCTGTACATTTCATCCTATACATTTACGCGTTTTATATTTCATATGTGAGTTCCTTTCTGCCTTCATTCCTCCTACACTACGTATAATTTGCTGCCGCCATTCTTGCTTAATCGGGCCTCTCTCGCCTTGCATCGCCTCGCCAGTTCCACTCCAAGGCAGCTGGCTATCTAACCGGACGTTCCTCTCCCGCCGCTTTCTAGTAGTGCGTATACCCCTCCCTCCTCCGTCCTTCCTTCCTTCCTTCGCACGACCACAGCGAGGGCTTTCTCCCCAATACCACGTGACGTGACTGCGTCCCGCTATGCGAGGCGGCCGACCGACCGAGCACACTCACGGGATCGGGACGGTCGACGTATAAGGGAAAAGCAGCTGATGAATACCCTTGAAAGTTGCCGGGAACCTTTCGGGACATTGATCTTGAATTAATGCACGTTATGAATTCGATCCATGCCTCAAGAAATTATTTCTTATCTCAATTAGTCCTTGGGCAACGTAGATGAAAATTGCTGTACGATCGTAACCAATCGACCCGAGTATATACCGGCTTATACTCACACGGCATTTTTCATCTGCGTTGCCCAAGGACTAATTGAGATAAGTAATTAAGTTTATATAACCACGTGCCTGTGGTTGCCTTGTCCACCGACTGGATATCCATGAGCCTTAGAATTTCAAAACTTGGAAACTCCCTAAACCCAAAGGTTTGGGAGCTGATTGCATTTGATAATGGGCAAAACTCACATATCAGAGAGTCACGGTGGCTTTCAATGGAGAATTTAATTGAAATTCTATACAACTCAATTTAGATGAGAGGAGCATTTTTTACTAAAGTTAAAAGTCTTTAAACCCATGGTTTAGGAGCGATTTGCATTCTAAAATGGCCAATCTCACTTTTCAG
>JAAUYK010054584.1_pt1 | contig 11876 bp, 7 predicted proteins | sample 7278021 | NCBI WGS metagenome assembly JAAUYK01 (sample SAMN14350223, study PRJNA611818) | marine sediment metagenome | isolation source: surface marine sediment (1.8m) | place: French Polynesia: Moorea | collected 2018-08
GTCGTCCATGGGAATGCCCGGTTCCATATTGACCACATCAAAACCGCCCTTGACTGCGCCTTGCAGACGCGGATGGTAGGGATTGATGCCGGTATCAAAAATGGCCACGCGGATATGCTCTTGAGCCATATCGTCCAGGACATCGTCTAATATCCAGGAGCCGACATAGTACATATGATCAACTTTTTGGGTGGGAGCAAATGAATGATCATAGGCATCAATGGTGCCCCAGGGATATTCGTCGTTATTAAGGTCGCGAAACTGGGTGATAAAAGGCGGCAGCAAAAAAGAACCGCCTTCACCGGACCCGCCTTCACCGGAACCACCTTCACCGGAGCCGCCTTCGCCGGAACCACCTTCACCGGACCCGCCTTCACCCGAACCACCTTCGCCAGATCCACCTTCACCAGCAGCTACGGCCTGACCTTTAACAATCTTGGTTTCATCACCCATCTGGGCGCTGTTGTTTTCCTGCACGCTTTTAACACGGCGATCGTCGGCCAGATCCTTTGAGGTGATTTTTTTGCCAACACTCAGGACCATACTGTTCATAAAGGGCAGGTCCATCAGGACAGTGGCGCCCCGCTTAGCCCATTCCTGGCCATAGGCCTGGCGGGCCTCATCGGTGACATCGTCGTTGAAAACGACAATTTTGCGCACCGACGAACCGGCCTGGACCGGCGCTGCGATCAAACTGCCGCAGGCCACAATGACAGTGAGCAGTAGCATTAATTTTAAAATCCGTTGCATGTAAAACCTCCTTCGTTCATCTGAAACTATGAAAAAAACTGACATTCTGTTTTCAAAAAAAAACCGGGACGCCGTGATCGAAATGAAACACCCAACTGGTGTAAGTGCGGATGTCTTTCCGTTTGGCAACCCGGCTGTCTCGCTTCCGGCGAGACCCGTGGCTTTCCGTCCCCACCTCGCGATGGGTTTGGCTTTTTCACCGGTTTAATTTCGGTTTCTATCTCAATCGATGTTTGACGGCTTCCCTCCTTTCTGATGTTTGACAGGTCATCGGTTGTATATGGGTAAAAATCGTTAAGGTGCCCCCACTTAGAGCAAGGCCTGTGCCAGGGTGGGAAAAATTAATAAACCACTGAAATTAAATCAAAAATTTAGGAATGAGGAATTAAGTGATTTGGGTGCTTTGTGCCGGAAATGGCATGGGGATAAAGGTGGATGAAAGCTAACTAATTGATATTTGGTTAACTATGGCAAAAGTGCCAAAATGGCACCATTTATGCCGCGTTGATCCCCAGCTTTTTGAGTTTGCGGTAAAAGGTGCGCCGGGGAATACCGAGGCTGGCAGCGGTTTTTTCCTTGTGCCAGCGATGCTTTTCCAGGGCATGGGCAATGATTTTTTTCTCAAATTCTTGAATCAAACCCCAGTAATCGAACAGCTCCGGGTCCAACTCGGGCTCCAGGTGCGCAGCGCTGATTTCCGGCGTTCGGGTCGCCCCCATGAGATCGATCTTTTTTAAGGTAACAAAGCGGTGCAGCGTATTTTGCAGTTCCCGCACATTGCCCGGCCAATCGTAATTGAGCAGGGATTGATAAACATCGTCTCTGATGGGAGGTATGTTTTTGGCATCGGCGGCATATAACTTCATAAAGTGGTCGATGAGCAGGGGGATATCTTCGCGGCGTTCTCTTAGCGGCGGCAGCTGGATGGGGATAATGTGGATGCGGTAAAAAAAATCTTCCCGCATGGCACCGTCACTGACCATATCCGATAGCATTTTATTGGAGGCCACCATAAAGCGCACATCGGTCTTTTGCACCTGATTGCCGCCCACCGGCGTAAAACCATTGCCATCGATCACCCGCAACAGTTTGACTTGCATGTTCAGACCGATGTCGCCCACTTCATCCAGAAACAGTGTGCCCCCTGCAGCTTCGTCCAGATAGCCGCGTTTGTCCTTATCAGCACCCGAAAACGCCCCTTTTTTATAGCCGAAGAATTCGCTTTCGAGCAGATTGTCCGGTATGGCGCCACAGTTAACCGGTACAAACGCCTGGTGGTGCCGGTCGCCCATGCTGTGAATGGCATTGGCTACCAGCTCCTTACCGGTGCCCGATTCGCCGTAAATGACCACACTGGCATCGGAGCCGGCGGCTTCCAGAATCAGGTTGTAAACCGCCTGCATACACTCGCTTTTGCCGATAATGTCGCCAAAGCGGTAGCGCTCCTTAATGGATGATTTAAGCCGCCGGTTTTCTTTGCGCAGTTGGGCCTCCCGGTCGCGCAACGTCTTTTCGCGTTTTTTGGTGTCGGTGATATCCCGGGTAATCACCAGGGCTTCCTCAGCTGCGACTTGAACAAATCGCGATTCAAAGGCCTGCCAACTGCCGTTTTCCGTCAGGCGGTATTCGTGAACATTGGTGTTGCCGTTGCGCAGGGTTTGGCGAATATGATCCAGGGTCTGCGCGGCAATATCTGACGGCATTATCTGATCCAGCGCCTTACCGATATTATCAGGTGATTGCAGCAGGGGGTGTGGTCCGCTGCCTTTGCAGCTCAAGACAACCCCATCTTTATTGGTTTTAAAGACATTGTCGGGCAGGGCCGCAATAATTGCCCGGCTTTTGGCTTCACTGGCCTGCAGCTGATCAAGGGCGCGTTTGCGATCGGCAATTTCGCGTTTAAGCTGGGCATTGGCGCTTTGTAATTCAGTGGTGCGGGCTTTAACGGTTTCATCCAGTATTTGATTGTGGTTTTTGAGAGCATCCCGAGCAATCTTAAGAGCCAGATGGGTGGCCACCCGCGCTTTCACCTCGGTGGTGTTAAACGGTTTGGTGATATAGTCCACCGCACCGGCTTCAAGCCCCTCTACCTTATGTTTGGTCTCGGTTAAAGCTGTGATAAAGAGGATCGGCAGGTCACGATTGGCCGGATCGGCTTTAATCTTCTGGCAGGCCTCAATGCCATTCATTTCCGGCATCATGATGTCGAGCAGAATGAGATCGGGGCTGTGTTTTTCGAATTTTTGCAGACATTCGACGCCGTTTTCAGCGGTGATGATACGGTACTGTTCGGATTTGATTTTTTCTGACAAAATCCGTGTGTTTAAGGGATCATCATCCACTATTAAAATCGTATGTTTGGGCGCCATGTGGGTGACCACACTATCTGATGGAATATTAATTTTGGATATATTGCGTTACGGTTTGAATAAAAGTACGCGTATTGATCGGTTTGGTGATGTAGCCGCTGCAGCCGGCGGCCAGTGCGCGTTCCTCGTCGCCCTGCATTGCATAGGAGGTGAGGGCCACCACCGGTATGGCTTGCATGGTCGGATCTTTTTTAAGGGCTTTGGTAGCCGTGATGCCATCCATGCCGGGCAGTTGGATATCCATGATGATGACATCGGGTTGGTGTTGGTGAGCCAGATCGAGGCCATCTTCGGCATTCTCGGCCTCCAGCACCAAATAATTATTTTTCTCAAACAGCACCTTGACCAGGACGCGATTCAATTCATTGTCCTCAATGATTAAAACGGTTGTATCTGCCATGAAAGCACCACCACATCAAAATGAAACATTACTGGATTCTATCCACTGCAAAAAAAACATCTGCCTCATAGCTATTTATCGGCAGATTTGCATTCAGATTTAACATTTATGTGATGGTTTAATAAATTATCGGATAATCGCTACTATTTTGCAAGCTGAACCTAGCTTGCCGGTTTCATAATAATGCCCGCTTTATCCGTTTAACGCTTTTGATAGCCTCTAGGAGGAAATTTATAGATGTTACAACCAAACAAATGGGTGATTTATTTAAATACTTGGCGTCAATACTGAATTATAATTCATTTTTGAAAATATTTATTTGAAGATCGCTTTAAATTCATTTTGGTATAATCCTATACAAATATAACCTACTGAAAATATGTAGTTAAAATTAAATACATCAAAAATGTAATTGACCATTTTTTATGCTTGACAAACCCTATTAGTCCTTGTTAATTGAATGAATACTCATTCATTAATGCTAACGGGTGTGGTAAAGGAGGTCGTATGCTTAGAAAAATTCGATCGGCAGCGGTGATCGGCTCTGGTGTGATGGGCGGTGGGATTGCTGCGCATCTGGCGGGTGCCGGGGTTAAAACGCTGCTTTTAGACATTGTCCCCTTTGATTTAAAAGACGCTGAAAAAAGCGATCCAGTGGCGCGCAACCGCATCGTCAAAGCCGGTTTGGATGCAGTCCTGATGTCAAATCCTTCTTTGCTGATGCAGAGAAAAGATATCGATCGCGTCACCATCGGTAATTTGGAAGATGATTTCGACAAGCTGGCCGAATGTGACTGGATTGTGGAAGTGGTGGTTGAAAACCTGCAGGTCAAGCAGGACTTGCTAAAGCGGATTGAAACCGTGCGTACCAAGGGCACCATCGTCTCCACTAACACATCGGGCATTCCGTTGCAGAAAATGTCGGAAGGCTTGAGTGCGGATTTCAGGCAGCATTTTTTGGGCACCCACTTTTTCAATCCGGTGCGGTATATGAAATTGCTGGAAATTATACCGGGTGAAGAGACGCGGCCGGAGGTGCTCGAATTTATGGCTGATTTTGGCGAGCGCATTCTTGGCAAGGGCATCGTGTGGGCCAAAGATACCCCCAACTTTGTGGGTAACCGCATCGGTGTACATGGCATGCTCAAGGCAGTGCAATTGATGATGGAAGATGGCCTAACCATTCCGGAAGTGGATGTGCTGTTCGGACCGGCGGTGGGCCGGCCCAAAACCGCCATCTTTCGGTTGTGCGACCTGGTGGGCCTGGATGTCATGGGACATGTGGCCCAAAACACCTACGATTTGGTGGAAAATGATGAGCAGCGCGACAGTTTTGTGTTGCCTGATTTTGTCACCCAAATGATTGAAAAAGGTATGTTGGGCAAAAAGGTCCAACAGGGATTTTACAAAACCGAACTGACCCCTGAGTGGAAAAAGATTTACAAGGTCATTAATCCGCAAACCCTTGAGTACGAGGAATTTGAAAAGCCCTCATTTCCGTGCCTTGCCAAAACGCGTAAAGCCCAAAGTTTGCAAGAAAAATTTCAAATCATGTTTGAGGCCGACGACAAGGGCGCGCAATTCGTATGGAAGGTCATTGCCAACGGGCTGATCTATGCCGCCAATCGGATTCCGGAAATTTCCGATACGATTGTTGAAATCGATAACGCCATGAAATGGGGTTTTAATTTTGAGATGGGTCCCTTCGAGTCCTGGGATGCCATCGGATTGACTGCATCAGTTGAACGCATGGAGCGCGAAGGATTCGATGTGCCGGCCAAGATTAAAGAGATGCTGGCCGCCGGGCATACCTCGTTTTACAAAACCGATAACGGCCGAACGCTGTATTACGATTTTAATATGCAAGACTATCAGGCCGAGGCTGTTAACGACAATATCATTTCACTTAACGCGTTGCGATCGGTTAACAAGGTTGTGCAGGGCAACAATTCCGCCTCATTGATTGATCTGGGTGATGGTGTGTTTTGCTGTGAATTTCATACCAAAATGAATGCGCTTAACAAAGAAATCATCGATTCCATCGAAGAAGGTTTGGCCTATGTGAATGCCAACGGTGTTGGACTGGTGATCGGAAATCAAGCCGGTGGAATGCCGGGTGCGTTTTCGGCCGGTGGCGATCTGGCTTTTATGGCCTCCTTGGCCAAAGAAGGCAAGTATACCGATATTGATGCCTTTTTAAAACGCGGACAGGACGGTTTACAGCAATCGCGTTATGCCCCCTTTCCGGTGGTGGCGGCGCCCTACGGGTTGACGCTGGGCGGTGGCTGCGAGGTTTGTCTGGGGGCTGATAAAATTGTTGCCAATGCCGAGCTTTACATGGGCTTGGTGGAAATCGGTGTCGGTTTGTTGCCGGCCGGTGGCGGCTGCTTGAATCTGTGGCGCAAGTTTGTGGAATCCATACCGGCGGCCGTCGGTGATGTCGATCTGGCCAAATTTTTCGTGCCGGCCTTCATGTCGGTGGCCATGGCCAAGGTGTCGACTTCGGCGGCCGATGCGCGCGCCAATGGTTTTCTGACCACTGCTGATCGAATTGTTTACAATCGTGATTATTTAATTGGCGAAGCCAAAAAAGAAGTATTGCAGATGGTGGCCGGCGGGTATGCACCGCCTGTGAAGCGCAAGATCAAGGTGGTGGGACAGGCTGCCCAGGGCATGATCAACGCTGAAATTTTCAACATGCTCAATGGCGGTTTTATCACCGAATATGATGCATTCTTGGCCCGACGCATCGCTTTCGTTATGAGCGGGGGTGATGTGCGCGAAAACAGTGAAGTGGAAGAAGACCTCATTCTCAAACTCGAGCGTGAAGCCTTTGTGGATTTCTGGCAAGAAGAGAAAACGGTGGCCCGGGTTGAGCACCTGCTCAAGACCGGCAAGCCGCTTAGAAACTAAGACAATTGATGACGATGACTTCAAGGAGGAATCCATCATGAGAGATGCCTATATCGTTACATCCATCCGAACCCCCGGCGGCAAGCGTTTAAAGGGGGCCTTTAAAGATACCCGCCCGGAAGATTTGCTGGCCTTTATTTTAAACGCAGCGGTGGAAAAAACGCCCGGCCTGGAAAGCAATGCGGTGCAAGACATCATGATCGGCTGTTCGTTTCCCGAGGCCGAACAGGGCTTGAATATCGGTCGCGTGGCCTCGCAAATCGCCGGTTTTCCCATTGAGGTATCCGGGGCAACGGTTAACCGGTTTTGCGCTTCAGGTTTGGAAGCCATTTCGCTGGCCGCCTTGCGGGTTATGGCCGGTTGGTCCGATATTGTAATCGGCGGCGGACTGGAGTCCATGACCTACGTCCCCATGGGCGGCAATTTACCCCGACCGCATCCGGACCATTCCAAAAAGCACGCCGGACTCTATGTCTCCATGGGGATTACCGCTGAAAAGGTAGCCAGCAAATACAACATCACCCGCGAGGCCCAGGATGAATTTGCCTGCAACTCACAATTGAAAGCAGCCGCCGCGCGCGATAACAAACAGTTTACTGAGATCGTGCCGACACCGGCCACCCGGTACGTCCAGCAGCCCAACGGCACCTATGCCAAGGAAACCTTTATGGTTGATAGTGATGACGGTATTCGCGCAGATACGACCGTAGAGGGATTGGCCAAGCTGCCCGCCGTGTTTGCGGCCAATGGAACCGTCACGGCCGGCAATTCTTCCCAAACCACCGACGGAGCGGCGGCCACCATCATTATGAGCGCGGATAAGGTCAAGGACCTGGGGCTGAAGCCGATTGCCAAATTAAAATATTATACCACCGTGGGGTGCCGGCCCGAAGAAATGGGCGTGGGACCACGCTATGCTATTCCGAAACTGCTGGATATGGCTGGACTTAAAATCGAGGACATCGGCCTGTTTGAAATCAATGAGGCCTTTGCATCGCAAGCGTTATATTGCATTGATGAATTAGGCATCGATATCGCCAAGGTTAATCTCAACGGCGGTGCCATTGCCCTGGGACACCCCCTGGGTTGCACCGGCGCCAAACTTTGCGCCACGCTTTTGGCCAATATGCAGAAAGCCAATGTGCAGTACGGCATTGAATCCATGTGTATCGGCGGTGGCATGGGGGCGGCGGCCCTATTTGAATTGTGTGTCTAAGTGGGATGTACTGATCGAACCGTATCTCATTAGGGAAGGCGAAAAAAAGGCTACGAACCGTAGCCTTTTTTTATTGGGTGATCACATCACATCGGGGAACATTGGGCTGGGAATCATTTATTTAACGGTCGGCAAAAAGGTGGCGAACAACGCTGGGCGAATTCTGATGTAATGTCGATAATGAAAGGAATGGCGCCAAACACGGCTATGTCGTTTGAATTTGCAAGTGAACCAACCGATCTGCGGGCCATTGGATGTCTGTCAGATTCTGGGCAGTTTGAAACTGGCCGTTTAAGGTTGCCTCCCGGCATAGGCGCCAAAAAACACTTCCTTGACGCTGTAAAAAATCTGCTAATTCCGTTGCCTGAATCAGGATGCCACGGGCTAAAAACAGCGGGCCCAACTCTTTGGCAATCAGGTTGAAAAGTTTGATAATCACCCATCCTTGCTGATCTTGCTCACAGGCCAGGTTGGATGTGTAGGTGATGTGACTACGCATGGCCGCATAATAACCGCCCTTGCGCAGGGTGGCGCCTAATACACCCGGCAGCGCCGCCGAAAGCGCCAGAACAGAACCATTGATCACTTTGGCGCTATCGGTATCGTCCACGGGTTGACCGTCCAGTAAAATCGTTTGCACCCGATCTTCCAGATATTGGGGATTCATTTCCAGTTGTTGCGTGAAAAACTCTTTGATACTGATACCGGTGCAGGCGGTCACATAAAAGCCTTGGCCGAGAAATTGGGAAAAAGCAGGGACCTGCTTGGCAGTAAAAGATAGCACCAGTTGATCAACTTCGGAAGTGTTTGGTCTCAATTGTAGCTCATTGCTTGTTTGGTTCATGGAATTTACCATTTTGTGTTGATATATCGCAAAACGTTGCCCACCAGAATTTTGCTCAAATAAAATGGGGAATCTCGAACGAGATTCCCCATTAGCTATCAGATAATTCGCATTGCCTACCAGTTAAAAACCTGATCCAGCTCTTCATCCTTAACCTTGAAGGTAACGTCGTGCGGCGGCAGCTTCTCATTTAAGAAGTAAGCCGGTAGCCGATCATGCTCGGCCGTAAAGCCGGCGCGGGCATTGAAATCGCGTTCGTTTTTCAGAATTGATTTGCCCATTTCTGAAATATCGTCGGCGGTGAGACTGAGCCCGTGAAAGGCATTGATCATATCGATGAGCGCCTGGAAGGTTTCGGGCTGGTCAAGTATCGCAAATGAAATAAACAGGCACATGCCCGTTGCATCCGTCGCCGCTGCAGTGGCAATTTGCAGGTTGCGCGACAGCTCTATCTGGCCTTCGGGTTTGAGCGGATCAACACTACCGCCCACGCTCAGGATATTGGTTGCCACGGCATAGCCGGCCGTGTGATCGGCGCCCATAGTACTGGTGGCGTAGGTGACGCCGATGCCCTGAATCGCACGCGGGTCATAGGCGGGCATGGCCTGGCCTTTGACCGTCGGTACCCGTTCAACGCCTAAGACCTTACCGGTCACTTCGGCGCCGTTGCCCAGAATACGCCCCAGATGGGTGCCCTGGCCGACTTCCTTCACCAGATTAATGGCGGCTTCGGCATCACCAAATTCGGCAATGCCGGCTTCCATGGCCACGGCGATGGTGGCGCCCATTTCAATGGTATCCAGTCCAAAATCGTCATCCAGGCGATCCAGCATGGCAATGGCATCCAGATCATCGATACCGCAGTTGCCGCCATGGGCCCAGACCGTTTCATATTCAGGTTGCTTGGTCAGGTAATGTCCGTCTTTATCATAATATGTTCCGGAGCAGCGGATAATGCAGCCGCGGTGACAGCCGTGGGTGGCACTGCCTTCACCGCCGCGGGTGTTTTCGGTTTCCGCCTGGGTTTCGCCGCTGATTTTGGAACAGGTGTCAAATTGGCCCCACATGAAATTCTTGGTGGGATAGCCGCCGGCTTCGTTGATGACGTTGGTCAGCACGTTGGTGCCGTAGGCCGGCAGACCTTCACCGGTAACCGGATGCTTGCGCAAGCCCGCTACCCATTCTTTGTTGGCGGCTTTAAATTTATCCGGATCTTTGGGCGAGCGCATTTTCATACCGGCATCATCCAAAACGATGGTCTTGACACCTTTGGATCCCATGACAGCTCCGACACCGCCGCGGCCGGCATGGCGAGTAGGCCGCTGTTCCATGTCGGAGAAGGCGATGGAGGCGGCGCCCATCTTCATCTCGCCCGCGGGCCCGATGGATATGCAACACATTTTTTCACCGAATTCGGCTTTCATTTTGTCCACCGTGTCATAATTGCCCAGCATGCACAGACTGTTGTCTTCTACAATCTTGACACCATCTTTGGTAATTGAAATTTTATGTAACTTATTTTCCGCCGGCTTGCCTTCCAGTACAATCGCGGCATATCCCAACCGAGCCAGCACCTGAGATGCCTGACCACCGGCGTTGGATTCTTTGATTCCACCGGTTAAAGGGCTTTTGCAGCCAACCGACATTCTTCCCGACATAGCCGCGGCACTCCCGCTTAACAAACCCGGCGCGATGACCAGCTTATTGTCGGCACCTAAGGGATGGCATAGGGGTGGCACTTCTTTGTTAATCAAGGCCGACGTCAATGCGCGACCACCCAGACCAGCATAATCGCCCAGCGCCTCTTCGGAAAACTGCGGTCCGCCGTCTGCGCCCATGTTGATTCGCAAAATCTTGTCCATAAGGTCCTCCTTTGTGTGTGCGGGATGGTTATAATCAAAAATGATCGGGACTATGTCCCCAGGTTGGAAAGAAATACCGTTAAAGTCCAACTACTGTAATTATTCGTCGCAATCCGTAATGTCAAGCAAAACTAAAACCAACAGTTGCGGTTCGTTGACTAAAATGCTGTTTGGGTTGCCAATAAAGTGGTTAATCGGTTTTGAAACGATGCGTCCCCGATTGACACTGCTAAAGGTAGGTTATAAAAAGTATATGGAAAGGTTCAAATCGCAACGATATCATCCTGCAAAAGCTTGTCTGTGTATTGGATCAGCTGCTAAAGTTGGAAAACACCGCGCGGATGGTATTGAGGGAGAGTATCGGAAAATGAAAACAGTTAGTTATAACGCCAACGGTATTCGCGCGCGATTGCCGCTTTTGTTAGAGTGGATGCGGTCGCAAATGCCTGATATTCTGTGCGTCCAGGAAACCAAGGTACAGGACAAGGATTTCCCACAGGCGCCCTTCGAGGAGATCGGCTACCATTGTGCTTTTAAAGGGCAAAAGAGTTTTAACGGTGTTGCCATTTTCAGCCGGGTGACACCCAACAAGGTGCAGATGGGTTTTGACGGAAATGGCGAAGATGAGGGCCCGCGCTTGATATCAGCTTATTTTAGCGGAGTAACGGTCATCAATACCTACATTCCCCAGGGCCAATCACCTGATTCCGAAAAATTTGCGTATAAACTGGAATGGTATCAACGCCTCCACGACTATTTTGCCCGGAACTTTAGCCCGGATGATCCACTGATTTGGGTCGGTGATTTCAACGTGGCCCCTCAATCCATTGATGTCTACGACCCCAAAGCGCTGCTTGGCAGTTGTTGTTACCACCCCGAGGAACACAAGGCCCTGGCAAAAGTAATGGCCTGGGGGTTTACGGATGTATATCGGCATCACCGACCTGAAGAAAAACAGTATACCTTTTGGGATTATCGCATCCCCAATGCGTTTAAACGCGGATTAGGCTGGCGTATTGATCATATTTGCGCCACCCAAAATCTGATCAAAACATCAAAAGATGCCTGGATCGACACCGCACCGCGACTTTTGCCGAAACCATCGGATCACACCTTTATTCTGGCCGAATTCGACGTGGCCCTCTAACGCTTCAGCGCAGACGTTCTGTTAAAAATTTGTAAATAAAAAACCGCCCGCACGGCAGGTTGCCATGGGGCGGTTTATTAAGGTGGACCGCCAATCTTTAAAAATTTAGTTCCCTATTATCCATTTTGCTGCTCAAACACCTGCATAAAGTCTACCAAATCTTCCACCGCTTGAAGGGGTGTCGCGTTATAGATGGAGGCTCGGCAGCCACCCACTGAGCGGTGGCCTTTCAATCCGCTGAATCCATTTTCATAGGCCTCCTGCACGAATGTTGATTCTAAATCCTCACTGGGTAGCCGAAAGGTTACATTCATTATGGAGCGGCTATCCGGTTCAGCCGTTCCACTGTAAAAACGGCTGGCATCAAAAAAGTCA
>JAAUYK010029088.1_pt1 | contig 11874 bp, 11 predicted proteins | sample 7278021 | NCBI WGS metagenome assembly JAAUYK01 (sample SAMN14350223, study PRJNA611818) | marine sediment metagenome | isolation source: surface marine sediment (1.8m) | place: French Polynesia: Moorea | collected 2018-08
TAATAACTTTGTAGGCTGCAAAGCTGTAGTCAAGAATAGGGCTGAAAATAATACGAGCCGAATTCGAGCACTCCGTATTTCGTTAACTGACACCGAAAGCATTCAGGCTGGCCACAAAGAGAAACAATGAATGGAATCGAGCTAGATTGAGGCCGACCGGGCGTGCAAAGGGGAGATAAGATTGTGAATGGGAAACGTACTCTATACGGTTGGCAATATTTCCAGCTTCTCGTCCGTTCCGCCTGCTTTTCCACGCAGCAAAGGTCGACGCGAACGTGCCGCCGACTCGTTAGTTGCGTTCGAGCAGAAATGTCACGCAGGGCTATATTTGTCGTTGCAAGGAACAGAAAACATGGCAGTGGCACGACCCGAGGTATTTCGAAGGGAATTCTACGTAGGAAAATAGCCCGTTTCGGAGGTTCCGACTTCCGAATGAAAAGAGAGGCAATAAACCTGCTGCATTGGGTCGCATTCGGATTCGGAGAGAACGAATGGCCGGATATTGGCCGTCGATCGAATATATGCGAAAAGCCGTTCGAAAAATGAATGAAGTGTTTCTCTTCCTTCCCATTCTTCCAGGGCGAAGGCGGTGCACCGGAAGCGCCTGCTCGACGAGATCCGGAACCTGCGGTCGCGCGCCGAGAAGCGGACGATCCGCGTGTCCAAGTGCGCCGAGACCTACGTCGAGTTCTTCACCCTGCACCACGAGTACGACGCCTTCCTCGTCCCCACGGAGCCGTCCAACCCCTGGATCAGCGACAGCACCGAATTCTGGGAGATGCTGGGCGGGGTGGGCAGCGGCGGCGCGGGGGGCGGCGGCGGCGGCTCGGGCATGCTCTTCCGCGGCGGGCAGAGCGCAAAGGAGCAGATCGCGGAGCGCCGCGTCCGCCGCTGGGCCTTCAGCTGCTGGGACTTGCTCAAGGACCCCATTGGACACGACCACTTCAGGTGCGTACTATAGCTATAGTGCAGTAACGGCTTAATTAGAAGCACTTCGCGGCCCGCATCGCCGCTCGCTCGTGCGTATCAAGTATCTGGGGAGGGACTGGAGAGCTAGCTAGCTAGCAACCCGGGGACTTTAATCAAGCCGAGTGCAAGAGGAGACTATTACATAGATCGAGAGTGTTAGCGGCCGCGCGCTCGCGCGTACGGACGGACGGCCACTCACGTGATCTTGTTACGCAGCGAGCAAGCAAGCAAGGGCGCTGCGACACAACTTAATTGTCCCTCATGATACGTAGCAAGAGAGAGAGAAAGAACTACGTATATACTACGACTTGAAAACTAGTTGCTGCCCTGATTCCCTTCTCGAATTCCTCTCCCGCTTTCTTTTCTCCCTTGTTTTCCGTGCCTACGTTAACTCGCTCCGCTCCTCCACTGTCAACAAGTCGAAGTTATTGCTCTTTTCTGCCGGGAAGAGCAAATACGACGGCGGGCGGCCCCTGTTCACACGTGTGCCGAGTTCACAGGGCGACAAACTTCACGTCGTCGTGTTTGACTTGGCCGAGAATCTTTCGCTTTCGACTGAGTTCTTCCTCCTTACTCCAGGACGTTTCTCGAGCGCGAGTACGCCACCGAGAACCTCCTGTTCGTGGAGGCCGTGTGGCGGATGAAGCGGCTCTCGCTGAGCGACGTCGACAAGGAGTGCGAGGGCATCTGGAAGCAGTTCCTCGGTCCCGGCGCCGAGATGCTCGTCAACGTCGACTCCAAGACGCGCAAGATCACGGAGGAGAACATGAAGCGGCCCGACCGGTGGACGTTCGACGACGCGGCGGCCCACCTCTACTACCTTATGACGAGGTACGCATGCATGTACCTCTTGAGCATTGAATATTCATGGTGCATGTTGCCGGCCTTAATAATTCACGACAACTTCTGAATTCCGCCTTTGCATTTCCATGCAGCGACAGCTACTCCCGCTACCTGCGCTCCTCCCATTACAAGGACTTCCTCGAGGGGGCCAAGAAGAAGGGCAGTGGAAGGACGTTCGGGCTGCCCAAGCTGACCAGTGCCAAACTGAACATTGTGTCCAACTGAACTTGAACTAACTGATCATGAGAACAATCGCAGCAGTAGTTAAATCTGGAGGGAATTGCTACGAAGACCACACGCACACAACAGAAGAAAGATCTCAAGAGCTCCACATTATACGTACCGTATGTACGCGTACAATAGTAATACGAGCGAGCCATATGTATACTACTACTACTATATATACATGTGTATTATGATGACGAGATTTTCAGACAGGGAAAATTACCGCTATTAGTATACCGACTACACGTAGTACGCTACTTTCTGGGGGGCCTCCCGCGGCGATTTTTCGGCGTCGCTTCCCTCTTTCTTTTTCCTACTCCTTTGAACCTTCCGATCGCTCCGTACACAACTATATACACAATATCCTTAATAATCCTCATCACTCCATTGCAATATGTACCAAATCCACGCGGGCGCCGCAATTCGGTGTGTAATACGTTCCAGACATATCGTCGCTATAATGAGCCCATTCAGTCGAAAAAATTACTTAGAAAAAAGCGTTTCAATGCGATAGTACACGTACTACTAAATATAGTACGCGCCGAACCCCCCTCCCGTTTCAATACCAGACAAAGTATTTATTTCCAAAGTATCGTCTGCGAAATATATACGTATATATATTTTCCCATCACGCACGTGCAATTAAGTGCAAATGTCCGTGTTCGCGGACAGCTTTCTCTTTTTGCCATCGAGACACCTTTAGTGCAGCCAGCGGCCATCAAGGCATGCATTCTAGCTAGCTGCGAGTCTTGCTTCCATTACGTGCGTACGAGGAGAAGAGAAGGAGGGAAGATAGCATGAGGAGCGTGTGTGCGACCGACCCCTTCTAAGAGCCTTTTTTGCGAGGAAGCGAAGCGGCGGCGGCGTCGGCGGCAGCAGATGGCTTTCACCGTGAGAAAAGAGAGCTGGCGAAGAACGGACGACCGAAGGAAGGTCTTTTGTGCGCGCACGTACTCCGCAAACTAACTCGCTCTCTCCTTCCCCCCTTCGGAAGCCAGACACCCAATTGCTTCGTCTCTTCGAACTCGGATCCCCTTCCCTCTCGGATCGAATTGCCAACGTGCCAAAATTGTGGAGAAACTCGACTTTCCATCCTTGCGTCTAATGCGAGCTGTATAGACGGTGGAATGCGGAGAAATGCAGATAAGAAAGACGGTTCCTGGAGAGGCGGGCTGAGTATACAAGCTCCGGAGGGAGATATAGTGCTGCTGGCTGTTCGTTCGTATAGCGCGGACGGACGGACGGACTTTGATGCAGCCCGCGAGAGAAACGACAGCAGAGAAAACAACTTTCGACGATCTAAGCTCGCTTTTCTTGCGTCTCTGCGCGCACGAGAAATTGCCCCTTTCTGGCAGCACGCCCATAATATGCAACAGACGGACGGAGCGAGCGAGCGAGCGGTCTATCTACCTTTCTCAGTTGCGTAACGTCGGCCGCCGTTCCTAATGGAAAGCGCGCTATGATGATGTGCAATCAGCAACAGCTAGACGGCCGCTTTTGTTCCCTAGTCTCTCGCCCCGCCGGCTAATCAGAGAGTGCGCGCCCACTCGAAAACCTTCCCCGCGCGCTGCCAAAACACGTACGCGTAGAGATTGGATCCAATACACCGGTTCGTTGTCCGGGCAGCCGGCATTCGACGGAATTGCTTTCCCGTTCAATGGGTACGCTTTTTTTCGCCCGTCCGAGCGAGCGTCCTGATCGACGGGCGTAGTCCAGGTATGGCGTCGCGCGGCAACCCGCCGGCGAGCGATCGAGCGATGCCGACGCTATTGGGAAACACTATCTGACATATGTGCGTCCGCGTCTGTACCAGTATAGGGCATACGGCAATACGAAAATGCGGCACTGCGACATAAAACAACGACACATTTGCTTCCAGTTCAATGAACGGACGTTTTTGACGAAGGCCGGGTCGCCGCTGTGTCCATCCATCCTTTCTTGCAACAAATACGCCGCCTATGCGTCGGTCCGTCCGTCCGCCCCGCCCTCGTCTACCCGCTTGACTTCCCCCTCCCTCCTTCCGCACGCACAGACAGTTGGCTGTCGTCTGACTTCCGTCGCCGCCGCGGTCGCTGTGCCCAAAAGAATATCCGCTGTACTACTACAGTTAGGCCTGTCCGTCTGACGCCGCAGGTAGCGGGAGAAACATGGTGAAGCAGATTCACAACCTGGTGCTTACGAGGGCCAGCACCAACGAGGCCTTCGGCTTCAGGATCATCGGAGGCAAGGATGAGGGACTCAGCTTCAAGGTACGTACGCATATGTAGTACCCTGCATAGATATGCATGAATGCGTATTTGCGTGACGGAAGAGGTGTGCGCACACAAGACGTTTCCAAATCGAGCGTGCACGCGTTCGCTTTAGTCACGCGATCGACCAATGCGTCAATGGCGGTGAGCGACGTGGGCAAGAATTCACTTGGCTGTACGTACGGCCCACTTAATCGACCCACACGGAATGAATGGATGAAAAAGTTACAGAACGTATCCGAATGCGATCGGAGCGGGGCCCTCCTAACTATAGCACTCTATATCTGTTTGCCTTTGAGCAGAGAGTTGCGGGAGCTTATGGTATAGCCAGGCCGGTCGGTCGGGGCTGCGCAATTACGTGCGCGCTCATGGTTGCCTGCATCGCCAGACTGGCTGCATGAAGGGAGGAGGAGAGAGGAGAGAGAGGGAAAGAGGGAGAGAGAGAGAAAGAGCAATCTCTGGGCAAAAGCAAACAACTCATTGTTCGATCGTTGGCTCTTCTTTCTCTCTCGATGGCTGGCTGCCTGAGAGAGAGGCACATCTTTGCTCAGATCGAGCACAATGCAGCAGACGGTTCGTGCAGCGCCAGACCAATTCCTCCATTATGGCATTAAACATGCACAGTGTGCCGATAGCCGGAACTCTCCACAGAATACGTTTGCACAAGCTAATGCTTGCTCGGTTCAAAACCACAAATAACCGCCAACCTAGTACACCCCAGTAGCGACTTACAACATTCGTACGAATCGCATCTGCGCAGTACATACGCGCACGCAGGTCTCGAAATAGCCAGCTACACTCCTATAGTCCCAGATCAGATGCAGGCAGGCAGGCAGGCAGGCCGAGATAGCAGATACGAATAGCTCGATTCTGGCTGGCATTGTGAACGAACGAACGAACGAACGAGCGAACGAGGCTGATCCTCTCTGTAGCGACTTCCCAGCTTCTGAGGTCGCCGCCGCCGCCGCGACAGATCGGAGGAGCAGCATCGCATCGGAAAAGATAATGTAGTCTTTACATCAGCCGGCCAGCTCTTTCTGACTGCACATACTATAGCTCTTTCTTTTCTTTCTTTCGTTCCACTCCAGAGTTCTAGCGCGATCGCCTCCCTCCCTCTCCTTGAACTTGACTTTGCCTCCGGTCCGGACACCGAGCGAGCGACCTGCGATCTTGAACCTGGTGAAACTTGGCAGACGTTCGAACGCTCGCTCGGTTAAAAACTCTTATGACCGCTCCCCCGCGTCCGACACGATGATGTCGTCATCAGAGGCCAGTCTGGCCTCATAGCGGCGGGGCGGTCAGGGCAATTAGCCTTTCTGGCTTTTGTCGACGTTGCCCAATGTTGTCCGGGTAAAAATTTTAGCAGAAAACTCAGTATCGATCTCCAGATAGCATCAGAATCCGGTGGGGCAAGTCAGCGCGGCCAGCCCTTTCCCTGGCACGCCCAATCAGAATCGAATCGGCCTCCTCCGCCGATGGAAAAGCTTGGCCTGTAAAAACCGGCCGCATTCTACGCCTCTCACGCATTCCTGAAGCGATCCGCAGACGACGTCGAAATTCATAATATGTGTATAGCTACAAGATGTATCGGTTCATCTGAATAGGACGACCATTAGTCACGGACAATGGTTTTTGAAGGAGCGCACATGCAGTTGTTGTCAGTATACGTATATGCTGTGCTCCGTCTGACTTGCTCTTACGGCCGTCGTCTTGCTTTCATCTGATAAGACAAATTTATGCATTCACGGAGCGGACTCGGACTCCGTCGGGCCTATCTCGGACGGACGAACGGACGGACGGCCACATACTACACAGTCAGGGAATGTCATATCTCTGTGGCTGGCCGCACGACATTGGACAGACAAAATCGGGCGTGAAATATTGCGCTCTGTCGCCTACTGTCAAGTAGAGAGTGTGGAGGGAGAGCTTTCTGGCCTCGGGCTCAAGTTGTACGCTCGAGTGGCAGACAGAGGGAGGGAGAGAAACACTACATGGAAGCCATATGAACTCGATATTATAGTATACGTATTTTGCTGGAAGTTTATGACGCAATAAGAACGCGTATAGTATTGGATTTCTCCGTGCTCTTTTTACCTGCGTCGAAAGCCTAGGTCAAGAAGAGACCATTTGCGCATGGCTTACTGATCACTTTTGTCAGTTAATTGTTCAATTTGCCATTACTACGTTTAGTGGACCCCATGCACATAGTGGACCACGTACCTATGGTGTCCCCCATACCGATGGTGTCCCCCATACTCAAGGTGGACCACATATTCAAAGTGGACCCCCTACTCATGTTTGAACCTCGTACCCTTTAGCCAAAGCCTCAGGTCAATCCTATTGTTTTGTCAGGATGTCTTCCATCTCATCTTTATTTTATCTCTCAGGTTGGCAAGGTGGTGACCGGCTCCCCCGCGAACGAGGCCGGCGTCCAGGTGGGCGACTTCCTCGTCAGCGTACAGGGCCAGGACGTGTTCGACTGCGACCACGCGAGCGTCGTCAGGACCATCAGGGGCGCGGGAAAGTGCCTCAACCTCGCGGTCGAGAGGTATATAACTCAGCTCATATTGACAGAGGGATCGGATTTTTTGCGACGGAGGCGCGTACGGAATTCTGACTAGCTCCCCGGAGGACCAACTAGCTGGGGACGCAGTCCCAAGGAGAAACCTCCGGTCCAATATTTCTCGAGATGTAAGAGCGCTCGCTCCCTATGGATTGCTCGATTTTCGATCCGCCAAAGGGACCTTGCAAGCACTCTGGGACCGAGCAGCCGAATTTTCTCCAGCTAGGACTTCATGAACGAGTGCAGTGCAAGACTCATTATTTCTCCGGGCGGAAATCACTTTTATCTCGAGGCCAACTTCTCTCCCTCATATTGCCGACGCCGCGCCGGTTGCAGCCGCGGGCTGTGTGCACTTTTTTTAAAAGTCTGCGACGAAATTGCACCGGTTCCGTAATGGCATTGTCTGCAGAAGATATTTTTTCGGCTCCCGTAATACAACGACGGGTATCTAAAACGTTCGATGTACGTAGCTTTTAGCGATCGGCGTTCGTCGCCGCTATCGGCTAATATAAACAAAACCCCTTCTCATTGTGTCGGTCGGATCAGCCGAGCGAGTAGCCGGCTACCGCGACCGATTGTAGCGGCAAAAAAAATCGAGACAGCCAAAGTGCAACTTGAGTGCAAGTGCGAGACCAGACGGACAGTTGTAATGCGGGGTCACGGGTTAAAGCCATGGGACTATATGAAACGAAGCAGCACCTCCCTCAGTAAGTGCATGTTCTCATACGTAGACCGTATATACAGAAGGGTTCCGTACTTCCGTTTTGTCTAAGCTTCCCGAATTATGCTGTCATATAGTATGTCCGCTGGTTTAGGCCGGCTATTTTTACTTCTCAGCGTTTTGATGAAAGCGTAAGCAAAGATTTTTTTCGGGCTAAAATTGCTTTTAATACCCGTCATGAGATGTCGCCATTCGCGAATATAGGCTCGAAACAGGGTCGCGGCGTCTCGCCTCGCCCCCATTATAGTCCGACCTTCTTCCTTCCTCGGAAATGGCTGGAACGAGGTCGCATATGTGGCCGCTTTGAGGCCTCTTTCCTGCCTTTTCGGGCGAGAGTGACGTGCGGCCGGTATAAAGCGCGAACGAGCTGAGTCTTCGCCGCTGAGGAAGATAAATGGCGTCGGGGCGGGGACGGAGGGGCTGAAAAGTACAAACATAGCGCTCTTTCGAGCTCCTGAATTTATTTGGGCGGAATATGTCTGCCTTCATTTTCCCATGTGCAGAGGCGACCACATCGTGCCCAACTTCGAGGAGATCTGGCCTTCCGGCCGCAAGAAGAAGGAGGGTGCCCGCATGAGCGACGGACGCGGCGTCGACCACGTCATGCAGGCCATGAAGGAGGGGCTGCCGGGAAGCAAGGACCAGAAGTTCACCACCGTCGGAAAGCCAAAGGTACGGATTAGCCTTAATGGGAACCAACGACTAAATCCAAATTCAACAATAATTAAGTGACCCCCAGAAACCATGGAATTCATTTACTGAAACATTAATTCCCTTCAATCCTAGATCGAGGTGAACAGCCAGTACGACAACCCGATCGAGTGCTACTCTGAGGACGCCCTCAAGGAGATGTCTGAGAACAGCAGCACGTGGAAGGTGACCCCGGAGCAGGTGGCGCTCATGCCGCCGGTGGACCAGCCAAAGCTCACCTCGGAGACGTCCGCAGTGCTCGCCGTGCTCGAGGAGCAGCAGAAGAGAAAGGCGGGCCAGGTGCCGATCGCCGCGGGGGCCAGGTGAACAAGCATCGAGGACAACATATCTCTTATCGTAATCGGTCAGCTACTAATTCGTGAGCAAACTCAAGCGGCGTGGATTTCAAGGGCAAACAATTAAACACGTACATTATTCAAGTCGTATTGCGCAATATCCAAATCAAGGTACGGGCAGTATGGCGAAGACGTTGACGATGGCCAGCATCTGCTTCTCGACGGCGAGGCTCTCGCTGATCTTCCTGCCGGCGAGCAGCGCCGCGGGAGGCCGGGTGGAGGGGGAGGAGGCTGAGGGGTCGGCGTCGAGGCCGTCAGCGATCGCCCCGACGCGGAGGAGGTCCTCGTCCTTGGCCGACTTGAAGTAGAGGATGGCCAGGCGCCGGCACGGATTACCCTAAACGATGCGGTTGATGTTGTATTTATTTGACTATGAAAAGATCACATTTATTCTCACGTTGATGCTCCCGATGGGCCTCTCCACCATGGGGTAGTGATCCATGTTGATCACCATGGCCCTGAGGTGGGGGATGGCCGAGCTCTGGATGACAGTGGTGTCATCGTAGCGACCGCAGTATAGGAGGCTCATCGCGACCGTCTCTGAATGGAGCAAGTAGGAAAAGGATCCCACGCTGAGAATAAAAGGGTCTAACTCACTCGGTAGCCGCTCTCTGTTGGCGAACAGCTGCGTGAGGTGCGTCTGATTGAAGCCCTGCTGCGCCTCCAACCCGACGTCGCCGACCGGGCATAGCTCGTCGAGGCCCCACCTTATCGACTTAATCTCGAGCGGAGAATAGACCGCTTGGCCGAGCTTGTCAAGCATCTGGGAGACGAGGTACTCGTTGCCGCCGAGCAGCGCCGCAGTGTCCAATGCATAGCTGGAATATTCGCGCAAAGACCATTAGCGCAGTCATTAGCAAAACTTTTTTCACTTGCCTCTTTTCCACTCCAGTGACTAGCTCCGACGAAGGCGATTTTTGCTGCTTGATCTGCTTCACTTTGGCCTCCGCCGCGTTTCCGTTGGAGTTAGACGCGGCCGGATCGCTCTTCTGTTTCTCCGCCGACGGCATCTTGCGCCGTATTGAGGAACGTACGCGCGTCTAGTAAAACAGTGTCGCGTCGGAGGCGGCGTCGGACAAATACAACAACCCAATCGCGCACTCGATCCTTTTCTTGTCGACCGTTTGTTGCTAGGGCAAATCTGAGATAAACAGAGAGATTGATACGTACGGCAGTCGAGTTATTAGGATATTGTACTCAATGTATCCTAGGGAAGTCTTGTTGTATCGATCGACTGCATGCATACTAGCTTATTTTACTTATTTCTCTGCATAGCTTTCTTTTCGACGATACTTTTCCCTCTTCGTACGTCGCGTCGAGCGCCTGAACGTCCGCCTGACAGTCTGACGCAGCACATGCTGCTCGCGTGTACGTACGTGTGCGCAGCCGGGCATTGAGTTGCTCCTTTAGAGCTACAAATCAGTCTCCTTATCGTCTTCGTGTCAACAGACAGACAGACGGACGTAGAGAGGAGACGAACGGACGGACATCTCGAGTGGCGGGAGCGTCGAACGAACGAACGAACGAACGATCGCCTACGTAGGTGAAGGAGGAGCTACAGATCGACCTTACGCAACCGCCTCGAGGCAGTGAAGAGAGAGAGAGAGAGCTGACTTACACGATCTCGAGAGTGAGAAAAAGGCAGTGGGAAACCTAATGCAAATGATGGAGGCATCGACGTCACAATACATAAAATAAATTGCCTGCATCGTTTATTCTGGTTGTCGCTTTTACTGTAGGTACAGCTAGCACATTCTCCAGTCCAAAATGGGAAGCCCTACTAGCTTCATGCATTCATGCAGTGTCTATTTTCTCCTCGCCCGCCTCGATCCCTCAATCTTGCTCCGCGTACGTATAACTGCTGGCACGTGCGCGTGCGTAAGAACTGCGTCCGTCCGTGTACGTATTGTGCGTGCGGGGCCGGGATTAATCCCAATGCTGCAGCTCCCTATTAGTAGTGCCGCCTCCGCCTTCTCCGGACTTGCACAAATAGAGATCCTGCAGCTGGTCTATTTGTCTCTGAGCGGCAAAGTGAGGCCGGCCCTGGATCCTGTTCGGTGAGCCGGTCGGTCGGAATGAGGTCGAGCGAGAAAGGGAGAGAGAGAGAGAGAGAGAGAGAGAGAGAGGGAATTGCGGCATTAATCAAGAAGCGGGGATAATGTATCGTACGGGGCAGTGATGCCCTCCCAAAAATCTCCCTTGCATTGCGATCTTTGGGACCGGATTCGGCACGGGCTCTGGCATCACAGGCTCGGATTGACCTGGCTGACGTTCGCACTTTGTGACGGGTGCCGGCTGGGTTTCTGCCACGGCCTCAGATCGAGACTAGCACAAAATTCCTCGGGACAGTAAATCCTGCCTTTTTCCGGCCCCTATTATTTCAGTTCCTTTTTCAAACCCACGGCTTTCACTTTCGCCTTGCGTACCTGAGACAGGCTCCCACGAGGCAGAAGAACATCGCGGCCACGAGGCAGACAAGGCCGAAGTAGAGCTCCCAGGAGCGGAGGAGCAGCGAGGGGTGAGGGAGGCGGCGCGTGGAAACCCCGCTGAGGGCCTGCTCCGACGGCGGCGTGGTCGCCGACGTCGACTGGGTCGTCGTCGAGTTCAGGAGCAGCAGGAGGACCGAGTTGGAGAGGCCTGCAATAATTAGATTTAAATCAACGCGCTCATAGCAAACCGATCTTATCCATTCCTGTATCATCTGTCGTCAGAATCATGGCGGCGCCGGCGTCCTTCTCCTCTGACCTCTCGCCGGTCGGGAAGTTTGTCCGGACTGCTGACAGCGGCGTTGACGGCAAATCATATTACTTTCCTCCCCCTGCGTCCAATGTCGCGCTGTCGGCGGGCCAAAGGTCCAAATAAAACTGCGGTTGCGGTCCGTTGGTTGGCTGGCTGGGTGGAGTGGATTCATTTTTTTTCTGCTGCCGCCTCCCCCCGCCTTCTCGCCAGCCGCAGGTAGGTAACTACATAGTATATGGGGGCCGTCAGCCAACCGACCGGGGGAGATCGTATCGCCGACAGCTCAGGGGACCGCGTGGAGCACGTTGTGTAGTACGGTATATACTAGATAGGCTGTTATCGACATTAAATTACAGAATTGCTCATAGCGCATATCGGCATAGGAATGCAATGAACATTTTCTTGTGCCCTGAACTTTCCACTTGCCAAGGCTGTAGCCCCCGGGGCAGGAAATGGAGAAAATTCGCCAGCCGCGACTTTAACCGATTAAGTAAGAAGACTGAGGAAACATTGGGGCCA
>JAAUYK010133718.1_pt1 | contig 11868 bp, 9 predicted proteins | sample 7278021 | NCBI WGS metagenome assembly JAAUYK01 (sample SAMN14350223, study PRJNA611818) | marine sediment metagenome | isolation source: surface marine sediment (1.8m) | place: French Polynesia: Moorea | collected 2018-08
CGGGGTTGATGAACCCCAGAATATATTTTTTGATGGCTCCCAGGCGCTCGGAAGAGGCGGCGAAACGCCCGACGGCTCTGGAAATATGCGGATCCCCGGTTTCCCGGACCAGGAGCTGGTTAAAGCGGTCGACCTGCTCCTGGGAAAACCAGTGGGCCTGGTCCTCGAGCTGCAGACGGGTCATGCCGGCAGCGGTCAGGAGACGATCGACGTCGATATCGGGATAATGGCGATCGAGGTATTGAACATAGACCGTTGTGATTCTGCGGTTGTAGAGGGGCTTCGGCGCCCCGTTGGGAGTCGCTGTCGGGTTCGGCTGGGACGATTTGCCGTTTGCTGAGAGAGAGGTCATCAATTTATCAAACCGCCTTGTATTTCTGTGCTGATCTCTGGTTGCCGCTGCCGGATTTGTTCAGCCACTCTGCCTGACAGACGGAGTGGCAGGCGTCCCCAATGGTTTATTGGCCGTTTGGGCAGACTACGTTAGTGAAAACTTTAAATTTTTTGCTTGGTCATGGGGAGACCCGGCTCCCGGGCGGGAAATTGATGCTTTCAACGGTGACGAATGGTGGCTTGGCCGGCTTCTGTCAAGATACTGGCGCCATCCGCAATGGGGTGATTTGACAGGCGGATTACAAGGCGGTTTCGATATCGCCCGGTTTCAGTTCGCTGGCGGGCCGGACGACCTGTTTCTCAAATATCCCGTCGGCACCCAATCGCCCCTGGGCGTCATATTCATCAAGGAGCAGGCGACGGATAACATAGCGATTGCGGCCTTGCTCCTGTTTGACGCCCACGTAGAGAAAGACCCGGCGGTGAGGCGGGTGGATCAGCCGCCGGCCGTCGGGGTGGGCGATGGTGATTTCCGGGAAGTTGGATTCTTTGCGCCAAAGATCGAATTGACCATCGCCGTTGGTGTCGTAGCGGTGGATCCAGACTTCGACCACCACGGTGCCCTCATCAAGGGGCAATTGGGGATAGTCCCGGGAGCGGGTGACCCGGTTGCCCTCTCGGATTTCATAGTACCGGCTGATCTGATCGGCCTGCATGGGGTCGTGCGCGGGGAATTCGAAGATCTGCTCCGCGTGGTTGTAGTCGATCGTGCCGCTGGCCCATCCGCCGCATCCCGCAATTGAGGTCAGCAGACAAAGCAGCAATCCGGCGGTCGTCCGTGCAACGGGTACGGCGGGCATCATCGGAAGTGGTCCTGATCTGAGGTTATACAGGTCTTGCAGGGCGCTTTTGTTCATCGCGACCGAAGCTTCGAGAGTAAAAACCGGTCAATATTTCTCTAAAATAATCACATCGCGCCGGTTTTACAATCATCGCCGTCTGCGATGCTGAACACCAGGCGCCGCACTCCGGAGCTTTCATCCCTGGGGTGTGCACGGACCGGGTAATGCTCAGAATGGCCACAGCACCGGAATAAAAAGGCCACCCATGACCAGCACGAGCAAATTCAGCGGAAGACCCAATTTGAGATAATCACTGAAACGGTAACCCCCCGGTCCATAAACCATCAGGTTGGTCTGGTAGCCGATGGGGGTGGCGAAACAGGCACTGGCGCCGAAACAGACGGCTACGATGAAGGGTTTGGGGTCGACACCCAGGCCGGTGGCGGTGGCGATGGCGATCGGGAGGATCAGGATGGCCGTGGCGTTGTTACTCAATACCTGGGTGCTGATACTCGTCAGGAAGATGATGCCCGCCAGGATAAGCGCCGGACCGGCCGGGGTGAGAAGATGGAGAAAGGCTTCGGCGTAAAGTGTGCTGGCACCGGTTTTTTCAAGGGCGCTGCTCAGGGCGAAGGTGCCGACGATGATCAGAAGCACACGTGATTCCAGGGATCGGTAGGCATCCCGCAGGGGCAGACACCCGCCTATAATCATCAGGAAGGCGGCCGCCATGGCGGCCACCATGATATCGAGCCAACCTGTGGCCGCCGCCGCCACCATGGCGCCGAAGATGAGGACCGCACGCCGGGCCATGTGTTTGTGTTCGATTTCATGGTGAATGTCTTCCATGACAATGAAATCGGCGCGCCCACGCAACCGGGCGAGCGCCGTTTCGGGCAGGCGGACCAGAAGGGTGTCGCCCGTGCGCAGCCGGACGTCCTGAAGTTTGGGTTCGGTGTAGTGCAGCTTGCGATGCTGCAGGGCGATAATGTGCACGTCCGGATCGCGGCGCAGGCGGCTTTCCAGAAGACGCGCACCCACCAGCGACGACTGCGGGGGGATGAGCAGTTCCACGATCAGATGCTCCCCCTGACGTCCGCTGAAGGTCATGCCCTTTGCTGACAGCGGCAGCTCGACGTCACCCGAGGCCAGCAGCGCCACCAGATCGCTGGCGCTGCCCTTGATCAGCAGAAGATCGTGGGGTGCCACGGTGACCGCGTCACGCCCCGGGTAATAGACATGCGAATAGCGGATGAGTTCGATGACCTCGATGCCCGGGAAGCGTTCCCCGAATACTTCCTGCGGCGGCCTTCCCGCCAGATCGCTGCCACGGGGAATCAAGACTTCGGCTAGGTAGCGCTGGCGCTGTTTGTCTGCCAGTTCACAGATGGGATTTTGCAAGCTGGGCATTACGCGCGGTGCGGCCCCAAGCAGGAAGACGATCCCCAGCACGGCGATGGGGACACCCAGCGGGGCCAGTTCGAACATGCCCAGCGGCCCGTATCCATGAGCGGCACTGAGGTCGCTGATAATGATGTTGGTGGAGGTGCCGATCAGCGTGCAGGTGCCGGCCAGGATGGAGGCGTAGGACACGGGGATCAATAACTTTGAAGGGCTTGTACCGCTTTCGCAGGCGATGCTCAGGACGATGGGAATGAAAAGCACCACCACAGCCGTGTTGTTGATGAAGGCCGAAGACAGCGCAACGATTCCCAGGATTACCAGCATGGTCAGGGCCGGGCGATTGCCGCCCAGTTGCAGGACGACGCGGGAGATAAAGCCGACCGCGCCCGTGCGGATCATGCCGCGACTGATCAGGAACATGGATCCCACCGTCACCACCGCCGGACTGGCCAGACCGGCGACGGCTTCGCCGGGCGTGAGGATGCCGGTGATCATCAGAACGATCATGATGCCGATGGCGGTCAGATCCACGGGGATGATCTCGGTCATCAGCAGGATCAATGTCAGCACCAGCAGGGCGCTCATAAACCCGATAAGCATGGCGAATATATTCCTTTAAAGGCTCTGTGACAGGGGCTGATGGCGCGGCCGATGGCAGAATGGGCTATAGCGGCCGAAAAAAAACCTGACCATTAATTGCGGGCTTGGCAAGAGCGGTGCTTCACAGGGTGTTCAGTCCGTTTCGCGGTAGAGGGCCAAAATGCCGGACCGAGCCAGCTTTTTGATGCCCATGGGTTCCAGAAGGCGGATCAGGGCATTGATCTTCTTTTGGCTGCCGCTTGCCTCGATGATGTAATGGGTGTTACCGGTATCCACGATGCGGCCCCGGAAGGTCTGGACGATGCTTCTGATTTCCGGGCGATCCTTGGCCTTGGCGCGCACGCAGATCATGGCCATTTCACGCTGTACGGCTTCTTCTCCGGTCATGTCCCGAACCTTGATGACGTTGACCAGGCGGCGCAGTTGCTTCATGATTTGTTCGATCTGGTCGGGATTCGTCCGCGTCGTGATGGTGATACGCGACATTTCAGGGTTGGCCGTGGGGGCACCGCATATGGTTTCGATGTTGTAGTTGCGACTGGCAAACAACCCCGATACGCGGGCCGTTACACCCGGCTCGTTCTGGACCAGCATTGTCAGGGTGCGGAATTCTTCTTTCATTCCCCATCGCTTTCAAAGGGTTTATCGGCTGGGGGTATTTTGTAGCAGATCTGGCCGGTGCGGGCAAACCCGCTCGGTTTTGAAATAATCCGGAAGATCAGGAAGGACTTTGCAATTGAGGGCTGACCGCGCTATGAAGGCAGGATCTTGAATCGATTCGATAGCATCGTCGGCACGGATTGAATGGCCGCTGTTTGGAAATCATATGCACGGTATGGCGCGTGGCGCACCCGCAGATTTGGCCCAACTCAGAATTTTGCGGGGTTGGCTGGCAGATAGATTGCGTAAATCCAATTAAATTGACCATCATTCAATCATCCTGCGGCAAGGAGGTGGAACGTGATCGTCGGAATCCTGAAAGAAATCAAGAGCGAGGAGAATCGGGTCGCCATGACGCCCGCTGGTGTCGAGGTGATGCTTCAGAACGGACATACCCTGCTGGTTGAAAAAAATGCGGGTGAGGGCAGCGGCTTTGCAGACGAGGCTTACGCCAGCGCGGGTGCGGAAATCGTTTCCACGCCGGCGGAGATTTTTGAGCGCGCGGATATGGTCATGCACGTCAAGGAACCGCTGGGGCCCGAATACGATCTCATCCGGGAAGATCAGATCGTTTTTACCTATCTGCATCTGGCGGCGGCTGAAGAGCTCACCCAGGTCCTGATCCGCAGCGGATCGATCAACATCGCTTACGAGACCATTCAGAAAGCCGACGGCAGCTTGCCGCTGTTGACCCCCATGAGCGAGGTGGCCGGACGCATGGCCATTCAACAGGGGGCCAAATATCTCGAGATGGCCCAGGGCGGGCGCGGCGTCCTCCTGGGAGGTGTTCCGGGGGTCGATCCGGCCACGGTGGTGGTGATCGGCGGCGGCGTCGTGGGCACCCACGCCGCCAAAATGGCTTGTGGACTGGGCGCCAAGGTCTACCTCCTGGATATGAATCTCGAACGGTTGCGGTATTTGAGTGACATCATGCCGGCCAACTGCTTTCCCCTCATGTCAAGTCCGGCCACCATTCGAGGCCTGCTCAAAGAAGCCGATGTGGTGGTGGGCGCTGTTCTCGTGACCGGCGCCAAGGCACCCAAGCTGGTTACCCGCGATATGCTCCCCCTCATGAAAAACGGCAGTGTGCTCGTGGACGTGGCCATCGACCAGGGCGGCTGCTTTGAAACCTCCCGGCCCACGACGCATTCCGAACCGACCTATACCATCGACGGGGTGGTGCATTATTGTGTTGCCAACATGCCCGGAGCGGTGGCCAAGACCTCCACCCTGGCACTGACCAATGCCACCCTGCCTTACGCCGTTGAAATCGCCAACAAAGGCTGGCAGCGGGCCATGCGGGAAAACACTGAAATCAAGCTGGGTGCCAACGTGGTGCGGGGGCAGGTAACCTACCAGGGCGTGGCCGATGCTTTCGGCCTGGACTTTATGCCGATGGACGAACTGCTTTAGCCTATTGTGGCTCCATCATCGGCCTGTTTCGCGAGGCCCTCCTACGCCGGCTGATCGCCGGCGTTTTTTTTGAGGATGCCGCTTTTGGTGTCCGGCGGCATGGGCCGGCTGGCAATCCGCGCGATGGTACCATGGGCAGCCGACGGAAAAATGCTTACCGGCCCTTGCGATGAAGGGCGACATGGTCTACGAACAAAAAAACCGGGTCTGAGGATCTGCGTGACGAGGTCGACCGATCATGTGCAATCTATTGACAAACCAGCATCGCAAGCGACAGCAGCCAGCAGCCCTCGTGCGTCTCGAAACGCTGCTGTTACTGGTTGCCATTGCTATTGCCGGCTGCCAGCCGGCACCTCAAAGGGATGCCATCCATCCTCCCTCCCCCGGTGTCAGCTCAAATGAAATTCTCATCGGGGCTTCGCTGGCCCTGGAGGGACACGCCGGTTATCTGGGCACCCAGATCCTGCACGGTGCCATGTCCTATATTCGGCATATCAACGCCAATGGCGGTGTCCACGGCCGCCGCATCAGGGTGATTGCCTACGATGACGGCTACGACCCGCCGCGCTGCCTCTACAACACCCAGCGTCTTTTGATCGAAGACAATGTCTTTGCCCTGTTCTGTTATGTCGGCACACCCACCACGCTGAAGATCATCCCCCTGATCAACGAGGCCCGCATCCCCCTGGTGGGCATGTTCACCGGGGCCAATGCCCTGCGGGATCCTGTCAACCGCTACCTGGTCAACATCAGGGCTTCCTACTACCAGGAAACCGGCGCCACGGTGCGCTATCTGGTCGAAGACCTGGGCATCAGGCGCATCGGCGTCTTCTATCAGTACGATACCTACGGGTTCGATGGCCTGCGCGGAACCGAGTTGGCCCTGCGCCGGTATAACCTCGTTCCGGTGGCCACCGGTACGTATATCCGCGGCACCCTGGCGGTCGAAGAAGGGCTGCAGCGCATCATGGATGCCAAAGCCGAAGCGGTTGTCATGATCGGTACCTACGAGCCCTGTGCCAAATTCATCCGCCAGGCCAAAAGCAGAGGCTATCATCCCGTTTTCAGCAATGTTTCCTTCGTGGGGGCGGATGAACTGGCCCGCATTCTGGGCGATCAGGCCGAGGGGGTCATCGTCACCCAGGTCGTTCCCCTCCCGAATGCGGACGCAGACGCAGACGGCGGCAACCTGTGGGGGGTGGCCGAATATGTGCGCCTGCTGAAGCAATACTACCCCCAGGACATCCCCAATTTCGTGAGCCTGGAGGGCTATCTCAATGCCCGTGTGCTGGTGGAAGGACTGCGGCGCACGGGGGCCAACCTGACCCGGGAGCGCTTTATCGCCTCGCTTGAGTCGGTGCGGACCTACGATCTCGGCATCGACAATGCATTGGCCTTCAGCGCAAAGGACCATCAAGGGCTCGACCGGGTCTATTTCACGCATTTCAAGGATGGGCGCTTCGTCCTGTTCAATGAATAAAAGGTTCACCCCATGGTGCCACGCACGATTCTGGAACGGCTCAACAATGTCAGTCTTAAAAACAAGATCTATTTTTCCACGACCGCGGTGATCGTTCTCATCAGCTTGCTGATCGCCCTGTTTACGCGCTGGATTCTCATCTCGTCCCTTACGGGTGAATTGAAGCTCAGGGGCCTGGGCATCGCCCAGAGCATCGCCGAGAGCAGCCGCACCTACCTGCTTACCCGCGACATCCCCAATCTGACCAGTCTCATATTCGATGCGCGGCTGGGCGAGCGCCGCTTCCTGATCAACTATGTGTACATCACCGACAAACAGGGCGACGTCGTCTCGCACACCTTTACGCGCCCTTTTCCGGACATGCTGCGCACGGTCAACACGCTGAGTCCCGGTCAGTCGCATGGGATCGAGCTTATTCATACCGGACCGGAGGACATCTACGATGTGGCCGTTCCCGTGCTGGAGGGTATTTACGAAATCGGCAGCGTTCACATCGGCCTGTACAAGAAGCACATCGACCAGTTGATCGGAAAGCTGCGCACAACCTTTCTGGGTTTTATTTCAGTTGTCATCGTCATTTTTTTCGGCATCAGCCACGTTCTGGCACGCTATATCACGCGGCCCATCAGCCAGCTGACGCACCTGTCGGACGATATCAGCCGCGGCAATTTCGACATCACCCCGGAGTTGAGCGCCAACAGCCGCTGCTGGGAGGTTATGAACTGCCATCAGGAGGATTGCCGGGCCTATGCCAACACCGAACTGCCCTGCTGGTGCATCGAAAAGGAAAAGACGCCCCGGGGAGAAATGGCCAAGAACGATATCACCGATATCGCGACGCAATGCCTGGCCTGTCCGGTCTACAATGAAGGCGTCAAGGACGAAGTGCGGCAACTGGCCAACTCCTTCATCAACATGACGTACCATATCAAGTCATCCCAGGCGCAGCTCAGGGATTCCGAAGAGAAGTACCGCTCCCTCTTTGCCAGCGGCCCCAACCCGATTTTTGTTCTGGATTGCCGCACCCGGGAAATTCTGGACGCCAATCCGATTGCCGAAGAAATCTACGGGTATACACGCCGGGAGTTGGTGGGCCGGCAATTCAGTGATCTGGGCCCTCTCGAATTCGAGCCGTTGACGGAGATCGGCCGCACTTACAACCTCAGCTCCAAGCTGCAGTACAAGCGCAAGGACGGCAGCTCACTTTATGTGAATGTACACGCCAGCGCCTCGCGCTACATGACCCGCGAAGTGCTGATCATTGCCACCACCGACATCACGGAAATGGTCGAAAAAGACAGCTTGCTGATCCAGGCCAGCAAGATGCGAAACCTGGGCGAGATGTCGGCCAGCATTGCCCATGAACTCAACCAGCCCTTGAACGCAATCAAAATGGGAAGTGAATACCTGGAAATGATGAACGCGAACGGGCATGCGGTCCCGGAGCGGGATCTCAGCACGGTCGTGGTCGAAATCAGCCAGCAGGTAGACCGCGCCACCCAGATCATCAATCGTTTGAGGGATTTCGGGCGCAAATCCGACATGAGTAAAAAAACGGTTGATCTCAACGATGCGGTCCGCAGTGTGATGGCCATTCTGGGACGCCAGCTGAAACTCCAGAACATTGTCGTCGAAACCCGGTTGGCCGATGCGTTGCCGCGCATTCAGGCCCACACCAATCGCCTCGAACAGGTGGTCTTCAATCTGTTAACCAATGCCCGCGACGCCCTGAGCCAGAAAGCCGAAATCGATGAAACCGATGACGAGCAGCGCACCATCCGCGTGGATACCAGTGCCAAAAACGGCCGGGTGGTATTGGCGGTCAGCGATAATGGAACGGGTATTCCGGAGGACGTGCAGCATCGCATCTTTGAATCGTTCTTCACCACCAAGGAGATGGGTGAGGGCATGGGGCTGGGGCTTGCAATTTCACTGGGCATCGTGGAGGACTATGGCGGCGTGATCGACGTGGAAAGCCGCCCCGGAGAGGGCACCCGCTTTCGGCTGACCTTTCCGATAGCCGCCTGACCGGCTTGTGACGTGGCGACGGCTGACCCGCGTGCGGACTTGATTAAGGCGCGATCATACCTAATTTTTAAAAGTTTGAGTTTTAGCTGACATGGGTTTTGTTATAAAATCATACACCTTTACCAAGAGTGCCATCTATGTTCTTCACTGCAATCGATAAGATGTCTAAAGTCCGACGGACGCTGCTTTTTACGTTAATGCTGCTGCTATCGGGTCTATACGCTCTGGCCGCAGCAGCTGCCAGTCCGCCGGCTGAGGGCGGCAAGCTTCCTGACATCCAACTGGAAGTGCCTGCTGACCCATCGCAGCGTGCCTATCTGGGGTTGCCGGAAGCAAATGTTTTCACCATTCCCCAAATCGATGCCGATATCGTCATCGTTGAGATCTTCAGCATGTACTGTCCGCACTGTCAGCGGGAGGCTCCCACGATCAACCAGATTTATACACAAATCGAGGCTGACCCCGAGCTCAAGGGCCGGGTCAAGATCATCGGTATCGGCGTTGGCAATTCCAAGATGGAAGTCGATTATTTTCGCATGGCCTACGATATTCCTTTCCCGCTGTTTACGGACGGTGATTTTGCCATTCACAAACTCCTGGGCGAGGTGCGCACGCCTTATTTCATCGGCGTGCGCAATAAGGACGGCGGCGCGCACGAGGTATTCTACTCCAAACTCGGCGGACCACGGGACGCCGGCGTGATGCTCGAAGAACTGCTGGATAAATCCGGGATGCGTGCGCGCTAAGGAGGTGCCGATGAAGTCTGGGATCTATATGCTGATGATTATCGCCGCCGTTCTGACAGGGCCCGGGGTCAACGCCTGGGGGGCCTCAGATGTCCTCCCGGAAAATATCTACAACCCCGGCAAGCTCAAGCCGGTCGACAGCACCCTCAAGGTAAAAATAGGGGAGCCGGCGCCGGATTTCAGCCTGCCTTCCGTATCCGGTGAAACGGTGACCCTGAGCGATTACCGCGGCAACAAAAACGTGGTTTTGTCTTTCGTTCCGGCCGCCTGGACGCCGGTTTGCTCGGATCAGTGGCCGGGTTACAACATCGTCAAGATGCTTTTTGACGAAAACGATGCCATCCTGCTGGGCATCACCGTCGACAATATTCCCACGCTGTATGCCTGGACGAAGCAGATGGGCGCACTCTGGTTTCCGGTCCTCTCCGACTTCTGGCCCCACGGCGAGGTGGCGTCACGCTATGGCGTGCTGCGATCCGACGGGGTATCGGAACGTGCCCTGTTCGTGATCGACAAGGAAGGGATTCTGCGCGCCATCCATGTGGCCGACATCAATGTGCGTCCGGATCTGGAGTGGTGTGCGGTCGAACTCAAAAAATTGAGCCCCTGACGGCGTTCAGGGCCTCGGCCTTGAGGTAGGATCATCCCTGTGGACGGATAAAACGCCTTGTGTGCAGCCATATAACTCTGGATAAAGCGCAATGGTAGAGAAAATGTCGATCATGACCATGCGCCGTTTGATTCTCGCCATGGCACTAATCAGCATAATGGTGCTTGTGGCGCCCCTCTCCGCCCAGCAGCCCTCTACCGTCCAATCCATACCCATAGAAAAAATGGACGACATTATCCGCCGGTCGGGTGATTGTCTGATGGTGGTCATGGCCGCCTGGTGCTATCCTTGCATTGAAGAATTGCCCGCGCTCAAGGCACTCGATCAAAAATACAGGCGCGAAGGACTGCGGATTGTGGGACTCAGTCTGGATTATGGCGGTCCCCAAGCCATGCAGCCGATTCTCGCCCAGCACAAAATCCGTTTTCCGGTCTACTGGACAGGTGAGGCGGCCATTGAAAAATATGCCATCACCAAGATTCCGCTGCTGGTTTTCTTTCGTGATGGCCGTGTGGTGAAACGACTCCAGGGGCAGCGGGACAAGGCCACGCTCGAAAAGGAAATCGTCGGTTTTCTCAAAGGCACCTGATGCCTGCCAGGCGTAGCGTGCTGTCAGCCGACGATGAGGTTTAAAGTGTAACCGCGAGATAGGAAACACGCGCTGAACCCAATGCCAGGTCTACGCCGCGGTCAGGCCGCGGTTGTCATTGAGATAAGCGGGCGGACGCAATTGCTTCGACGAGGTCGTTGGCGGTATAAAATGAACGTTTCATCACTTCACGGCCATCGGGCGACAAGACCACGATCAAGGGAATCGTGAGGTAGCCCGTGCTTTTGAGGCGTGCCAGTCCGGCCGGATTGTTGGCCGTGATATCCACTTTCATCGCCACGACATCTTCCTGGTCCAGAAGTTCTACAACGGTACGGCTGCGCAGGACACTGTGCTCCAGGGCCTTGCAGTTGAGACACCAGGCGGCCGTAAACACCATGACCACCACCCGATCTTCTTCCAGCGCCTGCTGGGAGCGTTCCTCGGTGTAGTAGACCCATTCAATCGGACCATCGTCCGTGAAGCGCCATCCGCCCCACACGCTCGCCGCAAGCACCGACAGCCCCACCAGGATGCAGACGCCCTTCACCAGGCGCCGCCGCGTTACCGCCACTAGTCGGTAGGACGCCCAGAGTCCGCCGGCGGCAATGAAGCCCATGACGGCCCACCAGTAAGCCCGCGAGGGCGGATCCGGCGGTACCACGGTCAGGGCGCTCAGCCCGGCCCCTAAAAAATAGATGGCGGCGGCCATCAGGAAGAGCCCCATGGTTTCCTTGATCAGGGCCCCCATGGGACCGCTGCGGGGTATCCGCATCACCAGGCCGGGGGCGGCTGAGAGCACAAGGTAGGGCAGGGCCATACCCGTGCCGATCGCGGCAAAAATCAGCAGCGTGAGTCCCGGGTTCTGGGTGGCCGCCCAAGCGGCCATCGTTCCCATGACCGGAGCCGTGCAGGGGGTCGAAAGGATAGCCGAAAGCAGGCCGATCCCGAAAGCGCCGGTAAACGTCTCCTGTTTAGGGTTCCAACGGTAGATGAATTGGGGCAACGGGATGGAAAATCCACCGCACATGCTTACGGCCAGAACCGCGATAACGATACCGACCGATATGGTGAAGAAGGGGATCTGAAACAGTTGACTGACGGCGGTAAATTCACTGGACAGGGCGATCACCAGACCGAGCAGCAGCCAGAAGGTCATCAAA
>JAAUYK010040893.1_pt1 | contig 11866 bp, 11 predicted proteins | sample 7278021 | NCBI WGS metagenome assembly JAAUYK01 (sample SAMN14350223, study PRJNA611818) | marine sediment metagenome | isolation source: surface marine sediment (1.8m) | place: French Polynesia: Moorea | collected 2018-08
GAACAATGCGGATGAGGATGCCATCGAATTGTTTTTCGATGATCTCGACCTCCTGGACAAGGAACGTCAGGCCCTTGCCGATGCGCAGAAGGTGAAGGACGCGTCTGAAGATATCGATGAGTTGATCGAAGACGAGTTCGAGGAGGATTTCGAGGAAGGGCAGGGCATTGGCAAAATCAACACCTCCATCAAGATTGCCGATGACGATTCGGTCGATCTGGATGAAGAAGTCTAACCGATGTTAAATCACGCCCTTAAACATCGGTGTCCCGCATAATCCCCAATCGGGGGAATCAACCACTGCGGCGTTCAACCGCGCCTGTGCCGCCGTTGGGCGCCCTTTGCGTTTTTGGCTGATTCGGCCGCTATAGCGCCCGGCGCGAAAATGCCCTGACGCCCACCGCCGCTGCCAAAAGGCAATTGTAATTCCTACAACAATATTGTATTGATAGCTCTTTTTTACAGGCCCTTGCGCAGGATTTTTACCTGGCGCCAGCGGTCGGTGGCATCGCCGAAATGAGCCGGTTGCGTTGCGATCGAACTTGATATTGACTTGGGCGGCGATTTTATATAGGTGAGAATGAACGTTGTTTATTTTTTGTGGGGCTTTGCAGAAAATTCTTGTCGTATGGCGAAAACCGGCGATGGGGCAGGTAATTTGATGGCAATACCTGGTCGCGCCGGTTTTGGTATATAAGGGTAGTGAAGAAGTGGTTCGGCGTTTTATCAATTGCATCAAGGAGGTGCCGATGGAAAAGGAAAGGGAGTTTTATGAGCGCTTAAACGCCAAAGGGGTCTCCCGGCGAGACTTTATGAAGTTCTGTACCTTCCTCACGGCGACCATGGGCTTGTCATCTTCCTTCGTTCCCAAGGTGGCGGAGGTTTTTGCAGCGCCCAAACAGCGTCCACCCGTTGTTTGGCTGCATCTGGGGGAATGTACCGGGTGCTCTGAATCGACGCTGCGTTCAATGTATCCCTGGATCGATGAATTGGTTCTGGAAATCCTGAGCATGGAATATCACGAAACCATCATGACCGCTTCCGGACACCAGGCCGAGGAAAACCTGCACAACGCGATCAAGACGCACGACGGCAAGTTCATCTGTGTTGTCGAAGGGGCGATCCCGGTCAAGTTCCCGGGTTACGGCCGCGTTGGCGGAAAAGACTTCATCGATATCGCCAAAGAGGTGGTGCCGCGTGCGGCCGCTACCATCGCCATTGGTTCCTGCGCGAACTTTGGCGGCATCCCGGCGGCGGAACCCAACCCCGGCGGCTACAAGGGCCTCGGCGCCGCCCTGGGAATGGAGGGAAAGATCGTCAATATTGCCGGCTGTCCGCCCAACCCGGTCAACCTGGTGGGAACCATTGTCAACTACCTGCTGCTCGGCAAGCTGCCGGCCCTGGATGAATTAGGCCGGCCGGTATTTGCCTACGGGAAGACGATCCACGACTCCTGCCCGCGCCGCTCGCATTTCGAGAACGACGAAATGGTCGAGGAATTCGGTTCCGAGGAAGCAGCTTTGGGCTACTGCCTCTATAAGGTCGGCTGTCGGGGTCCGGAAACCTACAACAACTGCGCCGTGGCCAAATTCAACGACGGCACCAGTTGGCCGGTGGAAGCGGGGCATCCCTGCATCGGCTGCAGTGAACCCGGCTTCTGGGATGCCATGACCCCGTTCTACGAAGAACTATAAGCGTCAGCGGTTTTTAGACTTTAAGACATAGCCTTTTCAGGAAGGAAAGGAGTCAATATGGGCAAGAGAATTGTTGTTGATCCCATTTCTCGCATCGAAGGCCACCTGCGCATCGAGGTGGAAATTTCAGGCGGCAAAGTTGTCAATGCCTGGAGCTCCGGGCAGATGTTCCGTGGCATTGAAATGATTCTTCAGGGGCGTGACCCCCGCGATGCACATCTTTTCGTGGGCCGTTCCTGCGGGGTCTGAACGTACATTCACTCCCTGTCCTCGGTGAGGGCAGTCGAAATGGCGGTTGGGGTTCAGATTCCCGAAAATGCGCGCATCATCCGCAACCTGATGCATGGCGCCCAGTTCCAGCACGATCATATCGTGCATTTCTATCACCTGCATGCGCTGGACTGGGTGGACATCGTCAGCGCCCTGAGTGCCGATCCCAAGAAAACGGCCGCCTTGGCCGACAATGTCAGCGAAGCCCCCTGGGGCGGTACGGCCTACTACAAGAGTGTCCAGAATCGCATCAAGACCTTTGTCGACAGCGGGCAGCTCGGCCCCTTCGCCAATGCCTATTGGGGGCATTCGGCCTACAAGCTGCCCCCGGAGGCCAATTTAATGGCCACCGCCCATTACATCGAAGCCTTGCGCCTGCAGGCCAAGGCGGCCCGCATGCACGCCATTTTCGGCGGCAAGAACCCCCATCCGCAATCGCTGGTGGTGGGCGGTATCACCTCCGTCAGGGACCTGAGCCCGGACCGCATCGCCGAATTTCTCTATATTACGCGTGAGACCCAGGATTTCATCAAGAAGGTCTACATCCCCGACCTGCTGGCCGTGGCCTCCTTCTACAAAGACTGGGGCGGGATCGGCGGCACCACCAACTTCCTGGCCTACGGCGAGTTTCCCGAAACCGATGCCGAACCCGACAGCCTCTACATGCCGCGCGGATTGATCGTCAACCGCAACGTCGGGGGGATCAAACCCGTGGATCAGACCAGCGTGACCGAGGATGTAACCCATGCCTGGTATGAGGAGGGCGCGGCCAAACATCCCTATAAAGGTGAGACCAAACCCATTCAGAAAAACCCCGAATACCGTCCGGGCAGCGGGCAGTACACCTGGCTCAAGGCACCGCGCTACGAGGATCTGTCCTGTGAAGTCGGTCCCCTGGCCCGCGTTCTGGTGGCCTATGGCAAGGGTCACAAGGACATCAAGCCGCTGGTGGATGGCACCCTCAAAAAGCTCGATATCCCGGTGCAGGCCCTTTTCTCCACCCTGGGGCGCACCGCTGCCCGTGGTCTGGAAACCATCGCCATCGGCGAGCGAATCGAAACCTGGATGGGCGAGCTTCTGGCCAATATCAGAAATGGCGACACCACGACCTACGCCGCCTGGGAAATGCCGGACACCGGCGAGGGCTACGGCCTCAATGACGTGCCCCGCGGCTCTCTGGGCCATTGGATTCGGATCGAAGACGGCAAGATCGGCAATTACCAGTACGTGGTACCTTCCACCTGGAACCTCGGCCCCCGGGACACCAAGGGCGTTCTCGGTCCGGTGGAGGAAGCGCTGATCGGCACCCCCATCGCCGATCCGAAGCAGCCGCTCGAGATTCTGCGGACCGTTCATTCCTTCGATCCCTGCATCGCCTGCGCGGTCCACGTGATCGATCCGGATTCCAACGAGGTCTACAAGATCAAAGCACTGTAAATCCCAGCCGTCCAAACAGCCGTCCCGTATCATGCGGGGCGGCTTTTTTTATCGTTGGCGCGGGCCAATCGGCGCACCTGGATGGCCCTCGTCGATAGCATGTGGTCGGCTTGCAAGACGGCTCGATCCGTATTATAAGGGCGGACTCCATCAATGACGGGACATCAATTCATGGCGGAAACATCTGCGGATCAACCCCAGATCACGGTTCTGGGCATCGGCAACATCCTGTTGACCGACGAAGGCTTCGGCGTCCGGGTGATCGAGAAGCTTTTTGATGACTACATTTTTCCGGACAACGTCGCCATCGTGGAGGGCGGCGTGCTGGGAATTCACCTGCTGGGCACGCTTTCCAGGGCGAATCACCTGATCGTGGTCGATGCCGTTAAAAACAAACAGCCGCCGGGAACTCTTTACCGGCTGGAGAAGGAAGAACTGCCCGAACGGATCTTAATGAAAAACTCATTGCACCAGACCGATTTTTTGGAAACCCTGACGCTTTGCCAGATGATCGACCAGGCACCGGAAACCATCGTGGTGCTGGGGGCGGAGCCGGAAGATATCGTGACCCATGGTGTGGAACTCACGCCGGTTGTCGCGGCCCGGGTCGACGAGATGGTGGATCGGGTGCTTCAGGAACTCGATCGCCTCGGTGTGTCTTACCATCAAAGGAGTTCGTGAATGTGCTTGGCAATTCCTTCAAAAATAACGGAAATAAATGATAATATGGGTGTCATCGACGTGGCCGGTGTGCGTCGCGAAGCCAGCCTGCTGCTGCTGGAAAATCCTCAGGTCGGCGACTGGGTGATCGTGCATGCCGGTTTCGCCATCCAGAAGATCGACGAGGCGGCGGCCCAGGAATCCCTGCGTTATCTTAGGGAAGCTGCTCAATTGCTGGTGGAAGACGACGATCCCGATGCGGCCGCAACCGGATAAGCGGATCATCCCATGCTTCCCAGGTCGTCACACCCATGGCTGACGTGCTGACCGCCCGTCGTGTGCAGGTCAGAGGTATCGTTCAGGGCGTTGGATTTCGCCCCTTCATTTTCAAGCTGGCCGAAGAGGGCCGGCTGTGCGGCCACGTGGCCAATACATCCTCCGGGGTCCAGATTCATGTGGAGGGGCCCCCGGAGCGAATTGAAACGTTTATCAAAGCCATCCGCGCCCAGGCCCCGCCCCTGGCCCAGATCACCGCCGTTGATTCCCGCCCGGTCGCCTGCGGCAACAGCACCGAATTTAAAATCATCCCCAGCCAACGCGAAGCCGGCCGCTCGGCTCTGATCAGCCCGGATGTCGCCATCTGCGCAGACTGCCTGGGCGAGCTTAGCGATCCGCAGGACCGCCGCAACGCTTATCCCTTCATCAACTGCACCAATTGCGGCCCGCGTTACACCATTATTGCCGATGTCCCTTATGACCGCCCCAAGACATCCATGCGGCATTTCCAGATGTGCCCCGCATGTCAGGCCGAATACGACAATCCCCGCGACCGCCGTTTTCACGCCCAGCCCAATGCCTGCGAGGATTGCGGTCCAGAGGTCGCGTTGGAAGATGTCAACGGCCCCCTTTTGCGGGGTGATGCCGCGATCCGCGAAACCGCCCACCGTTTGGATCAAGGACAAATCATCGCGGTCAAAGGGCTGGGGGGCTATCATCTGGCCGTGGATGCCGCCAACAATGCGGCCGTTAAGCGGCTGCGCCGGCGCAAGCACCGGGAAGAAAAACCCCTGGCTCTGATGGCGCCGGACTTGGAAACGATCCGTACGTTCGCACACATCGATCCGGATGAACGCGAGGTGCTGACATCGCCCCAGCGCCCGATCGTCCTGCTGCGCAAGCGTGCTGCCAGCGCTATTGCGCCGGCGGTTTCACCCCGCAACGCTTGGTTCGGTGTCATGCTGCCCTACACCCCCCTGCATTACCTCCTTTTAGCGTACGGTTTCACAGCGCTGGTCATGACCAGCGGCAACTTGAGCGAAGAGCCCATCGCCATGGCCGACACCGATGCCCGCCGGCGTCTGGCCCCGATCGCCGATGCGCTGCTGACCCATAACCGGGAGATCTACCAGCGCTGCGACGATTCGATCGTCCGCAAAACCCACGGGGTCACGCGATTTTTACGCCGCTCCCGCGGGTATGTGCCGGTGCCGGTGTTTCTGCGCCGACGCCAGCCGGCCGTCCTGGCCTGCGGTGCCGAACTGAAGAACACCGTCTGCCTCCTCAAGGAGGATCGGGCCTTCGTAAGCCAGCATATTGGCGATCTGGAAAACCTGGCCACCTACGAGTTCTTTGAATCCACCATCGACCATCTGCAGCGGATCCTGGACATCGCCCCACAGGTCATTGCCTGCGATCTGCACCCGGACTATCTGAGCACCCGCTACGCCCGGTCGCGGGACGACCTGCCCCTGATTCAGGTGCAGCACCACCACGCACACATCGTGAGCGCCATGGCCGAAAACCACCTCGAGGGTCGGGTCATCGGGCTGGCCTTTGACGGTACGGGTTATGGTCCTGACGGCACCATCTGGGGGGGAGAAGTCCTGATTGCCGAGGCCGGCCGTTTCGAGCGTGCGGCCTACTTGACGCCGGTGCCCATGCCAGGCAGTGCCGCGGCCATACGCTCGCCCTGGCGCATGGCCGTAAGCTATCTGGCCCATACTTTCGATGATCGCCTCCATGACCTGGACATTCCCTTCCTGCAATCCATCGACCGGAAACAGGCGGATGTGCTGGTGACCATGGGCCGCAAGAAAATCAACGCGCCTTTGACATCGAGTCTGGGACGCCTCTTCGATGGCGTGGCCGCCCTACTGGGTCTGCGTCATCAGGTGGCCTTCGAGGGGCAGGCGGCCATGGAACTGGAGATGACGGCCGGGGATGGCGATGCCGAAGCCTATGCCTACCATTGGGAGGCGGTTGACGACGGCCGTCGGATTGAAGTTGCCCCCATCATTGAAGGGGTTGTCGCGGATTTGATCAAAGGCATCCCCGCCCCGCAGATCAGCCGCCGTTTTCATGCCACCTTGATCGCGCTTTTCAGCGCGCTTTGCAGCGAACTTCGCCAGGAAACCGATCTGGACCGGGTGGTCATGAGCGGGGGCGCCTTTCAGAATGTCCTTTTATCGACGGTGCTTGAGCGCCAGTTGGAACGCCAGGGCTTTCGGGTCTACACCCAGCGCCTGGTGCCCCCGAACGACGGCGGCATCAGCCTCGGCCAGGCCGTCGCCGCCGCGGCCATGTGGGCCAGCGCGGCGTAAAATTCAGCTTGTCCCGGTGGGCCTTTTTGACTATAGATGCGGACGGCCTCGTAAAATGCCCGATCCGCCCGAGGCGGATAGATATCGGCGTTACGCGTAGCCCTCGTCAGTCAGCGTACTTCCGTACGCCTCACGCCTCGGGCTTCGCAAGCCGCATCGCGAACATTTTACGAGCCCCTCCTGATGCTGACTTTGCTCTCGTTGATCAGAGAGTGGATTGTTAAGAATTACCGAAGTTAAGGCGGTTTGCCCATGACGATCAAACATGCGGAAGAGTACCGCGATGCGGATGTTTCCCGGCGACTGGCCGCCGCCATCCGCAAGCTAAGCCGGCAGCCGACCCAACTGATGGAAGTCTGCGGCACCCACACCATGTCCATTTTTCGGCACGGCATTCGGGACGTGCTGCCGCCGACCATCAAGCTGCTCTCCGGGCCCGGGTGCCCGGTATGTGTCACCGCCCAGCGGGAAATCGATACCTTCATTGCCTACGCCCGGCAGCCCGATACCATCGTCGCCACCTTCGGGGATCTGTTGCGGGTTCCCGGCAGCGGTTCCAGCCTGCAGCAGGAAAAAGCGGAAGGTCGGGATATCCGGGTGGTCTACTCGGCCTTCGATGCCGTCAAGCTGGCGGCCCGCCAGCCGGAAAAACGGATCGTCTTTCTGGGGGTCGGTTTCGAGACCACCGCCCCCACGATCGCCGCGTCGATCCTGGCGGCCCGGGATATGAACCTTGACAATTTTCATGTCGTATCAGCCCACAAAACGGTTCCCAATGCCCTGGAAGCGCTGATGACCAACGACAATGTCCAGATCGGCGGCTTTCTGCTGCCGGGCCACGTTTCGGTGATCTTGGGGCTGGGGGCCTACCGGCCCTTCTTCGATCGGCACCGCGTACCCTGCGTGGTGGCCGGGTTTGAACCGGCCGATATCCTCGAAGGGGTGCGGCGTCTGGTGGCACAGGTGGAAAGCGGGCGGCCGCAGCTCGACAATGCCTATCCGCGGGTGGTGTCGGAAACGGGCAACGTCAAGGCGCGTACGGTGCTGGATCAGGTTTTCGAGCCCGTGGACGCCCTCTGGCGCGGTATCGGTATGATTCCCGACAGCGGGCTGGCGATTCGGGAAGCGATGGGCCGGTTCGACGCCCAGCGTCAAATGCCGCTCGATGTGCCCGAAGCCCAAGAGCCGGCAGGTTGCGCCTGTGGTGAAATCTTGACGGGCGCCAAAACACCGCCGGAATGCCGGCTTTACTGCAAGGCCTGCACCCCGGAAAACCCGGTCGGGCCCTGCATGGTGTCCAGCGAGGGCACCTGTGCGGCCTATTACCGCTACCATGCTTAGCGGCCGCCGTGCCGGTCCGGACGCGGGACAAGGACTCCAGGAAAAACGGATGCCCGACGACAAAATACTTCTCGATCACGGTAGCGGGGGCAAAATCGCCCATCGCCTGACCGCCGAGCTGCTGCTGCCGCTTTTCGACAATCCCATCCTGGCCGACCTGCATGACGGGGCCATTCTGGAAATGGACGGGCGCCGTCTCGCTTTCGCCACGGATACCTTCACAGTGACGCCGCTTTTTTTCCCCGGTGGGAATATCGGTGATCTGGCCGTCAACGGTACCGTCAACGACGTGGCCATGTGCGGTGCCCAACCGCTTTACATCAGCCTGGCCCTGATCATCGAAGAGGGCTTTCCCCGGCATGATCTGGAGCGGATCCTCAAAAGCGTGCGGCAGGCCGCCGACAGGGCCGGCGTGATCGTGGTCACCGGCGATACCAAGGTCGTGCCCAAGGGGGCCGCCGACGGCCTGTTTATCAATACGTCCGGGATCGGGATCGTTGACAAGGCGGCCCGGATCACCAGCACAGCGGCCCGGCCCGGCGACCAGATTCTTTTGAGCGGCACAATGGCCGATCACGGGATGACGATTCTGACCCAGCGGGAGGGCCTTGCCTTCGAGCATGCGATTCAAAGCGATTCGGCGGCCCTGAACCACATGGTGGCGCGGATCATGGCCGCCAGCGCCGACGTCCATGTGCTGCGTGATCCTACCCGGGGCGGGGTGGGCACGGCCTTGAACGAGATCGCCCAAAGCTCGCAGATTGGCATCGAGATTCTCGAATCCCGCCTGCCCGTGCGCCCCGAGGTCGCCGCCGTCTGTGAGCTCCTGGGTTTTGACCCGCTTTATGTGGCCAACGAGGGCAAGCTTCTGGCCTTCGTGCCGGCGGCTGCCAGCGAGCAGGTTCTGGCGGCCATGCAGCAGGATGCTTACGGACAGGAAGCCTGCATCATCGGCACGGTGACCGCCGATCATCCCGGCCAGGTGGTGCTGGAGACGCGGGTCGGCGGCCGCCGGATCGTGGACATGCTCACCGGTGAGCAGCTGCCCCGGATTTGCTGAAACCGATGATGCCCCCCCCGTTCATGCGAACGTTTTCTGCCCGCCGCACTTGGCGCGCGTGCGGTCAACCGGCCTGGGTCCGGTGGGCCGTTTTTGCGGCGTTGACGCTGGGGATCCTTCTGGGCTGCAGCGGTCAGCGGGAAATCCGCATTGCCGGCCGCACCATGGGGACGACCTACCATGTCACCATCATCGGCGGATATTTCACCTCCGTGGGCCAGCTGCGGCAGGCCATCGTTGAGCGGCTCGAAGCGATCAACGCCAGCATGTCCACCTACCGGCCGGAAAGTGAAATCAGCCGCTTCAACGCCTTGCCGACCACCGGCACGGCTTTTCCGGTGGGTGACGATTTCTTTCAGGTGGTAAGCCTGTCCCGGCGGCTTTTCGAGATGACCGGCGGCGCCTGGGACGGCACCATCGATCCCCTGGTGGACCTCTGGGGTTTCGGCCGCACCGAGCGCGTGCCGCGCATACCGGCGGATAGTGAAATCCGCGATCGGCTGGCCCAGGTGGGGTTTGATCTTATCGACGCCTCCCGGGAAGGTTTTCTGATCAAACGCCACCCCAAGGTTACCCTGGACCTGGCCTCGGTGGCCAAAGGCTATGGTGTCGATGTGGTGGCGGCCCTGATCCGCGAGCGCGGTTTTACCAATTTTCTGGTGGAGGTGGGCGGCGAGGTTATCGCTTCCGGTGTCCGTCTGGATGGACGCCAATGGCGCATCGGCATCAACCGGCCCGAGGCGGGGGCGGCCATCGACCAGGTTTACCAAGTCGTCCGGCTGCAGGACCGGGCCTTTGCCACCAGCGGCGACTATCGCATTTTTTTCGATCAGGACGGTCAACGCTTTTCCCATGTGCTCGATCCGCGCACCGGCCGCCCCGTGGCCAACGGCGTGGTCAGTGTGTCGGTGACGGCCGCGACCTGCGCGCTAGCCGATGGACTGGCCACGGCCCTCATGGTGATGGGGGTCGACGACGGCCTGAAACTGGTCGATGCCCTGGCGGATGTGGAATGTCTGATGGTGGTGCGCGACGCTAAGGGGAATTTGGTGGATCATTATTCCAAGAACTTCAAACGCTATACGGCTGAGGCCGGGCAGCCGGGCCGCAATTAAACGCATGCAACTGCATTTGATCAATCTGGGCTGTGCCCGCAATCAGGTCGACAGCGAAATCATGGCCGGTCGGCTGGCCCGGGCCGGCCATGACATCGTGGACGACCCGGCCCGGGCGGAGACCATCATCGTCAACACCTGCTGTTTCGTGGAGGATGCCGCCGACGAGTCCGTGGATGCCATCCTGGCGGCCGCCGCTTACAAACAAAACGGCCGTTGTCGCCGTTTGATCGTCACGGGCTGTCTTCCGGAGCGCTATCGCGAGGCATCCGCTGAAGCCCTGCCAGAGGTGGACCTCTTTCTCGGTACCGGGGCTTACGATCAGATTTTGGCCGCGGTGGAGGGGGCTTCGCCGCCAAGCACCAACATCATCCTGCCCGATCCCGATCGGATGGCGCCGCAGACGGCGGATACGCCCCGGGATCCGGCCGCCGGTCCGATGGCCTACGTCAAGATAGCCGAAGGCTGTGATCGCCACTGCACCTTCTGCATTATCCCTAAGCTGCGAGGGCGGCAGAAAAGCCGCCCTTTGGTTGAAATCGTCGGCGAAGCGCAGCATCTGATCGCTCACGGTGCGAAGGAACTGGTGCTGGTCGCTCAGGAGACGACGCGTTACGGCCACGATCGCGGCGGCGGCGATTCGTTGAGCACGCTGCTAGCGGCCTTGAGCGATCTATCTTCCGATATCTGGGTCCGTTTTCTGTATGCGCATCCCCAGAGCCTGACCGACGACGTGCTGGACACCGTGGCAGCACGCCCCAATCTGTGCGCCTATTTCGACATTCCGATCCAGCACAGCGTCGACCGTCTGTTGAAACAGATGGGGCGCCGCTACACGGCCGCGGACCTGACCGCGATGCTGGCGCACCTCCGACATCGCGTTCCGGAGGCGGTATTGCGCACCACCCTGATCGTGGGTTTTCCCGGCGAGACCGACGAGGATTTCAATCAATTGTTACAATTCGTAAAGGACGCCCAATTCGATAACCTGGGCGTCTTTACCTATTCCGATGCCGACGACCTGGCCGCCCATGGCCTGCCCCATCCGGTAGACCCCGAAACGGCCAAGCGGCGGCAGGATATCCTCATGGAAGCCCAGAAGGCCATTTCCGAATCGCGTCTGGCCCGTTATCTGGACCGTGAACTCAGCGTACTGGTGGAGGAGGCGCCGGAGCCCGGCGTTTTTCTCGGCCGTAGCGCCTTTCAAGCCCCGGAGGTCGACGGTTTGACCTATATCCATACCGCCGCCGTGCAAAATGCGGTTGAAGTCGGACGCTTTGTGCGGGTAAGAATTACCGATACGCTGGAATACGATCTCGTGGGGGAACCGGCATGAGCGATTTGAAAACCAGGATCCTGGGACTGGTGGCCGACGATCTGCAGGCGATCGATGAAGCCCTGGCCGCCAATTTGAATCCACACCTCGATCTGGTGCGGGATGTGGCCGGGCACATTCTCTTCAGCGGCGGCAAGCGCCTGCGCCCCCTGCTGCTATTGCTTATAACCCGCATGTGCGGCTACCGCGGCGATTATGACACGACCTTTTCGGTTTCCTTCGAATACCTGCATGCCGCCACGCTGCTGCACGACGATCTGATCGACGAGGCCGAACTGCGCCGCGGCCGGCCGGTGGCCCACCGTATCTACGGCAATGCGACCACTGTTCTGGTGGGCGACTTCCTCCTGGCC
>JAAUYK010141174.1_pt1 | contig 11865 bp, 9 predicted proteins | sample 7278021 | NCBI WGS metagenome assembly JAAUYK01 (sample SAMN14350223, study PRJNA611818) | marine sediment metagenome | isolation source: surface marine sediment (1.8m) | place: French Polynesia: Moorea | collected 2018-08
CCCGATTTCTTTCAAAGAAATCGCGGCGCGGAACCGCTGGACCCCGCAGGACGACCCGCCTAACGTTGCGCCGATGCTGCGCTATGCTTTGAAACGATTGCTGTCTTTGATCATCAGCCTGGCAATTGCCAGCCTGATCATCTTTTTCGTGATCGAGGTTGCCCCCGGCGATCCCGCGCAATTCATGCTGGGCCTGAACGCACAACCAGACACGGTTGCTGCGCTCCGGGCCGAACTGGGTCTCGATGTCCCCAAATGGGAACGCTATGTGAATTGGGTCAGCGGCATGCTGGTCGGGGATTTTGGCACGTCTTACACCTACCGCACGCCTGTGGCGGAAATGGTCGCTGACAGGCTTTGGGTCTCCCTCCCCCTCGCGCTCTACGCCTTGACCCTCTCCACGCTTATTGCGTTCCCAGCAGGCATCTATGCCGCTGCACGCCGAGGTCAGGCAGGCGATGTCACCGTGATGGGCGCCACGCAGCTGGGGGTTGCCATCCCGAATTTTTGGTTCGCGATGATGTTGGTGCTGATCTTTGCGATCAATCTCCGCTGGTTCAGTGCTGGTGGCTTTGCGGGGTGGGAGGATGGGCTTTGGACCGGCCTCCATTCCCTCACGCTCCCGGCCATCGCGCTCGCCCTGCCCCAAGCGGCCATCTTGGCGCGTGTGATGCGCTCCTCCCTTCTCGATATCCTGGGCGAGGATTTCATGCGCACCGCCCGCGCCAAGGGCCTCAGCCGCCGCCAAGCTCTTTGGCGGCACGGGGTCCGCAACGCGCTGATCCCGGTGCTCACGATCATTGGCCTGCAATTCGCCTTCCTGATCGCAGGTGGGATCATCATTGAACAGGTGTTCTACCTGCCAGGGCTGGGTCGGTTGATTTTCCAGTCCATCAGCTCCCGAGACCTCATCGTGGTCGAAAGCGTTGTGATGCTGCTGGTCTTCGCCGTAATCGTCGTGAACTTCCTGGTTGATCTGGCCTATGCCGCCGTGGATCCAAGGTTGAGGTCGCGCACATGACCCGAAACCTGATCCTCGGCGCGGGGCTGTCGCTGATCTTCGTCATCGCGGCCCTTCTGTCCTTTGTGTGGACGCCGTTTGATCACGCGGCGCTCGACATCCCGAACAAGCTGCAAACACCCAATCCAACGCATCTTTTGGGCACGGATCATTTCGGACGTGATATCCTGTCGATGCTCATGGTGGGCGCCCGCACATCCATTGCCGTGGCGTTGGTAGCTGTAGGCATCGGCATGTCGTTGGGCGTTCCGCTGGGCCTCGCGGCAGCGGCGCGCAAAGGGTCGTGGTGGGATGAGTTCATCATGCGGGGCAATGACCTGATCTTTGCCTTCCCGTCGCTTGTCATTGCAATCCTGATTACCGCCGTCTTCGGCGCGGGCGCGATCAACGCCATCATCGCCATCGGTATCTTCAACATCCCCGTTTTCGCCCGCATCGCCCGCGGCGCCGCGCTGTCCCTGTGGGAGCGGGAGTTCATCATGGCCGCCCGCGTCGCCGGAAAATCCGCAACGCGCATCAGCGTCGAACACATCCTGCCGAACGTGGCGAACCTGTTGATCATCCAGTGCACCATCCAGTTCTCTTTAGGCATTTTGGCCGAGGCCGGATTGTCCTATGTGGGCCTGGGCGCACAACCCCCGACGCCCAGCTGGGGCCGCATGTTGGCCGATGCCCAAACCATGGTCAGTTTCGCGCCGCATCTTGCCCTGATGCCCGGCATTGCGATCATCCTGACGGTTCTGGGGCTGAACCTGATGGGTGACGGGTTGCGCGATTACCTCGATCCCCGATTGAGGGTTGCGCGCACATGACCTTACTGAGCATCCAAGACCTGTCGCTGTCGATCCACGGCACACCGATCCTGAAACGCGTCTCGCTTACCATCGCACCCGGAGAAATCCACGCGGTCACTGGGGAATCCGGATCTGGCAAATCCATGACCGCGTTCACCGTGATGCAATTGTTGCCCAACGGGTCATCCGCGACAGGCACGGTGAAACTGGACGACACCGATATCCTGACCGCATCAGAAGATCAGATGTGCGGCCTTCGCGGCAACCATGTCGGCATGGTGTTTCAAGAACCCATGACCGCCTTGAACCCGGTCAAAACCATTGGCGACCAGGTGGCCGAAACCATCCTGATCCACAAAGCCATGCCGCCCAGCGATGCCCGCCAACGCGCGCGCGAGGTCCTGGACCGTGTGGGCCTCCCCGCAGATCGGTTTCCACTGTCTCGCTATCCGCATGAACTCTCGGGCGGACAGCGACAGCGCGTGGTCATCGCCATGGCCATCGCGCTCCGCCCGAAACTCCTGATCGCGGATGAGCCGACAACGGCATTGGATGTCACCACGCAAGCCCAAATCCTTGATCTGCTCAAAGGCCTCGTTGCGGAAGAGGGTATGGGCCTTCTGATGATCACCCATGATCTGGCCGTGGTCGCCGATATGGCGCATCACATCACTGTCATGCGCCGGGGGGAGGTTGTGGAAAGCGCGCCCACCCAAACTCTTCTGACCAACATGCAGCATGACTATACCAAGATGCTGTTCGAAGCCTCCAACCATCAGGTGGATCTACCGGACAAACCCGCCCCCTCTCCGCTGTTGGACGTGCGCGATGTCTCGCGCGACTACCGCCTGCCGCGCACACATTTGTTTGCCAAACCCGAGACGTTCCGGGCCGTGAGCGGCGTCAGCTTTACCATCAAGAGGGGTGAGCGATTGGGCTTGGTTGGGGAATCCGGTTGCGGAAAATCGACCCTAACACGCGCGATCCTGGGCCTCGAAGAGGTGCAGCGCGGCGACATCCTTCTGGATGGCCAGCCTGTGTTTTCCGGGCACAGGCCCGACCTCTCCGTCCGGCGCAAAATGCAGGTGGTCTTCCAAGATCCCTTCGGCAGCTTCAATCCCCGCCACCGGGTGGACCGTCTGATTACTGAGCCCTTCTATCTGCTGGAGGACCCTCCCAAAGGCCAGGCCCGCCAAGACGCCATCGCCGAAGCCCTCACCGCCGTGGGCCTGACGCCCGACGATGCCCGCAAATACATCCACGAATTTTCCGGCGGGCAGCGCCAAAGGATCGCTATCGCCCGCGCGCTCATCATCCGGCCTGAACTCATCTTGTTCGACGAAGCGGTCAGCGCCTTGGATGTCTCAGTCAGGGCGCAAATCTTGGATCTGTTGGCTGACCTCTGCCGGCAATATGATCTGACATATCTCTTCATCAGCCACGATCTGAGCGTGGTCCGATCCGTCACCGACCGTGTGTTGGTCATGAAATCCGGCGAAATTGTTGAACAGGGTCCCACCGAAGAGGTGCTCACCAATCCAAGCCACCCCTACACCCGCGCGCGGATCGCAGCCGCGCCTGTGTTGCCCGACCTTGACCAGGGCGCGGCATGACCAGTCTCGTGACAATCCAAACGCTTTCACCCGTTGACCGCGATGCGTTTACTCAAATGGTGCACAGCTATCTCACCGAAATCTTGCCAAACATGGACCAGCCCTCCCAAGACCAGATCGCGCAAAGCTGGCGGAAAGACGACCGGGACGCTTTCACCTTTCACGCAGCGGACCTCATTGGCTTCGCCGTGGTCCGGCATCTACCGGCGGGCACCCGCGAGATGAGCGAGTTCTACATCGCGCCCGCGCATCGCCGCGCAGGCACCGGGTTACACATCGCCCGAGACATCATCGCCCGATTCCCTGGCCGCTGGCAGCTGGGCCTCGTATCCGGTAGCGCCACAGCGCGCGCCTTTTGGCAGCGGGTCCTCGAACATCACCCGGTAAAACGCGGGCCTCCACTGACGCCCAACCAATCCGGCAGCCTGCACTTCATTGAAAGGGAGACGCTGACATGACAGCCCCGCTCTGGTTTGACCCCAGCCTTTGTTTGATCGGCGGCACGTGGCGCGCCGCTGAGGGCGAAACCCTGCCCTTGATCAACCCCTCCGACGGCTCGGACTTGGCGCAGATCGCGCGCGGCACAGAGCAGGATATCGACGCCGCCGTCACAGCCGCACAGGCCGCGATGGACGGCGCGTGGGGCGCAATGACTGCGGTCGAGCGCGGGCGCATCCTCACCACGCTCGGCCAGCTGATCCTGGCCCGCGTGGACGATCTCGCACAGATCGAGGCCGCTGATGTCGGCAAACCCCTGACCCAAGCACGCGCAGATGCGGTTGCCTTGGCGCGCTATTGTGAGTTCTATGGCGGGGCCGCCGACAAGGTCATGGGCGAAACGATCCCCTATCTGGAGGGCTACACCGTCTACACTCTGCGTGAGCCGCACGGGGTGACGGGCCACATCGTTCCCTGGAACTATCCGATGCAGATCATTGGCCGATCCGTTGGAGCAGCCTTGGCCATAGGCAATGCCTGCGTGTTGAAACCAGCGGAAGAGGCCTGCCTGACCGCCCTCGCCTTCGCCCATCTCGCGCAAGAGGCAGGCCTGCCTGCGGGCGCCCTGAACGTGGTCCCCGGGCTTGGCGCGGAAGCTGGCGCGGCGCTCTCATCGCATCCCGGCATCCAACACATCTCCTTCACCGGTTCGGTCGCAACTGGTGCTCTGGTACAGGCCGCCGCTGCGAAAAACGTCGTGCCTGTGACGTTGGAGCTTGGCGGGAAATCCCCCCAACTGGTGTTCGACGATGCTGATCTAGATGCCGCGCTGCCCTTCCTCGTGAATGCAGGCATCCAAAACGCGGGCCAGACCTGCTCCGCCTCCTCGCGCATCCTCGTGCAACGCGGCGTGTACGACACGGTCAAATCCAAAATGGCCGAGGCTTATCAGAGCCTAACAGTCGGTAAAGCCACCGATGACCTACGTGTGGGGCCCCTAATCTCGCACCGGCAAAAAGACATCGTCGAAGGCTTCCTCGCCAAAGGTCACGACCTCACCATCGCTGGCCATGGCACCCTCTCGGACACCGCGCCAGAGACCGGCGCCTACGTCCGGCCGACGCTCTTCGCCGATGTGCCCTCCGATCACATCTTGGCCCAAGACGAAATCTTCGGCCCCGTCCAGGTGATGATCCCCTTTGACACCGAAGAGGAGGCCCTCCGCGTCGCTAACGGTACCGATTACGGGCTCGTCGCCAGCATCTGGACACGCGATGGCGCGCGCCAAATGCGCCTGGCCAAAAAGCTCAGATCAGGCCAGGTCTTCATCAACAATTACGGCGCGGGCGGCGGCGTCGAATTGCCGTTCGGAGGCATCGGCAAATCCGGCCATGGTCGCGAAAAAGGGTTCGAAGCGCTTTATGGCTTTTCCACCCTCAAAACCGTCGCCGCATATCACGGCTAGGTTTTCCGCCGCGCGTGCTTATCTTCGCTTTATGCATTCCGATCCCGCCCCGTCCTGGACGCTACAACCGGTTATCCACTGGCTATTCAAAAAAGGCCGCATGTTGCCCTCGCTTGAGGATATGACCGACGGTCTCGCGGTGAGACTCGCCGAGGCCGGGCTCCCCCTCTGGCGGCTGCGTATATCAATTCGCACGCTGCACCCTCTCATCGCCGCGATCAGCGCCACATGGGAACGCGATGGCGGATTGGTCGCTACGCCGCGCGCGCCCCACGGTATAGAAAACCGCGCCACCTATATCGGCAGCCCACTGGCCCAGATGGCCGAGACAGGGCAGCCCTTTCGGCGCCGCCTCTCCGACGCGCTGTCTCAGACAGATCACCAGGTCTTACATGAGTTAAAGGCCCGCGGCGCCACAGACTACTTCGGCGCGCCCATGCCATTTACCCAGACCCCCGGCGGGCTCTGCGTGGTGGTCACAGATGCGCCAGATGGGTTCAGCACAGAGGATATCGCCCAGATCAAGGAATTGATCACGATCCTTGCACCCATTGTCGAAGTCTTTCGCCTGAAACTCACCTCGCAGGCGGTCACGGATGCTTATCTCGGTCCCCGCAGCGCGGCCCGCGTTCTGTCGGGCCAAATCACACGGGGTCATATCGAAACGATCCGCGCCGCGATTCTTTTTAGCGATATCCGTGGCTGGACCAGTATAAACACCCGCCTGCCCCCGTCCGACACCGTCGCCATCGCCAATCGATATTTTGACATCATGACCGATGCGATCAGCACATATCAGGGCGAGGTGCTCAAGCTCATGGGTGACGGTATTCTGGCCATCTTCCCCGATGACGACGACCGCCGCGCCTGCGCCTCGGCGCTCGCGGCAGCTCAGGCCGCACAACAGGCGGCGGAGGAGGATCCGGAGTTCTCAACACAATTCGGCATCGGCATGCATGTTGGCGATGTCCTTTATGGTAATATCGGCTCGGCCGAACGGTTAGATTTCACGGTGCTGGGTGCCGCGGTGAATTTCACCTCTCGGATCGAGGCGCTCTGCACGCGCATGGATCGCAAGATCCTGTTCTCCCAAGACTTCGCAGATCAACTCGAAACGCCGACGCGTCATGTCGGGACGGAGCCTATCAAAGGCCTTGAGACGGCCCAGCCCATTTACGCCCCCGCCTAGACGACTGCCCCTTGCAGTACCCTGCCCTTCACGTCATCGTCGCGCGTAAGGGAGGGACAGATATGGATCTATCCGGCAAGACGGCCATCGTAACGGGTGGCGCATCAGGGTTCGGCGCAGGAATCGTTACGCGGTTTATCGAAGCGGGCGCGCAGGTGATGATCGCCGACATAAATGTAGACGCCGCCCGTGAGATGGTCGATGGCATTGGACAACAAGCCATCGCCCAACAGGTCGATGTCGCCGACGGCCCCTCGGTCGAGGGGATGGCGCAGGCCGCACTCAGCGCAATGGGCCATGTCGATATCCTGGTCAATAACGCGGGCGTCACCCATATGCCGACCCCGCTGGAAGACGTGTCTGAGGCCGATTTCGACCGCGTTCTGAATGTCAACGTCAAATCTGTGTATCTCACCGCCAAAGCGTTGGTGCCCCACATGAAATCCCGCTCAGCCGGGGCCATCCTCAACGTGGCGTCCACTGCAGGCCTCTCCCCGCGCCCGAACCTGAATTGGTACAACGCCTCCAAAGGCTGGATGATCACAGCCACCAAAACCATGGCCGTGGAACTCGCCCCCGCAGGCATCCGCGTGAACGCCATCTGCCCGGTGGCGGGCGAAACCCCCTTGCTCAAAAGCTTCATGGGCGAAGATACGCCTGAAATGCGCGCCAAATTCCTTTCCACCATTCCCATCGGCCGCTTTTCCACGCCAGACGACATGGGCAATGCCGCCGCATTCCTATGCTCCGACGCGGCCTCCATGGTCACCGGCGTCGCCATGGAGGTGGATGGCGGGCGTTGTATCTAACACCTGCGTCTTTCCGGTCTCACCCACCCGACAAAACAGGCACCCCATGCATCCCGGCCCGAAAAACCTGATCACCGATATCCCCGGACTGCGCGTCGGCAACGCCCGCGATGACGTGCTGAAATCCGGCGCCACGGTTCTGACCGCCAACGCGCCGTTCACGGCGTCTGTCAATGTGATGGGCGGCGCCCCCGGCACGCGGGAAACCGACTTGCTCGCGCCCGACAAATCGGTCGCGGCCGTGGACGCGCTCTGCCTCTCCGGCGGCTCCGCCTTTGGCCTCGACGCCTGTTCAGGTGTTGTCGACGGGCTGCGCGACGCGGGGCGCGGGTTCCAGGTCGGCTCCGCCAAAATCCCGCTGGTCCCCGGTGCCATTATCTTCGACCTTCTCAATGGTGGTCAAAAAGACTGGGACGAAAACCCCTACCGCGCCCTGGGACGGGCCGCCTATGAGGCCGCAGACACCGACTTCGCCATTGGCAGTGAAGGGGCCGGCACCGGTGCACTCACAGCAATGACCAAAGGCGGCCTCGGCTCAGCATCCCTCGTGCTCGGCGACGGCACAACCGTGGGCGCTTTGGTCGCCGCCAATCCGATGGGCAGCGTCACAACACCGGGCGACCGCCACTTCTGGTCGGCCCCTTTTGAGATCGACGGCGAATTTGGCGGCCAAGGCCCCGATCCAACCCCCGGCCTGGGCCGCGCGCTCGAAAGCCGCAAGATGGCCGCCATGCTCACCGACACGCAGGAGCGCGCGAACACCACCATCGCCATCGTCGCGACCGACGCAGACTTAAGCAAAGCGCAATGCCAACGCATGGCGACCGCCGCCCATGACGGCATTGCGCGCGCCTGCGTGCCCGCACATAGCCCCGGCGATGGGGATCTGGTCTTTGCCGTCTCAACGGGCGCACGGCCTCTATCAGACCCGGACCGTGGGCTGGGTGTGATCGGCCATGCCGCAGCGCTTTGCCTGGCCCGCGCCATTGCTCGCGCGATCTACCATGCGCGCCCCGCCCCCAGCGATATCCTGCCTTGTTGGAGCGATTTGAATGCCTGACCTGCCCCTAAACGACATCACGTTGCATTACGAAGTGGATGGCAGCGGCCCGCCGGTGGTCCTACTTGCAGGGATGCTGTCAGACAGCGCCAGCTGGACACCGGTTGTTGAACCCCTCAGTCAGCAATTCACGGTCATCCGTCCCGATAACCGGACCACGGGGCGCACAACACCATGGAACGCGCCGGTCAGTGTACAGATCATGGCGCAAGACGTCTGCGCCCTGATGGACCACCTGGGCCATGATCGATACCATATCGTTGGCCACTCCATGGGCGGTCGCATGGCGCTGGAAACCTATGGCTTGGCACCGGACCGCGTTGCCTCCCTCTCCATTCTCGCATCCGGACCGCATAAGCTGCCCCGATCGCTGGCCGTGTTCGATTCGCTCCTTGCGATCCGGCAAACGCCCGATGGCGAAACCCTCTGGCTCAAAGCGCTCTACCCTTGGGTGTTTGCACCCGCATTCTTCGAAACCCCGGACAGTACCGAGATCGCCATCCAAGCCGCGCTCAAATACCCGCATGCGCAGACGGCCCAAGCCATGGCTCACCAAATCGACATTCTCCGCGATTTCGCGCTCAAAACTCCGCTAGAGAGCATCACCTGCCCCACCCAGATCCTTTACGCACAAGACGATGCACTGATTCCCCCAGGCCCCGCCCGCGCGGCGTTTGAGCCGATCCCCAACGCGCAGCACCACGTCATCGCCAATGCCGGCCACTCCATCGTCTGGGATCAACCGCACGCAGTCACAGATCATCTCATGCAGTTCTTTGCAGACCACACGCCCTGATCTTCTTCTCTTTCAAAATACCGCAATAGCACGGCCCATCACAGGGCCGAACACCCGGTCAGGCGCGCCCCGGAAACCCAACAAGCTTGGTGTCCCGCTGCAACGCTCGGCTCACCTCTCCCATGATGTCCACAGCCGTCAGCCCCGCATCCTCATACATCTCAGTCGGGCTCGCCTGATCAATAAACCGATCCGGCAAGGTCATCGTCCGCACACGCAGCTTCCCGTCGAGCAACCCGTTCGCCGCCATAGCCTGCAAGACAAAGGCCCCAAATCCGCCGATCGCGCCCTGCTCAACCGTGATCAACGCGGAATGGTTTGTCGCCAAACGCGCGATCAGATCCATATCCAGGGGTTTCGCAAACCGGGCATCCGCAATGGTCACCGAAATCCCCTCCGCCTCCAGCATCGTGGCGGCGGTTTCGCATTCGGCCAGATGGGTGCCAAAGCACAAGATAGCCGCATCCGTCCCTTCGCGCACGATACGGCCTTTGCCGATCTCCAGCACCTCACCCCGCTCGGGCATCGCCACACCGGTGCCGTTCCCACGCGGATAACGGAAGGCGATAGGGCCCTCGTCATATTGCGCCGCCGTAACCACCATGTGCGCCAACTCGGCCTCGTCCGAGGCTGCCATCACCACCATCCCCGGAAGCGCGCCCATGAACCCGATGTCAAAGGCTCCGGCATGGGTGGCCCCGTCCGCCCCGACAAGCCCGGCCCGATCCATGGCAAACCGCACAGGTAATTTCTGCAACGCCACATCATGAACCACCTGATCATATCCGCGTTGCAAGAACGTCGAATAGATCGCGCAGAAGGGCTTCAGCCCGGCACCCGCCATCGCCGCCGCAAAGGTCACGCCATGCTGTTCCGCGATACCCACGTCGAACACCCGCGCCGGAAACCGGTCCGCCATGATGTTCACACCCGTGCCGCCTGGCATCGCCGCCGTCACCGCGACCACCTTGGGATCGCGTGCCGCCTCTTGCGCCAGCGCCTCGCCAAACACCTTGGTATAGCTGGGCGCATTGGCTTTCGCCTTGGCCTGAACTCCGCTTTCCACATCGAATTTCGACACTCCGTGATACTTGTCCGCCGACCCTTCGGCAGGCGCATAGCCCTTGCCTTTCACGGTGCAGCAATGGATCAACACAGGCCCCGTCGCCCGCGTGCGTGCCGCGCGCAGAACGCTCAGCAGCTGATCCATATCGTGGCCATCAATCGGGCCGATATAATCAAACCCAAGCTCTTCAAAGAAGGTGCCTTGCCCTTCAACTCCCGTCACCATCTGGCGCGCGCGTTCGGCGCCCAGACGCATCGGTTCGGGCAGGAATTTCTCCATATCCTTGGCCACCGCATCCAGGATGGGCATCGGCCCCATCTGCGATAGGCGGCTCATATAGGTGCTCATCGCGCCGACAGGGGGGGCAATCGACATCTCGTTGTCGTTCAGGATTACGAACAACCGCCGCCCTTCGGATCCCGCGTTGTTCATCGCCTCATAGGCCATGCCCGCGCTGATCGACCCATCGCCGATCACCGCAATTGCATCACCGGTCGGCTGGCCCATATCCCGCGCCGTGGCAAAGCCCAACGCGGCCGAGATCGAGGTCGACGAATGCGCGGCGCCAAACGGGTCATAGTCGCTCTCGGATCGTTTGGTGAACCCGCTCAAGCCACCCTTCTGGCGCAAAGTGCGAATACGGTCGCGCCGTCCGGTCAGGATCTTATGCGGATAACATTGGTGGCCAACATCCCAGATCAGCTTGTCATTGGGCGTGTTGAACACCGCGTGTATCGCCACGCTCAATTCCACGACACCCAAGGACGACCCCAAATGCCCGCCTGTTTCCGAGACGGCCGAAATCACCTCGGATCGCAGTTCTGTGGCAAGGGTGGCCAGCTCCCAATCCGAGAGCGCCTTGAGGTCTTGAGGGCCAGCGACACGATCCAGTGTGGGGGTGTGGGGGTGGGACATGGATCATCACCTTTCATCTTGTCAGGGGCGCGGCTCGGGACGGAATGTCTGGCTTCAACCGTGCTGCGCGCCGGGAGGTAAAAGGCGCCGTGTGAGTTAGGAGCGCTCCCACTCACACGACGCCAGTTTCCTGTAGCCAACAGGAAGGGAACCGGGGTGTTGAGACCCCGTGCCCGGACCCAGGAAGCCGCGGGTCCGCGCTTGGCTAAGGGGGGCAGCGAGGGAACGACCGCCGCCCAGCCCTTATTCGTAAACCGGCGCCTCGGTCGAGGCGAGTTCCGGCCAATCCGCAATGACGTTTAAGCCTTGCAGAGGTTGCTGATAGCCTTTGTGGCAGGTCTTACAGGCGGCTTTGGGCGCGTCTGCATAGACCGGGCCAAGGCGTTCGGCAGGGTAGGTATCCTTGAGCGGAACGAGGTAGTCGTTGTTCAGGTCCTGGACCATGAAAATGCCCAAGGATGCCGTGGACCACTGCGGTGTCACTTCCCCCGATGCGGAATAGAAGGCGCGGGAGTTGTGACAGAAGACACAGTTCACACCCAGCGAATTGCTGAAGTAATTCATCAGCGAATAGGTGCGTTCGGTGTCCTGAATGGATGGCAGCGGATCCTCGTCGCTTGACGGTCCACCGGCCACACGGCTTTCCAAGTCGTGCACGACGATCTGGTTGTCTTCCAGCAGATACTTTTCAAGCGCATC
>JAAUYK010193735.1_pt1 | contig 11863 bp, 17 predicted proteins | sample 7278021 | NCBI WGS metagenome assembly JAAUYK01 (sample SAMN14350223, study PRJNA611818) | marine sediment metagenome | isolation source: surface marine sediment (1.8m) | place: French Polynesia: Moorea | collected 2018-08
ACTTAAAGATCATATTACGTCTCGCAGTGGGGGTCGAGCGTTTATCGCCGTTTTCACTTTCAGGCGAGGCTGCGTGGCTCCCTCCCACTTTCGTTGAAAGCGCTCGACGACGGTAAGGTTTTTTTTGTTCCTTATGAAACTGCACGTACGGAGAGCAATTATGAACAGAGTGTCTGTTACGGCCCGCACTGCATGTCCGTATGTGCGTATAGGCGGCTCGACATCTGCTGCGAATACTCAGTGCAGGCGTCGCGCGCGTCGGCTGGACGCAGATAGCTGTCGGCTCTTTCTCATTCATATATCACCGCTCGCACCTTATACGTATGTGAAGCTGATGGGAAAAAGAAATGAAAGTAGGAAGCGTAAGTTGGAAAAAAGTCGCTTTTGGCGATTAATTTCGCCGCTATATTAATTGCGAGTGAGTGTTGACTGCCCTCCTGGCTGCTGGAAAAAATCAGCTTCTGACGAATATCCATGAGACGTACTAATTAGACGATAACACCGCTTTGTGCAAAGATTCTACATATGTTTGCGAGCTGGATGGTGGGGCCGGGAAGCCGTGAAATTCGCCTTTTGGCTACCGCGTGCCGTGTTCGCTCACTTTGGAGTCAAACACACTAATGGCAACTACGAGCCACTTTTAAAAGCTCTACTTAGTATGTAAAAGCCTGAGAGACAGTTCAATCGTTCCATTTTTTCAGGTTCGCATCCTTCCGATCCCTCCTTTCGAACTTTTCTCCCCTCCCCCCTATTCGGTCGTTCCCTCCCTCCAAATACTCAAGCCATTCTCCGAAGCCCAAGTTCGCTCTCCCCTCCTCTCTCCTCGCTTCCGCTCTCGCTTCTCCCTCTCCGCTCTCCCTATATCAGAACCGAACTGAACGAACAAGAGAGACCTGCTTCGATGCCTCTTTCCTCGGCATCGATCGATCGATCGCGTCCTCAGGACGTTCGTCTAATCGACGTCCGACTGATTCGCCAATACGTCGCTCGCTTGCTGATCGGGCCCCGTCCGCCGATCCTCCCAGAATAACTTGAGTTTCCGATCGAAGAATCGATGCCACAATCCATACGGGCAGTGATAGGGAGTGGCGGGCGAGCAGAACAGCCTCGGAGGCCGGCTTTCCTTTCGTCGATCGTTCGGTGGAGAAAGGAGGGTGACTTCGGAAAGAGGCGTCCGTCCGCGTCCGCATGCGTGCGTGCGTGCGCGGCTTGCAGTCCCTCGGCGAGCTAGCGGCCGATCGGCTTTCTATATAGGAGAAGGAGGGGCCGCCGTCGAAGACGAATCGATCAGTACGTACAGCAGGAGGATCGAGTACGGACTTTCTTGAAGCCTCCTGCCGCTTCCGTTCAGTCATGTATTCAGGCTATAAGTGTTCTTCAAGCATGTAAAACTATGATAACATTATCCCGTTGCTTAATATCACATTCGAATCGCTCATCAACCAATGTCCACATTTTGATCACAGGTCGTTGTACATCCCGTCGATGAGGAAGTCGTTCATGCGCCTGTACTCTCGCCTCCTCTGCGCCGCTCGAACCCTCTTGAAGACCAGGAAGGCGGCCGCGGAGAGGAGGATCAGGGAGAAGACCGCGCCGACGAGCAGGCCGGTGTTCGGGGTGGACGGGTCGAGGCGCTGAAAGAATTTAAGTCATTAATGAAATTGTTGCAGCTTATGTAAAAAGTCGGATCAACGTACCGTGTCCTCATCGCTCTTGGGCACCGGCTTCACTTTGGGAATGTCGGCCACGTGAGGCACGTTGCCGATGGACGGAAGGACCTTATTCTTCTTCTTCTTGTTCTCGACTTTGGCCGGCTTCTTGTCGTCCGGCTTCGGCTGCTGCCCGGTCGTCGCGTTGTACACGAACGACTTGGGGAAATCGTCTAGAGCAAGAGGTCGCATTTTCGAAGAACACCTTTTTAAGCAGCACGGAAAAAGTCTTACCCCCGCTCTGCGTGGTGGTCGTATCCGGAGCAGCGACCGTTGTTGACTTCTCCGTGCTGTTGGCGTCGGTCGTCGCGGGTTCCCCATCCTGGTTCAGCGTCCGCTCCTCGCCCTCGTCGACGCCCTTCTTGGGCACGATCCGGCGCCCGGCGTGGTGGTGCAGGCTAGCGTCGGACGCCAGGCTCGTCGGACTGTCCAGGCCCTTCTTCGGGACTACGCTCCTGCAAGGAGAATTAAATTATTGAGAGACAGCACAGCTAATAAATATTAACTCTGCTCACCCCGTGGCCGACTCAGGGCCGAGGTTCTGATCGTCGGCCTCGGCCAGCTTGGCGTCCAGACCGCCCTTCTTGACCACGGTCGGCCCGCTCGATGGGGTCGGCGTCGCCGGGGACTGTGGACCTGACGTTGTAGCGGTAGCCTTCGGTGTAGTTGCCGTGCTCGTCATGGGCTCTGGGTCTGCGTTTGCCCGTGAATTGAGCTCGGGCATGGCAACAACGTCCGACTGCAAAAAATATGCTTCAATGTTGTACGGTCTACCCTGTTGTTTCAGGCGACCATTACCTGCTTCGAGGCATCGTACCCACTGGGGTCTTTGGCAGGTTCAAGCTCCGGAACCCTGTCGGCGACGGCGACGCACACGAGCGCGAAGGCGATTGCCACGCTGTTGACGGAGACCTTCATCTTGCTGCTAGGTCCTCTTGTAGATATGATGACTAATCAAGGCATCACAGGGCATGGGGCGATGTCACCGGGATCTACGTATTCGCGCACTGCACAAAGGAAGTTAAGGCCTTGATATCGACTTGACTTAATTATTGTTCCGGCTTCTTGGAACCCGCAAAAGGCAAAATCAAGGCCAGTTGGTTGCTTACTCGCAGCTGTATAATAGCTCGAGTGGTATATAAGCACTCACTTCAGTTCAGTTGTGCACAGGCAGCTAGACAGAGCAAGCTAGGTGGTGGAGACAGGACAGGCCGAGGTAGCGGAGGGGAACGAACGAACGAACGAACGTGGTGGAAGTGTGGCCCTGGCTGGCTGGCTGCATGGTTTCTGCCTAGATGGAGGAGCCTAGTATATGATACGTCCCGGGCGCTGCCTGCGTCACACCCGCAGCAAGGGTTGCCAAGAGAGCCTTATATGTATATCGAGTCTGTGACATGCATTAAAATCTAAATACGATTATTACTCGAGAATACGTAGCAGGCCTTGTAATGCAATAATGAATTTCCTCGGGCGAAGTGGGCATCAAATTCACTAAAATCGAAAGAACTGGAGCGCGAAACGGTTGCGTTTATGCACGCGTACGTGCCCAAAGTTCATATGTTCACTTTTTGAGAAGTTATAATGATATGAGACTGTGGGAGTATGAAAATATATATCAAAGGTATTTTTGCTAGACGATCCGATTCATAGAACGCGCCCTTGGTATGCATGCCTTTGTGTGTACTTTGTAGACGAGATCTAATGATCTTAAACAAGCAGTAGATGTCAATTAATTATTCATCCCCGGGGGTCAAATATCTTCATTCGCAAGCAGAGTGCGCTCACTTGTTCTGCTGGTCTATTAAATATTCATCTCCGGCTCAAGTATTCGCGCATCTTGGCGGGGGCCATCGCGGAGAGCAGACTCAGCCCACGATACTGCTTATCTCCAATAGATCTACGTTCAAACATGCGCATGCCAAAAGAACCTTTTTACCGGCGGCAAAGCCGCTGGTCTACAATTCACACTATGTGAAATGGTGGCATGGGCAGTTCATTGATGGCATAGGTTCAGATTTGGAGGCACGGTTTCAGATTTGGTGGCATGGGCTCACTTTTGGTGGCATGGCCTAGTCTATTTTATCCCCATGCCATCAGCCACAAACCCATGCCATCGTCCATTTCCCATGCCATCATCCGTTTTCCCATGCCATGCCCTTTTGCTGGCCAAACACAAAAAATAGGGTGGCCTCAGCTTCAATTAACATGGTGGACCCTATACACATGATAAATCCTGTATACACATGATGGACCCTATGCCTATGGTGGACCCCAGACCCATGGTGGACTCCATACCCTTGGTGGACTCTACGTATCTCCATGGTGGATCCCAATTACATGGTGGATCCTACGTATATACACATAGGGGACCCCATTATCTTGGCAGGGCTTCCACCCACATTGATCCCGTTTATCCATTAGATATTGTCCAATAGCCTTTGCCGCCGGTCTATAGAGCTATTAAGTCTTGTAATCAAGTCAAGGAGGCGAGCTGGCGTATATGCCGACATTAAAGTTTTATGCTTTCCGTCTCGCGGCGGCCTCAGTCATTCAGGATATGCCATGTCGGTCAACTCGATCGGGGGCCTACAATATCCTGCTTATCGATATTAATTCATCAGCCATATGCAGCCACAGCTCCTCGTCCTAGGTATCCTCCTCCTACTCGTCGGGGTGGCCCCGGTGTGGGGCAAGAAGCGCGCCCGGGTGCGCGTCTTCGGCGCCACAGTCGGGTCGAACTTCGTTAGAAAGGAGGGACAGAGTGAGCGGACTACATACACGAGTATATTGCTATATAAAGCGCAAGGGCCAACTTTCCACCTTCAGCCTGCGGCCTCAATCCCCTCTGCCATTTAAATGTCAATACCCTGAAACTTTGGGGGTGCCCATGTTTAGGGCACCATGTACGTATGTTTGAGACTGGGTTAATGGCGTTTTAAACAAACATAATTATCCCAGCTAAAGCTCCACAGTGCGGGTGTAGACCGGGATGAACCCGATCCTGTTGGACCGAGACTTGACCCTGCCCATGTCCTTTGGGATGCTGAAAGAACCTCACATACAAAATATCAGGTCAATTGCCCCGGGGGTTAAAGCGCTAGAGGGGGAAAATGAAAGTTACAAAGGATTTTATTGATTAAGATTCTCTAACTCCATTCCCTCTTAGGAGCCCTCAACTGCCCGGCCTCCCACGGTTCCGCGCTCGACTTGGGCCGCACCTGCTGCAGCCGCACCGTCTCCAACGGGGTCGGTGTTACCGGGGCCCTTGACTTCTACCTCCCCCTCCAGCTCTGCAACCCAGAGGACAGGCTGGTCTGCCCCTACCTGCCCAGGAAATGCAAATCCAGACGACTGGGTACGTACGCGAACTGCGACTAAGTCGAATTCAGGGGCAGTTTAATGCCTGAAATGGTTAGGGTGTCAGACCCGTGATCACTGGTTCCGTTCCCGAACCAGGAAGTCTGACAGCTGTTTAGTAAGGGACATATTGTGGTGTCCTGTAAGTCCAGCGTCTTGGCTCCCGTCTACCACCAGGTTTTGCCCTCTAGTAGGAATGTCATTGTGGAGTCACATCATTACAGACGGCTCGCAAAGATGGTCTGGCTGTGTCCGACCTGACTAGCTAGGGGCTCCGCTCCCCATGTGACAACTAAGGAGCAAAAAAAGTCGTGTTCATGCAGTTAAGCTCAGTCGCCTTTCTACGCAGCCACTGACCCGTGCCCCACCCACCACGCGTACGCGGCCGACCGTGGCACCTACTGCTGCAGGTACCCCAGGAAGATCGTCAATGCCAGCATCAGCGCCCGGTGCGATGGAGGGATGCTGGTGTCCAACGACCCCAAGGAGTGCTGTCCCAAGGAGGACTACGTCCTCTGTCGCAACGGGACAAGACTCTGCTACACGGAACGTGTCCATGAAACTCATACTCCTAATTAAGTTTATACTATAACTGCCTGCTGCTGCTGCCTTGCCCACCGACCTAATGCATGCATATAAATTTGGTGTAGGCACGGTGGCTTTTCAAGGGGACCTTTTGGGCTTCTTGGTCAATTTCCTCAAGATGAACTCTTGTGTACTTCTCTACAAAGTCTCTAAATCAATGGATATTTGGTGGTGAAAAGAACAAAATTACACTTTTGGCAGATTTAAAGTGGCTTCTGCAGGGATTTTGTTGGTTTCCTTGGTCAAGGTGGGTTAACATTTTAGGAGCTATTTGGGATTGCAAATGGCAAAAATCCACTTTTGGTGGGTTCCCAGTGGCTTCTGAAGGGGTATTTAGTTGAGTTTCTTGATCAACATCAAGATTAACACCTCTCTAATTCATAATAAAATCTCTAATGTTAATGGTTAAGGAGCTATTATGGGGCAAACGTGGCAAAAACAAGAGGAAATAGCTCTATCAAAGCTCCGTCAAAGGCAATGGCTCAATACACGTAATGGGGATGGCATATGGGAGGGTCCACCATGGGTATGGGGTCCAACATGGGTATGGGTCCACCGTGGATATGGGGTCCACCATGAGAATAGGGTCCACCATGGGTAAGGGGTCCACCACTAGAGTTAACCTACGTACTAAAAGGCTTCTGAACCACCAGGAGACTGGTGTCTTTGACGCCGTTAAAAAGAAGGAGGCTTCTGAAGGAGAAGAAGAAGAAAATTCACTTATAGACCGGTGTCTTCGACGCCGGTAAAAACACTTTTTGACAGAACCACCGCGCCGTGAGTCATCAAGTGGGTGTTTTAAGCATTTTCTTTGTGGAAGACGCTTTTAACGCCGTTGGTAATTATCCCTGAAAGTTTCATTCAAATCTATTCAGCAGTTTTGAAGACCACCTGCGACCCACACCACCAACAACTTTTTTGAGTTGCCTTCAGTTCCTCCCCAGACCCCTCTTTGCCTACCTCTGCCACCTAGTACGTAGCTTCGCTCGGTGGGCAAAGTTACCAGTATATCTAGCAATGTGTATCTAAAGTGTACGTTACCTGTACATACATATATGTACATGTGCGTATACGATAAAGGTATGAGTTTCTCGGTAAATAATTACAGAGCGCGACACCAGGTTTGTGTCATGAATAGAGTGAGTCGTTTAATTACGTAGATTGCTTTTTTGAACTCTCTCAGAGCACTGTCCGATGGACTTCTCCTTCACCCGCGCCGGCCACTACGGCATGAGGTACATGGGAGTCGTCACGCACCTGTCCATCACGCCCGCGAGCTGCCCGATAGGCTCAAAAATGCTGGACTTTAGGTAATTTACGGCTGAGTAAAATACTAAGCATTTAAGCCTCATTCCTGCCTCTTTACAACAGGGACCACGATTTCAAGCAGGAAATTGGGTAAGGAGATGAAATATACGTACATACATGCTTTAAAAAGCTTTCGCAAACCAGAATAATTTTGCACGTGGAAATTGATTTCAGAACCCTTATGGGTGAGCTGCCGACGGTCCACGCCGGTCTGATGGACTACACGCCCGGCGGGACCCTCTGCTCGATGGCGACCTGCGCCGGGGTGAGGACCTGGATGTCGGACAACGCCACACTCGTTTGGAAACTCTGGTCAGTAGGTTTTGGAACAAGATAACTCGGCGAGAAGTGAACGACGCCACTTCCGTTTAGGATGAACTCGCACTTTGTCGAGTTTGCGGGCAACTTGACGTTCACGTGCCACAAGTACATCTACGACCAGTGGGCTCCGGGAGGCCGCCTCACGTAATTATGTGCACATCTTGGGAAATTTTTTGTCCATAAGATAGATTTCCTCTCTCATTTCCCGGCAGACCCGACCGCTGTACGAACGGCAGGAGGCTTATTTGCGTCACCCCCGACTGTGACTGGCCGGCACCGGGCACCTAGGGTTACGATGACAAGCGCATCAGCGATGAAGATTCGACTGTACTACAGTCAGTACGTACGAAAGGATAAAACTGCGATAAATGTCCTATTGCAATATTTCTATCGAAAGGATTTGCCGAATTGATTTTCTTTTGGCGTTCCGCCGAATCGAATTCTCAGAAGGGAAAGCTTGCCTTGATCGTACATTTGAAGAGAATTTTTGTTAGGCATTAAAGGTTTCTGTTCATTCTGATTCATATCTCATGCTTTAAGTTTGGCAAATTCAAACATTGTCGCCACGCGAATATGCTGCGCGATTTAATTATGCTTAACAGGTCCGAGAATGCGGCTGCTTGTCTGGCTTCTTATTTCTTCTGTCGCTGTTGGCGGCTTCACTGTTCAGCCCGCGGCGGCACTTTTCCACGATCCAGGCGACGATGTCGAAGAACGTTAGCACGCTCATGCCCAGACATAGTCCCTTGGATAATCCTTAATTGTGTAATTAAGATTTCAACATAAGAAGGCATTTTACCAGGTATCCTCCAAAGTCAGCGACGAAGGCGTCGTGTCCGTACATGTAGCTATGCTTCTCCACCTGGTAGCGGCCGCTCGCGTAGATGAACGCGATCGACAGCTGCCATATTGAAAATGGCAATTTAAATTGAATATTTAGCTGGCTCATATACCAGACCTAACCTGGTTGGGCGCCCCTTTCGCCGAGATATCCATCTTGGACATGTACCTGCGAATTAAATTCTCGCGTATTACTTGAAACATGCACGATTTTTGCGTACCTTGTCCGGTATTCAACCCGCTGCAATAATAAGTTGATCATGTACGTACAATTCCTTTCAGAATTTTTTATAGCAACGTAACAATACCTGACACTTTGACATGCAGCCGTAAGTGAGAAAGATGTCCTGCTCGCTCCGCTTTGACAGCACCGACCTGAGCTTCGTGTAGTTCTTGTAGGTGGCGTCGCCGGTGCACACGGAGCTCAGCTGCTCTGTTCGTAAAAGAGGGAACAATTAAGTTAATTATGCCTGGATGCCAAAAGGCAGAAGCGTACCGTCTTCCCCTTTGCTCCAGTCGGGAATGGTGCATCCGAGCTGGCTCTCGATGTATCTGGTGAGGCAGCCGTCGAAGTCGATCTCCTTGGTCGTCTCATTGCAGCGAAACTTTTCCTTGTTAATATAGGACACCTCCTTGCGGTAGACGTAGAACACCTCTGTAACACTCGAATAAGACGCTGGACCACAATTTAGTAGATAGGTAAAGCGCGTGAACCTTGAAATGCATCAAAGGTCTTTCCGGGGCTCCAGAAGGTCGGCCGGAACAGAAAGTCCCCACCGTAGAGACCTATTGGAAAGTTTTAACGGATCGAATATATGGAACAAGGGGCTTTGGCAGTCACCTGCGTAGTCAAGTGTAGTCATGGTCCTGTCGTGAACATAAAAGAGCCAGGCCGGTATGCCAGTGCTGTTCAACGACACGAATATCTGCATATCCATATATGACACATCAGTCATATATCTAAATTTATCAACTAGTGCAATTCTGATCCAATACCCCCGGAAATGCGTCATCGTCTGAGAAGTCGGTCTCGCCCTTCGGGGTGTACGTGAAGCAGAACGTGTCGCCGCCGACGGTGCGGTGAAACAGGCTCCGGTTGCCGAACTCTCCGGGATGAACAACTCTGCGAAGAAAGATAGACTTCGGTAGAGAGGAAAAGTTCTTTGACGTAATCCTGTCTGGATTTTACCCGTCTACAGTCTGGTGCAGGAATCCGGTGACAAAGTCGCTCATCGGTCTACTGGCGAGTTCGTAGGCTTGAGAAAAGTTCTGCACAATACAGAAGGTTTTTTTTATGTCTGTGCCATTAATTGTCAGTCAGTTCACCAAAATTTAGATATTTAATTTATTGGCTTAAATCAGACAGAAGTCAATGTTCCTGAGGCTCTTCCTGGCCGTGTACTGCAATAACGCTGAATAATGTCATGATATAGAATTAACTTTAATCAGATTTACTGCTCTCTGGACATATCGTCAGGTCCGGCATCAGGAGGTGGGAGGAGTAGGCAGTCTCGGTCTCGGCGAAAGTGCTGTCTTCGAAGAGCTTGATGACCGAGCTAGAATAGAACAAGTTTTTATTGCCCTTACAGTACATAGAACACCAAAAAATTCAGACTTACTGTGTCACTCGGTACATAAAGTAGGCTGTCATGACCAGCACCAATATGTTTCTGATCAACGTCGAGAGTCCCATTTTCGTACGTACTAAACTAGAACTGCAGCCTAAACATAAGTGGTATAAGGCATATCGTGTCCTGCTGGGCGACCTTTCCCACAATGCGGCACCCAACACACGCAAGGGTTGCTCATCAATAAGGCATGCGCGCGTCAAAATGAAATTGGGGACTGTTGTGTCCATCAACATATGTTACATTGTCCCACACGTTGTCAAGTAGATAGAGCTAGTGACAAAGTTCACTGCATGTCGCGAGCAATTACTCGATCGAGATAGCCAGGCCACTTCAACGCAAAACTATATAATTCGAACCCTCTGGCTAGTCCATGATCGATATGACGCGTAGCGCAGTCGAGAAAGCGCTCAATGCCAATGTCAAGCCCGATTTTCCCTGGCAACCGCTTGGACCTGACTTACTACGTATACTGCAATGCAGGTACGTTCATGACAATCACGCACGCGAGCCAAAAAGCGACCAAAATGCCAGTGAGTGCTAGAACACCATTTAGCTTCTCAATCACGTCATATTTACGACCTATTTCGAGGAATTTCCGTTATCGCTGGTCGGCAATTATTTATTGTCCGGCCGTCACGAAACAATTAACTTATCACCGCGATGCTTTGCATAGCCCGTTGACGTCGTCTAGAGATACCTACAACATAGAGGTCGAGGCGATGTTTAGTCACAGCAGTGCAATATGCAAGGTTAGACGGCGGAGCGGGCAAGCAGTCTTGATAAAATTCCACCATGTCCAACGCCAGTCCGAAGAGCCTCGAAGAGGCCAAAGCAGTGATTGGTCAGATACTCCAGGACACGGAGAACATGAGGAGAGGCCACGAGAGAGAGCTGCACAAATTGAACACTGAGATCGAGAAACTGGAGCGGGAAAACCGAGGGTATCGGAGTCCACAGGAAACTTAAATTTTCAAGACGCTGTTTCGGAAGAGCCGGCCTAACCATGTTGTCATTCAAATGACCTCATTGCCTTAAAATATGCAACCTATATAGAGCAATTTATGGCGGACTTTGCCCTTCGTGACTGACGTTAGACTTCTTGCGTGAAGCGATAATTCAAGCATTTTATTTGTCTGGCCGAAATGGCAAACAGAGGTCAATTTATAAACAGGATCCCCGCCCCTACTGCGCCTCCCCATCGTCTGACCTTTCGTACTTTGCCGGATCCCCGCTGACGTGCTTCGAGAGCGGCGCGCAGCCAGTCGTCCCGCGGCCGCTGAGAGAGTGCATGATCGCTGCGTCGAGCGAGTTCAAGGAGCTCAACGTTTCCGTCACAGGTTAACCGTTTTTGGCATGTGCGCTGAGGTCGAATTGTTATTGACTTGTTATTGTCTGCTGAATAGTGGCCAAGATGAAGGACAAAGAGGAGCGCCAGCGGCTGGTCGAGGCCTTCATGATCCGCATCTTGCCCAACTGTTGCGCTGCCATCAACCGACGCTGCAACGCCACCATCTTCCTCGGGGTTGACGACAATGGCAGGGTCGTGGGGATACTATTCGAGACATTTGAACTGGTATGGAAAGGATGCTTAAAACTAAATTAAGATCCGTTTAGCATAAATTTAGCCCAAATTCAGATTGGAGAGCTGAACCAGGAGCTGGACAGATACCTGTGGGGCCAAGAGTGCCTTGCGTTCACCCCGCTTGGTAAGGGGAAGCCAAAGTTCACTCCCGAGATGCGCCTCGCGTTCGGCCAGTGCGTGGGCAGACTGATCCCCATTCCGGTTAAGGGGACCCCTTCAGAGGCCGGGAAGCGGTACGTCATCGAAATCGACGTGAAGCCGTGCTCCACCATCTGCAAGAAGATGGTCTTTCGATACTGCGACATAAAGACAGGTCAGTGTCTACTTCTACACATATAAGAAGGCTTCAGCTGGAAAAGTTATTCTTGGCAGCTTCTTATTGACAGCCCTCCACAGTTTCAGCTGGAAAAGTTATTATTGGCAGCCTGGGGGTCTCCTGGCTCATTGTTAGAGAGGTCAGCGGAGGTGAGGGTCCAGGGCCAATGGGGAGGGAATTCACGGGCTGGAGGGATTGGGTTGGGAGGGTTGGA
>JAAUYK010034154.1_pt1 | contig 11862 bp, 4 predicted proteins | sample 7278021 | NCBI WGS metagenome assembly JAAUYK01 (sample SAMN14350223, study PRJNA611818) | marine sediment metagenome | isolation source: surface marine sediment (1.8m) | place: French Polynesia: Moorea | collected 2018-08
CGGTCGGGATGATCATTGGGCAGCATGTAGGTCCGATAGATCCCGGCGTAGGGCCGCGACAACGAATCCTCCAGCAGGCTGGAGGAACGCACGGCCAGCGGATGATCGACTTTTGCCAGATAAGCCTCCAGATCCTCGACCAGCTCGGCAGGCAGTGGTGCGGCTAAGAACCGGGCGGCAATTTCCGCATCACGCATTTGGGTGCGTGAACGGATCTGCAGACCATTTGCTTCCACAAAGGCATCAAAGACATCGGTGGCGACCACGAGGGCGCCGGGCACGGTGATATCAACCTGCGGAAATTGACACCGCCAATCCGTTGGGGATTGCAGCTGCGATGCCAGAAAGAGCAGCCCGCGGGCCTTACCGCCCATGGATCCCCTGCCGATCCGGTAAAATCCCGGTTGTCCATCGAAGGCCTGGCGGTCGAAATCGGCAATCGTCTCCTGTTGTCGGTTGATACGGCGTACCCTTAACAAGGTTTCCAGCGCCTGGGGCAAATCACCGTTGGTGCTTTCGGCGGCCTCGCTCAGTTCCAGAGCCTGCAGCCGTTGGGCCAGCAGCAGTTCACCCCGCGCGTAAAGCCAGCGGGTAATGTCCTGCTGGCGCACATGACGGGCCAACACCGCCGCGGGAAGGTGGGTGAGCAGGGTTTCCAGCTGACCAATGGTTCCCGCGCGGGCAACCACCTCACCTTGGTCATCGCGCATTTCCAGGTCCCCGAAACCAAGATGCTGGCTGAAAAACGCGGAAAGCGCCCTCACCGAATCGCCGAGGTCCGCGTGGGCGGCACCGGACCCGAGCAATTCTTGCGCCGTGGCATTGGGCGCACCAGCGGTAAGCAGCAGGCAAGGCAGGGTTGCCTTTTGCCGCTGCAGCCATTGGAAATATTCCCGCTGGTTCTCCGCATCAGCGTCGTCCGGGCTTAGCACGCAAATGGCCCCCATGAGACTGGATTGGAAGGTCCGGGATAACCGGACCGCCTCTCGGTAATCGTTGGCGATGACCACGCGGGGCCTGGCTTTGCCCAACAGCAGGCGGATTTCGTCGTCGCGGGTGTCACCGAGGCGGCGTTCGGTCTGAATGGCCATTTCGCGGAAGACGACCGGCGCCAACACCGAGGTCTGACGCACGCCGGTGCTCACCAGAAGAATAACGGGTACGCCGCAACGCTGGTTATCCTGCTCGACGTTGAGCAGATCTTCCGAATACCGGATCATGGCCATGACCTGATCCGAATCATGGGTCCAGGCGAAAACCTGATCGACGCCCGTCGGTTTGTGCATTCCCTGGCGCAGGTACATCACGGCCAGCGGATCGTGGACCAAAACCAGCACGGGGAGTTTGGGCGATCGGGTTTTGATGGCCGCGGCCAGATCGCCAGCCTGCGCATCACTGAACTGCAGGGTCATGATGACCAGATCGAAATCTTCGGCTTCCAGGCAATGCAGGGCCTGATCGGCGCTGTGGGCCCAGGTCAAGGCGGGCGGACGCACGTGTTCGTGTTCACGGTAAAGGGCCGCGATCCGGTCTTCCAGGCGCCGTTCCTGATTGATAATGCACGCGTCGTACAGGCTGGCCACGACCAGAATCGCTTTCACCCGCCGCGACATGAGCATATGGTAATTTTTAATACTCTGCTCGTAGACTTCCGGAAGGTCATCCAATTGAATCGTCACCCGGCTTCCTCTTTCTCATCAGGACTGATGGGCAGACGCGATCCCCGGACGCTGGGCAGCCGGGATGCGGCCAATGAGCATCGAGCCCCGGTTATTTGACAATTGCGCGTGACTGTCAAGTGATTTCAAGCGCTCCCGGGCAGGGCTCCCCCTTCCCGCCGTGCGGCGGTCGGCCTTGATTTCGGGCCGGGCATTGCCTATAGGATGGAAGCATCGTCAGACACCGCAAGCCCGCGGGACCCGATGCCGTGTTCCTGAAACCGACCGCTAAAGAGCAGCCATGCCGATTCCCTTATTTCCACAACGTATCGAAGGGTTGCGCCAGGCTTTACAAGCCTCGCATCTCGATGCCCTATTGGTGTTGATCGAAGCCAACCGGCGGTATTTGAGCGGTTACACCGCCGAAGACGGCCAGTTCGATGAAAGCGCCGGCGCCCTGCTCATTTCCCCCGACCATCTGATCCTGGCGACCGATTCCCGTTACCTGCTTCAGGCCCGCCGCGAAGCCCCTGGTTTTGATATCATCGGCTATACCAAAGGACTCCTGGATGAGCTGCCCGCTCGCCTTTCAGAGTGGCAAATCCACCGCCTCGGCTTTGAGAGCGCACGCATGTCCGTGAAACAGCATCTCGAACTTCAGGAGAATATCCGTCAGGCGCGGGGGGACATTACACTCATCCCCCAGGACACCCTGGTCGAAAATCTTCGAACCCGCAAGGATGAGCAGGAAATCGCGGCCACGCAGAAAGCGGTGCACTGCGCCGAAACGGCATTCCGGCGGCTGCGCGATGTTCTGCGGGTCGGCATGAGCGAAATGGAAATTGCCCGCATGCTGAACGATTTCATGCTTCAGGCCGGCGCCGAAGGCCCATCCTTTGCGACGATCGCGGCAATCGGCGCCAACAGCGCTTTGCCCCACGCCGTGCCCGGCGATCGACGCCTTGAAAAAGGCGAACCGTTGTTGTTGGACTGGGGGGCGCGTGTCGACGGCTACTGCTCCGATATTTCCCGCACCCTGGTTTGCGGTGACCCTGACGAAACTTTTCGCCAATGCTATCACACCGTACGCCACGCCCAGGCACAAGCCATCGCCGCCATCAGGGCCGGCGAGCCCTGCCGGGCGGTGGACGCCGTGGCGCGCTCCATCATTCGCCAAGCCGGATTCGAAGGCCGTTTCGGCCACAGCCTCGGTCACGGCACGGGTCTTTTCATCCACGAAGCACCCCGCCTGAGTCCCCGCAGCGACGATGTTCTTGAAGCCGACATGCTGGTCACGGTCGAGCCGGGGATCTATCTGCCGGACTGGGGGGGGATTCGACTCGAAAATCAAGTTCGGGTGCAGACCGACCGCGCCCAGGTGCTGAACACGCTTGATCTGGAAGATTTCGTCCTGCCGATCTGAGCGCACCCGGATGCCGGCCGGTCCCCCGGCGTTCGATTACCGGCATTCTCCGAAAGGCATCATGGCATCCACACCCCATCCGATACCCTGCCGTCTGGATGAACCCATTGACCGTTTTCTGGCCTATGTGACCGTCGAAAAGGGACTGGCGCCCAACACCCTGGAGGCCTATGGCCGGGACCTCGGCCGTTTTGCAGCTTTTTTGCAACACGAAGGCCTTGGCTCCCTGGCCGAAGTCGACACGGCCGTGATCCTCAAGTACCTGATCGTATTGCGGCGCGAAGGTCTGGGGGCCCGTTCGCGCGCCCGTCATCTCGTGAGCCTGCGGGGGTTCTTTCGCTTTGTGTGCCAGGAAAAAATTGTTCGTAGCGATCCGACGCGGCTGATCAATCTTCCCAAATCCGGTCTGCATCTGCCGGTCGTCATACCTTTCAGCGATATCCAGCGTCTCCTGGCGGCCCCGGACACCCGCCGACCGCTGGGACGGCGTGACGCCGCCATGCTCGAACTGCTGTATGCCGCCGGACTGCGAGTGAGCGAGCTCGTATCGCTGCACCTCAAACATCTTAACCTGGAAGCCGGTTTCGTGCGGGTGGTCGGTAAAGGCGCCAAAGAGCGTGTGGTTCCGATCGGCACCCAGGCCCAAAAGGTGCTGAGAGACTATATCACCAACGGCCGGCCGCGATTGCTGAAAAACGAGGCGAGTCCCTATGTCTTCATCGCCCGGCAGGGCCGTCCCATGACGCGCCAGGGCTTCTGGAAGATTATTAAGAAATACTCATTAACATCTTGTATTAATTATAATATAAGCCCTCATACCATTCGTCATTCCTTTGCCAGCCATCTCCTGGAGGGCGGGGCTGATCTGAGAGCCGTGCAAATCATGTTAGGACACGCGGACATCGCCACCACTCAGATCTACACCCATGTCACCGCCGACCGTCTCAAAGCGGTCCATCGCCGCTACCATCCCCGCGGTTAAAACGGCAATCCTTGACACCGTGAATCTTTTTTCACTAAGTTGCGCCACCTTAACCAATCGCAAGCATGGAAAAACGCCCGATGCAATCGACCGCCCCCGACGTTTTCAGATATCTCGGCCGCTGGATGCCCAACAGCGACGAAAGACCCCTGGAAGGCCGTTATGCCATCGAAGCCGCCCTGCTTCGGGTTGCCGCCCCAATGTTTATCGTTCACCAGCAGGGGCAATTGGCTGTCGCCAGCAGCGGTCAGGTCATCGTGGCCCCCCGTGAAAGCGGTGACGCCGATAATCCCGGCCCAAGCTGGCCCCTGGTGGCCTGGGCGCCGCCGTTATTGCCCGACACGCTGGGCAGTGCGCATTTTCGGCGGTCTTTCGGGCTTCGTTATGCTTATGTCATGGGGGCCATGGCCAACGGCATCGCGTCCGTTGAAATGGTAGCCGCCGCCGGCCAGGCCGGCATGATCGGTTTTTTCGGTGCCGCCGGTCTGACCCCGGATCGAATCGAAGCCGCGATCGATCGCCTGCAGGCGCTGCTGCCGGAGGGCCCCATGGGTTTCAACCTGATTCACAGCCCCCACGAACCCGATCTGGAAGCCGCTACGGTGGAGCTGTACCTGCGCCGTGGGGTCCGCAATATCAGCGCTGCGGCCTACCTGCGGCTGACCCTGCCGCTGATCCGCTTTCGTCTGCACGGTATTCACCGCGACCAACTGGGGCGGATCATCTGCCCCAATCGGGTGGTGGCCAAAGTATCCCGGGTCGAAGTCGCGCGACAGTTTTTCTCGCCCCCGCCTGAAAAAATCCTGGCCCAACTGGTTCAGACCGGAGCGATCAGCGAAACGGAGGCGGCTCTGGCCCGGTCGGTACCGGTGGCTTCTGACCTGACCGCCGAAGCCGATTCCGGCGGGCACACCGACAACCGCCAAGCCCTGACCCTGCTGCCCACCATGATGAGCCTCAGGGACGAAATTGCCGCGCGCTTCGATTATGCCGAACCGATCAGTGTCGGTCTGGGCGGTGGGATCGCCACGCCGGAAGCGGCGGCGGCGGCTTTTGCCCTGGGGGCCGATTATATTCTCACCGGAACGGTAAACCAGGCCTGTGTCGAGGCGGGCACATCCGCACAGGTACGCCAGATGCTGGCAGAGGCCCAACAGGCAGATGTAACCATGGCGCCCGCCGCCGACATGTTCGAAATGGGGGTCAAGGTGCAGGTGCTGAAACGCGGTACGATGTTCGCGCTGCGCGCCCGGAAACTATTTGAGTATTATCGGCAGCATGCATCCTGGGAGCAGATCCCGGCCGCGGACCGTGAACTTCTGGAGCGCGATTTTTTCCGCTGCGCGTTTGAAGAGGAGTGGCGGCAGACCCGTGAATTTTTTGCCGAACGCGACCCCCGTCAGATCACGAGGGCTGAAAAGGATCCGCGTCACAAAATGGCCCTTGTCTTTCGGGCCTACCTGGGCAAATCCTCAAAATGGGCCAATAGCGGCGAGGCTTCCCGCCAGATGGATTTCCAAATCTGGTGCGGTCCGGCCATCGGTGCCTTCAATCAGTGGACCCGGGGTTCGTTTCTGGAAAAGCCGGACAACCGCGAATGCGTCAGCGTGGCCCTCAATCTGCTGATGGGTGCGGCCGTGGCGGCACGCGCGCACATGCTTCGCCAACAGGGCGCCGCCCTTCCGGCGGGCGTTGAAAAATTTACCCCCCTGCCCGCCCACAAGATTCTCTCCCACATCCAAACGCAGGACTGACAAGTAATTACTTGTATAGGTAGATATTCAACTAAACAAATAGTGACGGCCAGCGGCCCCCGGTTGCAGGCCGATTCAATAACGATCAGCGCGACATCAAGAGGATGAATCGATCGACAAGCGCCGAGATGTCCAGAAGGCAGCGCACCGGCGGATAGCTGGCATCCGTTGAGACCGGAGGCGACTTGAGCGTGTTCTCGGTATAGGTTTCAACCCAGCGGACCGGACGCGTACCCTTTACCATTTGCGGCGGGTCGCTTGCCCTGATCCGGTAAGCCAACTTACCGCTACCGCCGCCCGGTGCGACCGGCCGGCCCAGAATTTGAACTTCATAACGTTGGCCCCCTTGGCCGCTGTCGGGGTCATCACCGCCGCGCCCCATCACAACGGCGTCCAGACCACTCTTTTTCATCCAACCGCTGAGATCACGGAGGATCTGACGCGCCTGGGGAATCGAAAATCCAAGACCCGCCACCAAAAACCCTCCCAGATAAACGGTAAATGCCTCGCGGATGCTGAATTGCCGGGCATACCCGGACTGAAGGCCTCCCAGCGGATCAGGGGGCAAAAACTCGCGGGCCCAGCGTTTCCAGCGATTCAATGGAATGCGGAGTTTTCGCGAAAGATCACGGCTTAAGTAGTAGCGTATCATGGCATTATCTGTATAGTTGTATAACCAATAAGTCAACTGGTATTTGTGGTTCAAACTATTGCAAATAGCGGCTTTACGTATTATAGGAACAGGTTCGAACCACAACCCATACCTTTAAAATGGGATGCGAAAGAACCATGAGCAACGACACTAAGCCGGCCACACCGGTGGCCGTCATCGGCCTGGGATGTTTTTTTCCGCGCGCAACCGGCACCGCCGCCTACTGGCACTTGCTCTATCACGGCAAGGACGCCATCACCGACATTCCCGCTTCGCACTGGTCCCCGAACGACTATTTTGACGAAGACCCCAGCCGTAAAGACCATGTCTACTGCCGCCGCGGCGGCTTTTTGTCGCCGGTCCAATTCGATCCCACGGAATTTGGCATCCCGCCCTCGAATCTGGAATCGACCGACACCTCGCAACTGATTGGCCTGATGGCGGCCAAGATGGCTCTGGATACCGCCGGGTACGGCAGCGAGGCCGACTTCGACCGTGATCGCACGAGCGTCATTCTGGGGGTGACCGGCACCCAGGAGTTGGTCATTCCCCTGAGTTCACGTTTGAGCTGGCCCAAATGGAAACGGGCCCTCGAAGATGCCCAGGTCGATCCGGAAAAGGCCCGTCAGGTCATGGCGTCGCTTGCGGACGAATATGTCGAATGGCAGGAAAACTCCTTTCCCGGCCTTTTGGGCAATGTTGTTGCCGGTCGTATCTGCAACCGTTTGGACCTAAACGGCACCAATTGCGTCGTGGACGCGGCCTGCGCCAGTTCGATGAGCGCCATCAATCTGGCCCTGCTGGAACTCTACACGGGCCGCAGCCGCATGGTCGTGACCGGGGGGGTGGATACCCTGAACGACATCTTCATGCACATGTGCTTTGCCCGCACCCAGATCCTGTCACCGAGCGGTGATGCCCGCCCCTTCTCCCAGGAGGCCGACGGCACGGTGCTGGGCGAAGGCGTCGGCGTCCTGATCCTCAAACGCCTCGAGGATGCCGTTGACGATGGTGACCAGATCCTGTCCGTCATCAAGGGGATTGGTTCGAGCAGCGACGGCAAATCCCAGAGCATCTATGCGCCGCGGGCCGAGGGTCAGCTCAAGGCCCTGCGCGAGGCCTACGACGCTGCCGCCATCCCGCCGCACTCCGTAGACCTGATCGAAGCCCACGGCACGGGCACCCGCGTCGGGGATAAAATCGAGGTCCAGGCCCTCAAAATGCTTTTCGCTGAAGATGACGACAAAGAGCACTGCGCCCTGGGATCGGTAAAATCCATGATCGGCCATACCAAAGCGGCCGCAGGGTCGGCCGGTATCATCAAGGCCATTCTGGCCCTGCATCATAAAATTCTACCGCCGACGCTCAAAGCCGATCGGCCCGATCCTGAGATCGGCTTGGAGGACAGCCCCTTCTACCTGAACAACGTCTCACGCCCCTGGTTTCGCCAAGGCACCCAACCGCGCCGGGCGGGCGTCAGCGCCTTTGGTTTCGGCGGCAGCAATTTCCACGTGGTTTTGGAGGAGTATAAGCCGGAACGAACCGTGGTCTCCTGGGACGGTTCCATCGAAATCATTGCCCTGAGCGCCGGGTCGCATGAAGAACTCGTCCAAGACCTCGCCCAAGCAAGTAACATTTTACGGGAAGAAAAATCATCGGACAGCCTGCCCTATCGGGCCGCCGAAATGCGGCGTTCCTTCGATAGCCAGCAACCTTATCGGCTGTTGATGATCCTGCAGCGCGAGGAGGGTGATCAGGGCCTGGTCTGGAATTGCGACACCGTTCTGGAAGAGGCCCGCAACGGGCTTGACCAGAATGCCGAGAACGCGTTCTGGTTCGGCCGTGCCAGCTTTTTTGGCCAGGGCCCGGTTCCCGGACCGGTCGCCTTTTTGTTTCCGGGCCAGGGCAGCCAATATCTGCAAATGGGGAGCGATTGGGTCGCCTGGTTTCCGGAAGCGCTGGCCACGCTGGAGACGGCCGACAGGCACTACCGGAATTCATCCGCGCTGACGGACCACATCTACCCGCGCGTCTCGGAAGAGCAGCGTGAGTCCCTGGAAACAGCGCTGCGCAATACGGCCGTGGCCCAGCCGGCCATCGGGGCCGTCAGTATCGCTATGGACAAGGTTCTGCGCCGCTTCGGCGTGGTCCCTGAATTCACCTGCGGCCACAGCTATGGTGAATTGACGGCGCTTGCCAGCGCCGGATGGATCGACGAGGAAACCCTTTTCGATCTCTCCGTTCTGCGCGGGCAGTTGATGGCCGCCGGTGACGGACCCGCGGACACTTCCCGCGGAACGATGACGGCCGTCAAAGCGCCGCTCGACAAGCTGGAAAAGCTGATCAAAGACGAGGACCTGGAGGTCATCCTGGCCAACCGCAACAGCCCCAATCAGGGCGTGCTTTCAGGGGCGCTCGCCAGCATCGCAAAGGCCGAAGCCGCCTGCAAGGCCCACAAGTTCCGGACGGTCCGGCTGCCGGTCTCGGCGGCCTTTCACAGCGCCCTGATGCAGGAAGCCCAGGCGCCGTTTGCCGCGGCCCTGCAGAAGGTCGACTTCCGTCCGAGCCACGTAAAGGTATACGCCAATACCACCGGCCAACCCTACCCGACGGATCCTGAAGCGATAAAAAAGATTCTCGGCGACCACCTGCTCAATCCGGTCAACTTCGTCACCGAGGTCACCAATCTCCATCAAGCCGGCGCAAGTATTTTCGTTGAGGTGGGGCCCAAAACGGTCTTGACCGGACTGGTGCGTCAGATTCTCAAGGGCCGCAACGTCCATGCCCTGGCCACCGATGCCAGCAACGGACGCCAGTTCGGCATTGCGGATCTGGCTGGGACGCTGGGCAAACTGGCGGCGCTGGGACTTCCGGTCAAATTGACGCAATGGGAGGGTCGCAACGGCAATCCGCGGCGCCCCAAGATGCAGATTCCCATTTCCGGGGCCAATGCCAAGCGCGCTAAAACCCCAAGGGCCACGCAAGCGTCCGTCAACCCCCCACCGGTGTCCGCGTTGGCACCTGCCGATCAACCGCCGGCCGCCATCAGCGCCCCACACGCAGCGCGCGGCTCGGTGCCGACTTCACCTTCGGTTGGCGAACCGGCCGGTAAGTCTCTACCCACACAGACTGAAGCGAAACTGCCAACACCGGCCGTCTCGCCCAAGGCGCCTGACATTCCCCCCAGCCGCGATCCCCAGATCCGGGAGGCCTTCCATTTGGTCCAACAGGGGCTGCTGTCCCTGCAGGCGCTCCAGGAGCAGACCACCGCCGCTCATCATAAATTTCTTGAAACCCAGCAGCAAGCCAGCCGCGCGCTTCAGGAGATGATGGCCAGCACGCGCCAGTTCGCCGAGGCCGCTTTAGGCCATGGGATGGCCCCGCAACCAAATCTCTCCCTGGCCGATGCCCTGCCATCCGCTGCGCCGCAAACGGTAACCCCCTCGCCCCCACCTCCAATCGACGCACAGACCGAGGCGCGCCCTCCGGCGCCTTCCCCGCCGATCACCTCGCAGCCTGCTGCGCCGGAGCCTGCTGTCTCCGCCGCCGAGACGACCACCCGCCCCCCTGAAACCGCCGCGGTACCGCCGGAGCACAACGCCCGACAGATCTTGCGCCAGGTCGTAAGCGAGTTGACCGGCTACCCCGACGAGATGCTGGGCATGGAGATGGATCTGGAAACGGACCTGGGCATCGATTCGATCAAACGCGTGGAAATCCTTTCGACCTTGGAGGAGCGGATGCCCGCCCTGCCGGGCGCCACCCCCGAAGCCACGGCCGGACTACGCACCCTGGGAGAGGTTGCCGAATTCCTGGAAGGTGCTCCGGATAGCGGCCCAGCGGCCACGACGCCCCAAGAGGACGCAATGCCTTCCCCAGATGACACACCCGGCGACAGCATCCACGAAACCCTGCTGGCGGTGGTAAGCGAACTGACTGGCTACCCGACCGAGATGCTGGCCCTCGACATGGATGTGGAGTCCGACCTGGGGATCGATTCCATCAAGCGGGTGGAGATCCTTGCGGCTCTGGAGGAGCGCCTCGCGGATCTTCCGGCAGTGTCTCCCGATGAAATGGCGGAAATCAAAACCCTGGGAGAAATCGCCGCCAAACTGGTCGCCAGCGCCCCACCTTCGCAGACATCTTCGCCTTCGACGCCCAAGCCGTCGACACTCCGCCCCCCCGCGGAGACCATCGAACCGGCGGTCATGGCCGTGGTCAGCGAATTGACGGGCTATCCCGTCGACATGCTGGCCCCGGATATGGATATCGAATCCGATCTGGGGATCGATTCCATCAAGCGTGTCGAAATTCTGTCAACCTTGGAGGATCGGGTCATTCATCTGCGGCCCGTGAACCCGGACGAATTGGCGCCGCTCAAAACCCTGGCGCAGATCATCCGCTACCTGGATCCCACCGCGCATCAAATGCCGGATCACAGCCCAGCCCCAAAAACCGAAGTCCCCGCCCAAACCCCGGCGCCAGCGGAGGTGGCCGCGCCGCCGCACCCGCTGCGCCGTATCGCCCGGTCCGTGGGCACCCGCGTTGAAAAAGGGCCCCGCGGCGGCCTGGCCCCCGGGCGCCGGGTCTATCTGACCACCGACAAAACCGGCCTGTCCCACGCGCTTGCGGACACCTTGGCCCAGGCCGGCATCCATACGGTTCAGATATCCGCCGACATCCTCCAACATCGCGATGCCTTGCCCGAAGCTTGCGGCCTGATCATTGTCGGTGATGCGGAGGACAGCCCGCAGCGCAACCTCGAGGACGATCGCGCCCTTGTCGCAAATGCGTTCGAGCTGATGCGGCATCTGGGAGCCTCGCTGCAGAGTGCCGCCCGTGAGGGCGGCGCTTTTCTGGCCACCATTGCGCGCATGGACGGCCACCACGGTCTCGGCGGCGGCCCTCTGTCCCATCCCCTTCAGGGCGCCTTGGCCGGCCTTGTCAAGACCGCTGCTTTGGAATGGGAGGGCGTGATCTGCCGGGCGCTGGACATCGCCGCCGACTGGCAGGACACGCCGCGCATGGCCCGAACCGTCGTGGATATCCTTCTGCAGCCGGATGCGGAGACCCCCATCGAAATCGGCCTGACCCCGGACGCTTACCACCGCTTGGAACTCGAGACATTGGACGCGGTCGAGGCGATCGCCAACCGCCCCGATCTTGAGGAGGACGACGTCGTGGTGGTATCGGGCGGTGCCCGCGGCGTTACGGCCGCCTCGGTCATCGCTCTGGCCCGGGCCTGCCGGCTGACCTTCATTCTACTGGGCCGCTCCCCCCAGCCCTTTGATGAACCGGCCTGGCTCCACGATCTCATGTCGGCCGCGGACATCAAAAAAGCCATCATCGCCAACGAATTCGAGCACGATCAACCCACGCCCCGGACTCTCGAG
>JAAUYK010053753.1_pt1 | contig 11861 bp, 11 predicted proteins | sample 7278021 | NCBI WGS metagenome assembly JAAUYK01 (sample SAMN14350223, study PRJNA611818) | marine sediment metagenome | isolation source: surface marine sediment (1.8m) | place: French Polynesia: Moorea | collected 2018-08
AGATGTAGACGAAACTTTACGTCTGTTGTAGTACGTACGAACGAACGAACGTAAAACTGGGTGCAGATCGTATACTGTACGTGATAAGGATCTGGTGTTGGGATCGAGCTCTAAGTGGCTTTTTAGCTGTGGGGCAAGAATTACATTGTTGATCCTGCTGCATTAGTCGCTCCCTGCTCGAGTGCCGGCTGCTGGCGAGCGACGCGGAGGAGGAGCCCGGAGCGATCCCGGGACCCGCTCCGGGACCCGGCCCCGGTCCCGGCGGCCCCGGAGGCACCATGATTCGGCCCTGGCTCTGCGAGGAGATCAGCTTTCTGTGCCAGGCGGCCGCGTATCCGGACACCCTCCTCCTCTCGATGGCGCTGAGCTGCTGCAGCGAATCAGACGCGCCCTCGGGCGAGTCCAGAGAGATGGACTTCATGCGCAAATTGAGGCGAGGACCCCGGCGGGGCAGCGGTTTCGAGGGACTGTGCGGCGCTGGAGTTAATACGTTAATCAAGTGTCAGTACGTATGATTGAGATATGGAGATTAACTGTGCGTTTGTAGTATGTAGCTGTTATGAAGTACTGGTATGTAGTAAAGTTAGATTCTAAAGATGGAACGCGAGGAGAAAACGCGTTAGTTGATATTTGAGTCGGAATTGGAAGCAAGTTCATCCTCGGTTTGGGTACCGCTGTTGCTGTAACTGCTGCTGTTGCTGGGAACGTCTCGGGGCTGGTGAAGGGGGCGAAGGACCTCCGCTTGCTGTGGCGGAGGAACGCGGAGGTCGTTGCGGGCCTGACTGCAGCTGCTGTTCCTGTTGTTGTTGCTGCTGCTGCTCGAAGACCTGGGCTTGCAAAGGGTTCTGAGGTGGGCCGGCCACTGCACTGCCATTCTCCTCCGCCTTCAGTTTGGTCGCGTACGCCTCGGTCTCCTTCCTGACGACTTTGAGCGCTGACGGCAGCTGGCCCTCGGCCTTGGCTTTGAGCAGCGCGGTGGCGACGACGGCCAACCTCGGCTGCTGCCGGCTGCCGCGAGACATGTCAAACGGCTTCCACTCATCCACAATCTTGGAGGAGGAGCCGGACGCGGCCGAGTAGGAGCCTCCCATTGGCCGCAGCTTCATCATTTGTGCTTGCTGCGCCGCCTGCGTGTCCGATCCCTTGGACGACGACGAAGACATCGCGCTCTCCGTGGACAGGCTCTTCGTCTTCGCCTGCATGTACCTCTGACGCCGCTCCGTCGTAGAAGGGTGCATCTCGGAGTCCGGGGCAGCGGGGGCAAAGAACTCGGAAACTAGGGGACGCCGCGTGGACGCAATTTAGTTAGGTGCCACCTGGTCGACTGCCTAAAGACTACTAATAATACGTATACCCTCATCTGAGGACAAGAGAAATAAGCGCTAGTGGGCATGGCCGGGCGGGCGGGAATGACGAGGCACCAACGCGACGCAATTAGTTCGAATACGGACGCGTTAGTGATCTGGACTGCGAAAATACACACACGAGATCGAAGACCTTTCGGCGATCAGGTCGGTCAGCCGAGGTAGGATTAATTATCTTTCTGCGCCGAGTCAACAAAGCGAGCAGTAGTTGTTGTTAGTGGGTACGTACCCGAGGTTGAGGCCATGCCTGAGGCGGACGCCGGCGATCCGGCCTTGATCCCGCCGCCGCCGCCGCCGCCGTTGCCAATATGGTCTCGCTGCTGACCCCCGTACTGATACCGGTGGCCGGGTGACGTGTTGTAACCGCCAGCCGCACGAGCTCCGCCTCCGCCGCCGTCCCGGAACGGGGAGGACGAGTTGGAAGAGGCGTAGGAGTCCCTCTGGCCGTCAATCTGCGCGTAGCCGCCGGAATCGTCGTTCTGGCCTCTCGCATTGAACTCTGTTGGTTAATCGGGTGCGTCAAAGTCAAGCCAAAGTCGGTCAGCGGATTAAGCAGCGGGTTAGGTCTACGCTACGTATATAGTCAACTCTCTTACTACGCGTACGTACTCCTTTGAAAGGTGTACTGGCTAATGCATGCCATTATTACAGTATATACTTTATGAACTCTATACAGTTCTATCTTGAACTTTTCATCAGTCGCACGCGGCCGAGTGTATCTTGCGCATCTGTCAGAAAAGGCCACGATTTACGTAGATAGGTTAGCTTTAGCTTTGTACACTACTAGCTGGCTGCTGAGTACGTCTCGAGGGCAGCAGAAGACCGAGATAGGAGAGAGCTAGATACAGACGGAGCGGAGGGAGTGAGATTGAAACGCACGCACGCACTCACTCGTCCTTGAAGCTACGAGACTGGGTTAGTGAAGCGCGAAAATCGTTGGTTTCTCCCACCAGGCCGCGCCAGCCAGCGACACAACGCCGACCCCGGGGAATTTATTCTTTTGTCCATACGCCACCAGTTCCTCCATTACGAAGAGGGCCTACTTTTATTGCATACTCTCGTATTTCATCGGTCCATCGATCATTGGCTACGCTGTGTAAAGTAGTACTTACTTCCGCCGTCTTCGGGCAATGCCCCGGCCACTGCGGCCGCCGACGCCTCCTGCGCCGCCTCCGCCATCGTCATTCTGGCGGCGGACGAGTCGATCTCGGAGGCGGACCTCTGCCTCCGGAGAAGCAGCCTGGACGCCTTGGGCTGGCACCGGGGCGCGTGGTCCTGACAGTCGGGATGAACGTTCATGCGACACATCTTGCACTTCAGGCCCTGGCGAGTGTGACCTGCGAAAACCGTGTTACAATCTAACGTGATTGCCTTTTTTCCAGAGAAACACTCCGAGAGTAACTAACGATTATCATTATGCGGTCGAGTTCTCCGCAAGAGTGACTAGATTACCTCTAAGAATCTGTGAGCAAATGTCGCATGGCGTGATCTTCTTGTAAGTGTACTCCTGGAAGACGTGCTGGTCGAGCCCGGCCGCGGCGCCCGTCGGCGTGGAACTGCCTCCGTTGTCGCGGCCCTGAGAGCCGTTGCGGGTCCTAGAAGAAAAGGAAACAGATCCGGCCATGTACGTAACGTAACGAAAAGATATGGTGTACACGGTGGTAGATGGAATATGATACATATAGTGCATGAATATGTACTATATATACGTAAGGCGGCAATCTAGATCATTAATTTGAGAGCCTTCATTATTCTCAATGATTCAGCAAGTGGTCGTGTTTTGCAAGTGGCTTATTTTCGAGCCAAATTAAAGATGAGACGCGTGGGGAAGGTGGGATATGTGTGAAGTACGCATGACTCGTCATCGTCTTGAGCTCTTCAACGTGAAAAATGTCGGGGGAATCAGTTGGATGCACTATTCCTATGCGAAATTACGTGTGCTACGTATATGCACAAGTCTCAGGCTGAACGGCCGGCCTTATGGCGCCTGCCACATCAATGATGACAGCTCCAATCTCGTTCGGTGGGCGAGCAGCGAGCGAACGTGTAGACTGACGGCCGGCCGGGCAGTGCCGCTGGCAGTCAATGAAGCAGAAAGCAGACAGACAGCTAGGGCAGAGGAAAGTAATGCATAATTTCCGCGACGTGAAAGCTGGCAATGTACATGTTATGGTACATACTGTAGAAAAAAATGACTTTCTTGTTCGATTACAGCTATCGCTCACGGGCGGCTGCTGTCTAAAGCCACCTGTTGAGGGAGAGCTAGGAAACTGTTGCGTCGATGGTACCGCTGCCGCAGCGGCAACAGAGAACGTTGAAAGCAATTGAGAAGGCACAAATAATGTGGAGGCGAGAAAGCGCGTATGTGCACTATGGTGTACGTACTCGGGGGAGGAGGCCGAAAAGTTGCATGGCCTTCCCAAATATCGGACAAAATACGCGTATTACTGCAGCGGTTACGTTTGCATGTGTATCAGGATACAAGTATAGTAGTGTACGTACATAAGGGGAGCAGCCATTAGTATCATAGTACAATTAGTATGTACTTAAAGAAGAATATGGCGAGTAAGTTTCTCAAGACATCAACATTGATTTTGCAATTATGGTCATGGGATTATCAGTGTGCCAAGAGCGAATAAGATATCAATGTCTGACCCCCATGTGTACGGTACTGTGTACTGTATGTATGGTGTAGTACGTGTGCGTGTTGAAACAATTGTCTGACGGGCGGGTGCGCGTAACCAGAGCCCCTCTTCCGAGGGGGCCCCGGCGGCGAGGAAGGCAGGTTATATGCGCGACAGAGAGCGAGCGAGCGAGCGAGCGAGCGTACGAGCAGTTGCGGTTGGATAGTCGTTGTCTATCTGTGTACCTGTTTGCTATTACCGTGGACACCAAACTTGAGAACGTGGTCCTGAAAAGCGCGTTCGGGTTAGAAGCTTCTGTAGAGACGGCGCTTTGTGGGTGGGCAAACCGACGCGGTTAGCGCTCTTAACGGGAAAAGTCGTATAATTACGGAAGAACTTTGACTAGAAAGGCCGAGTCCTGCCTACTCCCACTGCAGTGTCTATGAATATATATTGAATAGTTGTTGTACCTACGTAATTCAAAGTCAAGTTGCCTTAAAGACAGCTCGAGGTCAATCTGCAGCAAGCACGGCGGCCGAGCTATGTGGAGCGGAGATGTTTCCAGCTGTCAAGTGCTGTCTGTTAGCTGTTGGGAGTCTAGTAATTACCGGCGCGGTGGCGGTCTGCTAGATTCGTATAACTCGCAATTGCTACTTATCTTTTTACCTCTCACTCGTATTCGATAGTCCGCAAATGTACGTATGAGTATGTTAAGGGGACGTAAAGGTCCATCGTTCATTCACTCACCTCGCAGTAATGGGTTCCTCCGGCTTTCCCTTGATGCTCTTGAACGCCTTCACCCAGCGGTTCTTGGGCTGCGGCTGCTGCTGTTGCTGCTGCTGCATTCCTGGCGATGCGCCGCCAATGCCGCTCGGGGGAAGCCCGCCGCCGATGCCGCCGCCGCCGCCGCGGGCGAACCCGAACTCCTGTCCGCCGCCGTCCACCTTGGAGGTGAACATCTCCTTCTGAAAGAAATGAAGGACGCAAGAGGCACATTAATTCCCTGGGGAGCTAACGGACAGCGCGACGGCGACGTGTCAACCGAGATGGGGGCGGGGGACATTAGCGGTGAGCACTTTTCTAATTCGCGGTCAGCCGTGCTTCTGTGAAATAAATGCGTACGTAGTTAGTTACCTTCCCCCTACGGCATCTGAACCTGAGGAAGTTGGCATTGCAGGTGCCGAAGACAATCTTCGAGTTGGGGTCGGCACATCGCGGCGCCACCTGGTAGAACATGTCGAACGGACGAACGAACGAACGAACGGAGCGACGTGGACCGAAAGCCGGAAGTGTTGCCCCGAACGTTAGCTGCCGATAAAAACTGAGCGAACGTAGTATAGGCCGTGAGTGCTTGTTGCTAGCCCTCCTTCTCAGCTCGATCTGTCAGCTCCCTCTCTCTCTCTCTCTCTCCTCCTCCGAGGATTTTCTTTATGGCTTTCAGAGTGCAAAACGTACTCTGAAAAGTCAGTCGAGGGACTTGAAGTGGGCGAAGCGACGGGCGGGTGGCCGGACAGACTGAGTGTCAGTGGATGTCACATCGGTTTGGAGTTCGCTCGCTCGCTCGCTCGCTCGCTATACAGAGCTGGCAAGCAACCGGTGTGGCGGGCGGACGCTCACCGTCTGCCTGTCGCGCCTCCGTCGATCCTGCTCGCTCGACAGCCAGGCAAAGGAGCATCGCTGGCTGCATACCTACGTCGCGTCGCCGCCGCCGCCGCCCAGCTCTCCGCTTGTCTCTCCAAGCCGAGAGGGAGAAGGCTAGAGAGTAGAGACGAAGGCTGAGAGGACGTACATGGTCTACGATTTGGAATTACTGAAGCGTTACTGACGGCTTCTTCACCATTCAGACGCAAAGGGGAATTTAAAAGCGTAAAACAGAGATGCGTACCACTGCATGTGCTGTTGTCGAAACGAACCGCCTTGTCCGCAAGTCACTATTTATCGCGTGCCTCTGTAAAGCTAGGTGTCACACTTCAAAATACCTCGCTGCGACCTGCAGGCCCAGTCCAAGCAGACAAAGCCTATGGTATATTTTCTTTCGGCGACGATCCAACTAGCGGGTGTTTGCCCGCATGCGGGCACGGACTACGTAGTGTATTGCAGAGAGAACGAGTGCGAGAGAAATTGCTTCGACCTAGCTACGTGCGTTACGTAGTTGCAGCTGAGGGCGTGCGAAATACTAGGAGCTAGGATCTAGTAGGTCGAAGTACGGTACTATAACTGTTCCTATAACGAGGGGAATCGAGATGGCGATTGCTGAGGGCCCTCGAGCAACGACCCGACCGACCGATCGAACGGTGTAGCTTGTTATCGAGCTTCGGTTGGATGAAGGTCGATCAGTACAAAATATATCGACTCATCTGGGCTCGATCGGACGGTCGACAAGATTCAATGAAGAAATGAAAACCGTGTGCTATACGTACGTCAACCAAAGGAGGACATATCCTATTAGTGCATTGAGCAGAAAAGAAATGCTAAACTTTCGCCGCACGCCGGCAGAGGGCGCCTCGTGTCGCGCTACTAACAACTGCATAGCCTTCTTTACAAACGCTCTTGGGAGAGTGGGCTCCCTCTTTAACTCCGAAAGCAATAAACGTGGAACATAGACCACAAGCTGGCAATTACGGCCTCCTTAATTGCACACCTGAAATATGAACTGGGAGTATGTCTGGCCTGACTACCGCACGCGTGCATTTCGTAATTAGATGTGTGGTCTTTTCGTCAGCCGCAGAAGGCATCGTTGTCGTACCTTTGGCCGGCCGGCCGGCGGACCGACTCCCTAGCTTGCATGTTTCGCAGCAGCTAGCGGCGACAAAATTTATGAGCGTCTGTCCGAGGAAGTTGTGGAGGCAGCGAGAAGACGAGCCTGGCTCTGACTGCGTGCGTGGCGGGCCGGAGTCAGGCTATGTAGAAGCTAGCTAGGTCGGAACGCCGGCTGGTCGAGCGCGGCCGGGGAGTAAAATAGGGACGACGAGAGAGCGAGAGAGAGGCTTCTGTGCCAGGAAGATTGGAAAGGAAGAAGAACAGGCAGGAGGCGGAGAAGGAGGAGGGGAGCGGACAGGCAAAATTACGAGATTCAAGCGTCTAAAATTAGACGTGGTCCTCCATTTCGGCGCAACGCGAAACAACGACCACAAAGCTGAAACAAATAAGGGAAGAAAAGGAAGGACAAGAAGAAAGATTGTAATTCCATTCAAAACGAGAGCTCTACGCAGTTGCCCGTGGCCGCCGCCATCCATCCGTCCGTTGGCAAGCCTGTCGAAGTGAGTCTACTACTGGGACTACTACTGAAATATTTACGCAGGTAGCTAGATCTAGGATGGCCAGCCAGTTGCAGTTGGCCGGCCGGCCGGCCAGCCGCCCGAACGCACTTAGACCTCGGTGGACTGGATAAACTTTGATGCCGACGCCACGCCGTCTTTGCCGTCGCCCTCCGTTCGAAGCCTTTCGATCCTTCCTCCGCACCAGGGATTTTTTTTGCTGTCCGCTCCACTCCGCTCCGCTCCGGCCCGGCCTGGGCTGCTGCTGCTGTTGGTCCTATATCAGCTCGGGGATGAGGGGAGGGATCGGGATCGGAAGCTGCCAGCAGAATGCGCATGCAACGCACTCAGGCTTCTGTACCAATCGGGTATACGGCGACGGCGACGGCGACGGCAACGGCAACGGCGACGTGCGCGCATCAAACTTTGGCCAGTGCTACGAAGCCGTTGCAGAGACAGCCAGGCAGCCGAGCGCGTGCCGTAGCTAGCTAGACTTAGGTATACGTATACGGCTGGAAAAGTTTACCCTTCGTTCGCTCGGAGAACAGATTTACCATGGATTTAAGAGGAAGTGGAAGGGGGAGTCAGAGCACGCGCGCCGTCGGTGCCGGCAACGATCGGTCTATGCACGCGTCTCTGTATGTATACTACAGTACATTCTACTCCACATACGTAGTAGGTAGGTCGGCATGCGTGCGTGCGTGCGTTCGTAAAGATAAGTGCTCCTCATCCGGGACATACGTAATTTTAGAACGAACACGAGACAGTTCCACATATACACTGTAAACTTAAGCTGCTAAGCGTACGTCCTGAATTCTTGACGCACGCATGTTATAGTCTTCTTACCGTACGATTGTATGTAATGTAGATGGCCAAAAATTTTATACAGGTCATGTTCAGGCGACTTAACTGTATTAACAGACCCCGTCTTAGCAATAATACTGCATGCTCTGTGAGCTGGCCGCCCACATTGGCCAGTGGGGCGCGCTCCTCGATCGAGCTAGCAGCTTGTCAGGCCCTCGTCTTCCGCGTACGTGGAGATTAAATTCTTTGACCCCGACTGACAGCTCGTCGGAAACCTCATTGTGTGGCGAGAAGGAAGCTCGGCTGAGAGGGGGAGTCGGAGGCGAGAAAGCAGGCGAACAGCGACAAGCATGCAGACACTTTTGCACGGTATAGGAATAAAAACTTCGTGTAGAACAGTTAGGCAACGGCATAGAAATTAAATTTCTCTCCGCCCAGCTAGATGGCAATCCCTGCATTCTTGGAAACAGGCAGCGAGACGACGCGACATGACATGACTACGGCCGTGTTAACAAGGTTTTGATCTGCTCGATCAGGCAGCAACCTGGCTGGCTCAAGCCGAATGTGATATCGACTCTAGGTATACCGTATATAGGTACAGAACGCAATCCAGCTAGCTTGGTGGCCTGTATGGAAATGTTAGAGGCGTCTAGCTTCCTCGATCTCCCTTCGACAATGATCTCCAATGAAGTCAGGAGGATGGAGGGACCAAATCATTATTTGGGTCAGTTGACGTCACGATATCTCTCCCCTCCTCCGCAGCCCCTGCATAACATTCCATCCGAAATGCCACGACATACGTACGCGTACGTGCGACCATCCAGGATTAGGGTCCAAGCGAGAATTCTTGAGCTCGGACGTAGATATAAGATATGAGAATCAAAACTTATACGAGTATTTCTCAAGAAACCCATTTAAGGCTGGCACCCCTGTGGAGTGCTTATAAGGCCTCCACGTTCGCGCAATGCGTCGAGAACCCGTGCGCGTTCGTGCGGTCAGTCGGGAAGCGGAACACGTATCCAGCCGAATACGTAAAAAATGAGAGAGACAGATCCTAAGAACCGTATTATACTGTACTGACATCGGCCGGGTTTAGCCCCCGTATAAAATTGCAATCTACTAAGCCCTGATGCTAAGGCCAGCGTTAGCAACAGGCCTCATTATAACATTTACATCGTCGTCCGTATACGTACACCATGAACCCAAGCCAGACAGACCATTGGTCAGGCGTGATTCGCAGCACGTATACTATCGTCGCAGACGGCATGCGGCAGCGGCAGTCTGCATTTATCCATGCTCGAGTTCAGAGTTGTCTCTGCTTTTTCCGTCGACTTCGGAGCCGGCCAGGAGGTCCCCGGTCATGCCGGAGCCCTCCTGGACGTCGTCGTGCCCGTTGGTGCCGCTTTCACCCTCTTCAGAGTGTAAAATCGTCTGTTGAATATCATAAAAAAGTGGCTAGAGTGACTGGTTTCTGAGATAATTGGCATGTCGCAAAAATCAATTATCCACACCTCGCATCTTCTACATAAATTTTGCATAGTTGCAAAAAGACAAAGCAGTAAAGAAACAGTTCCAACGATTTTACCACCCAAATTCGATTAATCATATGCCTTGTCATATCAGACACGCCTGACTGACTTGCTTTTTCCAAAGAGTCCCACCTTGGTACCAACATGACGATTGAAGTATGCATACGCGCACACGTGTTCGTACCACCTTACGAAATCCATGTCAATGTCTCGTTTGACAAGGTTTCAAAACCGGGCCACGTCGCGGCGTTGGAAGAGAATAGAATGAATGGAATAATCAAGGCACGTAGGCTCCAACTCGAAGTAATGCCGACGAATTTAGCTTTTTAGGACACCTGTTCTTTGAATTACGCACTCCGCGTTAAGAGTGTATTTTGATAGCAAACAGGGAAAAGCTGAGAGAGCTAGTAGATTATGCATGCGTCTAGTCGTAGCTAAGATCTTGATATGGTCAATTACTATTTGGACTACTGTAGCTCCTAGGTGACACAAGGGATTCAATGGTAGCAAAACTCTACTGGCAATGAGGCAGCGACTGATGGCCGCTTATAAACTACAACGCTCTGAGAAAAGAAAATGGGACACCGTCCTATATGGAGGTGAGTTGGTGCATCCAGGAAAACCTCGGCGGGCGGCGGGGTGCGCCTAACTGCGGTGCGTGCGTACTTTCAGCCGGTCGGCCGGCTGGCTGGCTGGCTGGCTGGCTGGCTCTACCTTTGACAGACTCGAAAGTGGAGTGCATCCATGACGTACGAACGTTAGACAGAGGGGGGAGAGGGAGCTCGGCACCTAGCTGCTCTCGATCCTGCTTTCATGTCGCTAGGGATGAGCAGCTAGGGTAGCGGGGTAACTAGTTTTGGCTTGTCATTGTTGCCCTAGATATGACTTTCTTAATTCGCTCTCGCCGTCGCGCAGTACATACTATATACCTCTCCTCGATCGTCCGCTCCTTCTTCAGTTAGTCACTTACGAAAGGAAGGTCGGAAGCTGCACGGCGGCGAGTCTGTCTTTTGATGTTGAGTAATGGCGCGAACAGAGTCTGGACTGCGAAGAGAAGAGATCGAGCCGGAGCTAGAGCAATTGGAAAGCGGCAAAGAAAAAGCGCGCAGCGGAAGCACGCACGGAGGGATGACGAAAAGAAGGAAGGAAGGCAGGAAGAGGCAACAGGCGAGAAACAAGCACGACACGATGCCAACAAAGACGAAGTACGTTCGTATGTATGTAAGTAAGTCGGCTACGGAGAGCGGATGGGATCGAGTGAGGAGGAGCGCTAGCTGCACGCGGGGGAGTCAGCGACAGACTTCTTAAAAGTCATTCCATCAAAATCGAGGGCAGTCATAGTCCTCAGATCTAATACCCACTAATGGCGTTGACTGAACGAACCGCCCGCGCCCGTGCAGTGGTGGTTTTTCCTTACGCCGGATATATACGTACACTACGTATCGTCTGCTTTCACATACGTCATCCAGGGCACTACCACTACTCATCACTCCGTCTGCCTGAGGGGAAGACGGAAGCAGACGACGAAAGTCGTTAGTTTGCCGAATCCTCCCGGCCGCAATCGTAAATTGTCGTGGGCACGCCAGGAAATTGACTTCGGCAGCGCGGCGCCGTCGCGTCGTCATTCCATAGTTGGACTTGGATCTCGAGCTGGCAACCAGCTCGCGCAGACGCAAAGGATTCCAAGAACAACAAGGAAAATAAATGGCCGAATCATCCTTCGAATGAACTAGGAGAGCCAACCACAATCAGCATTTACGGCTAGCAATAAATATTATGATGCTTTAACTTTAGAGTGTACGTATAATTATGCTGGCGATCTGTTCATTGCCTCGATCAGCATTAAGTGCCTATAACAATTCAACTCCTGATACGTCCCTTTTCACGTAAGTTTGCTTGGTCTCGACAAGTTCCTAATCTACGTAGAAATATGGCTACGTCTGTGTCACCTTCATGAATCAGCTAGACATATTATTTGCTTCGTCATGTCTTCATTCATCTGTCAGCTTAGCACCTGGCCGAGAACGCAGGAAGGGCGATTAGTATAATTCTAATGTATGAATGACCTAATCAACCTGTCCCCTGGTAGCGGAATTAAGGCAGAAAGGTAGCTGCTAAAATTTTCGTGGATAATAGAAACTAGGAGAAGCATTCTAATCGAATAATCACGCGACACCTGCATTACTCGTATAATCGTATTATGTTTGAGGATGATTCTAAATGGGCTTCAAAGTCGATTGTTGGCTTCAATTTTCTGAGGCAATTCCGCCGCGCTGCTATAGA
>JAAUYK010057373.1_pt1 | contig 11861 bp, 7 predicted proteins | sample 7278021 | NCBI WGS metagenome assembly JAAUYK01 (sample SAMN14350223, study PRJNA611818) | marine sediment metagenome | isolation source: surface marine sediment (1.8m) | place: French Polynesia: Moorea | collected 2018-08
CCGCCTTGATGGCCGCAAAGCGTTCGCGCAACGCTTCCAGCTCGCTCTCCAACTCCTTGCGCGCGTCCTCCGCGACATCTCGCTCCGCCTTTATAGCCCCACAGCGCGCTCAGATACCGGCCGCCAGCGCCGTAGGCCATTCGGCACCAACGCGTCGATCTGTCCTGCGCTCTGGATGGGCTCCAGACAGATCGACGCTTCCGCCAAGCTGCCGAGAGTCTAAACTAGCGCTTGGCACCATCCATGGGGGCACATCATCAAGGCAGTCGCTGGCCTCTTTAGTCGGATCCAGACAGATCGACGCTTCCACCAAGCAGGTAGGAGTCTAAACTAGCGTGTTGCAACAGCCGTGGAGGCAGGTCATCTGGTCTTCACGTTGCTTCCCGGCATGGCTGCGAAGATCGAGAGATGCTTCGACGCAGGACTCCGGTGCAAACGTAGAAGAACGGAATTGACCAATGCGGCATGCCAAGGGCTCGGATCAGGGCACTCACGGAGGCGCCTTTCTGGGTGAAGAGAAACGGCGGCGGAGAATGCGCCGGCGCAATATTCTGGTGACCAGCGGCGTGGCGATCGCGCTGCTCGTCTTCGGCGCGCTGATCTATTTGCAGGTTCGCTCCCACATCATCGAATCGCTCAGCAAGAATTTGCGCGACATTCAGAACTCCCAGGAGGCGGTCATCCGCCTCTGGATGGCGAACCAACGCTCGACGGCCCAGGGCTGGGCCAATGAGCCGGATCTGCGTGCCGCAATGCTCGAGTTGACCGATTCCGATGGTGGCCAGACCAAGCCGGACAGCGACGCCCGTGAACGAGTAGCTGCGGGCCTTCAGGGGCTCCTGATCGGACAGCAGGCGGTCGGCTACCTCGTCGTCGACCGAGCGGGGAAGATCGCCGCGGCCAGCGAGCCGTCCCTGGTCGGCCGAGACATGCCGCCCGGCACTACCGAACTCTTGCGGTCTGTGCTCAAGGGGGACCCGCAGGTCACGGCGCCTTTCATGCTCGCCGACGTCTTCGCTCAGCACGTGGAGGACGGTCGCAGGCCGGTTGTGGTCAAGGCGGCGCCGGTCCGAAACCGAGCTCGCGAGCCGGTTGCCGCGCTAATCGTCGCGATTGATCCGGTCGAGTTCAGCGAGCTCTCAAAGCTGGGCCGATTTGGGGATACCGGCGAGACCTACGCCATCAACCCAGAGGGCTTGATGATGTCTCAAAGCCGGTTCCTGGAACAGTCAAAGGAAATCGGCCTAATCCCCGACAACGTCGACGCCACAACCATTTTGACATTCCAGATTCGCGATCCCGGCGGTGACTTGACCCGGGGATACCGGCCCGAGCTGCCCCCATCAGGTCTACCGCTGACACTCGCGGCCGCCTCTGTGACCAACGGGGAAGCGGGCATCCACCTGGAGGGCTACCGGGACTATCGCGGCATCCGCGTCATGGGCACTTGGCGGTGGATGGACGATCTCGGCTTCGGCCTGATCACCGAGATCGACTATCACGAGGCCTTACGGCCGCTGCGTCCCCTCATCGTCGCCTGTGCGAGCCTGTTCGGGCTGGTCGTGCTGGCGGCGATCGGTCTGCTGATCTATGGGCGGATCGTGCAGCGCCTAAAGAGCCGAATCGCGGAAGTGACACAGCTTGGCCAGTACACGCTCTTGGAGAAGATCGGCGAGGGCGGCATGGGCAAGGTCTACCGGGCACGACATGCCCTGCTGGCGCGGGACACGGCGGTCAAGCTCCTTAAGCCAGAGGCCGTGAGCGAGCAGACGGTGCAACGCTTCGAACAGGAGGTGCAGAATACGGCCCAGCTGCGACATCCGAACACGGTCGAGATCTACGATTTCGGCCGCACGGCGGACGGCATCTTCTACTATGCGATGGAGTATCTCGATGGTTACGACCTCGCCAGGCTCATCGAAGTCGCGGGTCAGCTGCCGCCTGGTCGGATTGTGCACATCATGCAGCAGGTCTGCCTGTCACTGCGGGAAGCGCACCGCGCAGGTCTGATTCATCGGGACATCAAACCGATGAACATCATCCTATGCGCGCGTGGCGGTGAGTTCGACGCGGTCAAGGTCGTAGATTTTGGCCTCGTCAAGGATGTCGCTGTACCCGACAGGGGCATGACCGCGATGAACGTGATACCCGGGACGCCGCCTTACATCGCGCCGGAGCGGTTGAAATCCAACGCCGCGATCGATGGTCGAGTCGACATCTACGCGCTGGGCGCCGTTGGCTTCAACATGCTGACCGCGCGGCAGCCCTTCGAGGGCGACAGTGATCTGGAGATCGCTTATAAGGCCATGCATGATGATCCTCGCCGTCCGTCGGAGTGCACCGACCAAGATATCCCGCCGGCGCTCGACGACCTCATCTTGGCGACGATGGCGCGCAATCCCGATGCTCGCCCACGCAACATCGAAGAGGTGCTCGAGCGCCTCGATGCGATCGCTGTCTCGGTTCCCTGGAACCGCCGACTCGCCGCCGAATGGTGGGAGGCTCATCCGCCGGCGTTGCCCGCTGCCAAAGATGCGGATCGCCGGACCGAGCCCGATCAGCTACGCGTCGCGATCAACTGAAGTGATTGGCCGCAGGCCTCGATGAAAACAATCGGAACCGCGCTCATAGCTGTCTTTCTTGGGCTTTCTACAGCTGTCGGTTCAGCCCAGGATGATGGTATCGCTCGCGTTCTGCGCTACCTGCCCGCAGAACCGATTTTCGCCGACCGTGCCTGTCATGCACAGGTGATAGAAGCCCCGGACGGAATTCCCTTGCAGGTCGTTAATCTCGGACTGATCAACCCTGATCTGTGCCAATCGGTATCCGATATCGACACCGATCCTTTGATAACTCGGCTTGCCCTGGTCACGGCGGAACGGCTCTTGGCAGGGGAGGTACCGATCCCGCCGCCAGAGACCCTGATGCCCGGACAGCTTGGTGACCGCATCCTGCCGCCCGTCGCGTTCACTGCCGCGGTGGTTGAGGAGGGCCGGCGTCTGGTCATCGGTGCCGGGCTCAACTACGCGGACCACCGGGACGAGGTCGGGGCGCCGGACGCAACTTCGGCGGCAGAATTGCTGTTGTTTCCAAAGGTCACGCCGCCTACCCCGGCATATCAGCCAGTCGCGACCGGCTCCGTCATCGGCAGCGTGCCACCGAGGCCCGTGGTGCTGCTGGACTACGAGGCCGAGATCGGGCTCGTCCTGCTCGAGGAAGTCGATCTCAGGGTTCCGCCCATCCGAGCACAGTTGCTGCAGAATACGGCATTGGTCACCGTCAACGACCTCTCTGATCGCGGCCCAATCATCGGCGATGATGTCCATGGATACACGCGGGGCAAATCCCACCCCGGATATCTCCCCCTCGGCCCGTGGATAGTTCCCTCCTGGCATCTCGAACTCGCAGCCGGAGACGAGGGCAGTCGCCCCTTGGCCATTGAATTGGCGGTCATGCGGAGGAACGCCGATGGTCGCCAAATGTCCATCACGCGACAGTCCGATCAATCGACGAGCATGCTCCACGGTCCCGCACGCATAATTGCCGAACTGAGCCGTCGCTACCTTGCCGGCGAGCCGCTCTGCATGCCGGACGCCTGGGGGCGGCCGCGCCTGCTTCACGACGGCGATGGGCGAATCCCGGCGGGTAGCATATTGATCACGGGTACGCCCGGTGGAACAGCTCTGCGCCGACCGGATCTGATGGAGAAGATTCGCCTGTTTGTCGAAGGCGGCCTGACGATCAGCGGCGCCCGCGCCGAGCTGATCGAGGAACGGGAAGCCATGGCAGAGGCGCTTGGATTCCTCAATCCTGGCGACATCGTCGAAACTTGGGTCGAGGCGCTGGGCCGACAGCGGTGGAGCGTTATCGCCACAGAAGCCGATGAGATCTACGGCGTTCTGGGCAGCGGCGGCTGCGACGACTTTCAGGAAGAGTGAGGACAATGCACGTCGAGCGGCCGTTTGCCATGGTAGCGCGATTCGCATTCTCGCTCATTCTAGCCGGGTTGCTCCTAAGTTGTGCGAGTGCAGATCTGCCGTCTCCGCCGGACAACAGCGGTGCTCTAGCAGAGTTCCTTGCGGTGCCACGAACGCCCGCCCCCCGTGAGGGAACCTACATCGGTGGCGACGGCGCCGAGTTGGGCTTCAAAGGCTATCTGGCTCGCGAGCAGGACGAGCGGGTCGCGCTTGTGTACTTCCATGGGATCGAGAGCCATTGCGGCTGGTTCGATCGGGCCGCGCGGATGCTCCAGCGGCGAGGCTTTGATCTGTTCTGCCTCGACCGGCGTGGCAGTGGCATCAACCGCGAGAATCGCAGCCTGCCTTCGGGCCATGCGGACTCGATAGAGCTGCTGCTCGCCGACATCGACGCTTTCGTCCGGCCATTGGCGACACACTATCGGCAGGTCGTCTTGGTCGGGTTGTCCTGGGGAGGCAAGTTGGCGACTGCCTACGCCCTCGACCGGCCGGGCACAACGTCGGGATTGGTACTGATCACGCCAGGCATCCGGGCGCTGGTCGACGTGTCCACGGTGACCAAGCTGCAGATCTTTGCAGCGTCGTTCCTGTCCCCCAGGACCCGGTTCCCGACGCCGATTGAGCCCGAGATGTTCACGACCACCCCGAGGTACCTTCAATTCATCCTCGACGACCCGTTGCGTCTGACTGAAGCGAGCGCCAGGTTCTTCATGGTTAGCCACAGACTTGACGGGTTCGTTGCTGAAAAGGTGGTCGAGAACCGGGCGCCGATGTTACTTTTTCTCGCTGGCCGAGATCGAATCATCGACAATGCCGGCGTGATCGAGGTGCTGGAGCGAGGTTCTCGGGGCGGTCTCCAAATCGTCGAGTACCCGGATCAGACGCACTCGATCCAGTTCGACGCACCAGAGCGCATGGTCGATGACATGGTGTGGTGGCTAGACCGCCGGATTCTCACAGTGAACGATTAGGTGAATTTGATGAGATTGACCGGCTTCGACATCCTGGTCGTCGAGATTGCCCTGAAGGTCTCTGTCGAGCACGCGTTGGCTGAGCGCCGGGTCGCGCGCAACGTTCTGGTCGCTGCCCGTGGCAGCGATGGTCATATGGGCTGGGGCGAATCCTGTCCCCGGCCTTATGTGACCGGTGAGACCGTCGAAAGTGCCGTAGACGAGCTCCGGGAGCGAATCCTGCCGCAACTCCTCGGCCGCGAATGTGCCGATCTGGACGATGTGGCGACCATGGCACTTGGCATTCTCGACGGTCTGGCCCGAAACCAGCAGGCTGCGTTCTGTGCCGCCGAACTTGCTCTCCTCGACCTGGCGGGCCATGCGTTCGGGGCCAGTGCTGGCGAAGTCCTGGGACCCGTCTGCCGAGAAACCGTGGACTACACCGGTGTCATTGCCGCGAACGCCTCAGACGGGGTGCGGAAGTACGCCGAGATTCTTAAGCGATTCGGAGCGCGGCAGGTCAAGCTTAAGGTCGGGGCGGACCTGGACACCAATCTTCAGTTTCTCGACATCACGCGAGAGGTGCTTGGCGGGGGCGTGGAGCTTCGGATCGACGCCAATTCCGCCTGGAATGCGAGTGAGGCGATCCGCCAGCTCGAAGCGATGGCGGCGTATCAACTCGCGGGGGTCGAGCAGCCCTTGCCCGCTACCGACATCCCGGGCATGCGCGAAGTCACTGCCGCCGGCATCACTCCTGTCGTCGCCGATGAGTCGCTTGCGTCGCTGGAAGACGCCCACCGCCTCGTGGACCAGCGCGCCTGCGACATATTCAACGTGCGGGTGTCGAAAGTAGGCGGTCTGCTCAATGCCGGCCGCATTCACCGCTGCGCCGAGGCCGCCGGCCTGCAGTGCCAGCTTGGCGCCCAGGTTGGCGAGACCGGCCTACTCTCGGCAGCCGGAAGGCACTACGGGACGCGCAGCGATAGTGTCCGGTGGTTCGAGGGGTCATATGATTCGATCCTGCTGGAGACCTCGATCACGGAACCCGACATTACTGTCGGTCCCGGCGGGCGAGCAGCCGCGATCACCCGCCTCGGGTTGGGTGTCACACCGGTTCCGGAACGCCTCGAGGCCTGCACGGTGCAAAGAATCCCTGTGGTCTAAAAAGGAAAGCGTCGGATGTCATTGATCGGGCACGTCATTAAATGGACCACCGGCCGCGCCGCCAGACGGTTTGATGCGGCAACCAAGCAGACGGCGACGATCCAACGCGAGCTGCTGCGCTCGATCATGGCGAAGAATGCCGACACCGAATATGGGCGAAGGCATGGCTTCGGGTCGATCCGCACCGTCGAGGACTACCAAAACAACGTTCCGGTCATCACCTACGACGACATTGCCGAAGACATGAAGCGGGTCGCAGGGGGCGCGCAGAACGTGTTCACCGCCGAGAATCCGGTGATGTTCGCCCAGACCAGCGGTACGACCGGTGAGCCAAAATTCATCCCCGTCACCCCCTCGTCCAGGGTCGGCCCTCAAGCCGATCAGATGCGCACCTGGATCTACCACGCCCTGCAGGCGCATCCGACCATCTTCGACGGCAAAGTCATCTCTCTGGTCTCACCCGCGATCGAGGGCTTCACGTCCTGCGGTCTGCCCTTCGGGTCGACCTCGGGTCACATCTACAAGAACATGCCCGCCATCATGCGGCGCGTCTATTCGATCCCCTACGAGGTTTTTGAGATTGCCGATTATGAGGCGAAGTATTTCGCGTTGATGCGGATCAGTCTCGAGCACGACATCCGCATGGTTGCCACGGCCAATCCATCGTCGATCATCAAGATCTGCGAGAAGGCAGACGAACTCTCGGAACAGATCATCCGTGACATCCGGAATGGCACCCTGTCGAAAGACTTCGACATCGAGGGCAAAATCCGGGACGGCCTTGAGGGCCGGTTCAGGCCCAACCGGGCTCGCGCCGACGAACTCGAGGCGATGCGCAGCCGGCGTGGCGGCAGCCTGCTCCCGGGGGACTACTGGCCGAGGGTCGCGCTCATCGGCTGCTGGAAGGGCGGCACGGTCGGGCACTACCTCGACAAGTTCGGCGCCTGGTTCAACCCTGACGGCGGCACGACAGCGGTACGAGATTGGGGTTTCTTAGCCAGTGAAGCGCGGATGTCGATCCCGCTTTCGGACCGTGGCAGCGAAGGTGTGCTGACGGTGCCCGCCAATTTCTTCGAGTTTGTCCCGACGGACATCGTCGCAGCGAATCCCAATGATCCGTCCGCCTGGACCTGCCTCACGGCCGATCAAGTCGAGGTCGGGAAAGAGTACTACATACTGGTCACCACGATCGACGGGCTCTACCGCTATGACATCAACGACGTGATTCGGGTGGAGGGCCGCTACAACGAAGCCCCCGAGATCGTCTTCCTGCGCAAGGGTCGCGGGATGACGAACCTCACAGGCGAGAAGGTCTCGGTCAACCAGATCATAGAAGCCTTCCGACGCGCTTCCGAAGCCACGGGTGCTTTGGTGAATCACTTCAAGGCCGAAGCGGACATGGAGGGGGGCCGCTACTTGTTCCGGGTCGAGTTTGCCAATCGTGTCGATGAGCCGGCACAGAAGCAGATCCTCGCCGAGCTCGACCGATCTCTCAAGGAAATCAACATTGAATACAAGGCCAAGCGCGATTCCCAGAGGCTCCACAATCCGGTGCTCCACGTGATGCGCGAGGGCTGGTACGAACGCAACCGGCGCCAGCACGCGGCCGAGGGTAAACGGGTCTTCCAGGCCAAGACCGAGTTGTTGAGTGCCGACAAGCTGCAGACCCGTTTCATCCGGCCCGAACTCGAGAACGTCGTCGAACTCGACTAGCGCCGGCCAATCCGCGCCCACGGCAATTCGTCGATCAAGGGACAGCGACGAAGTTCTCAGAAGAACTCGAGCTGAGCCCTATTGATCGCCTCGAAGGTGGTCCCCGGAAAATGAGCCAGAAATCCACCCTTACGAATACCGCTCAGTCTGTCCCATGGGCGCTGCCGTCAGACAAACCGTTCTGTGGCGCGGCCGCCCAGACGGCGTAGTTCTGATCTCGCGCAAGGGAGACGCGGCGCCCGACATTGATGGAACGACCGTCGACGGCGCTGGACCGCGCGCGATGAACGCCGCCTGTGAGGTGGCCTTCTTCTCCTTTATCAAAGGCCAGGGCGTTACGCTTCGCGCTTGATCAGCAGGATCGCCTGGTCAGAAACCTCATGCTCGCCCTCGCAGAAGGCGCCGAGAGCGGTCTCCAGGCGCGCGACGATCTCGTCAGCGGGGGCCGTGGCATGCTCGGCGATGATGGCTTCGATCCGGGCACTACCGAAGCGCTCGCGCGTGACACTGAGGGCATCGACGACGCCGAGGGAGGCAATGACGACGAGGTCTCCGGGCGCCAACTCAATCGTGGCAGCGGCCAGCGCCGATGCTGTCTCGCCCCGACCCAGTGCCGAGCCGGCCTTGCCGACCGGCGCAAAGCGGCCCTGCGCGGCACGATAATGGAGAACGGTCTCGAAGCTGGCCGCGAGGCAGGACAGGGTCGCTCGATCGGCGTTGAGCTGGCCGAACCAAGCGCGAACCGATCCGGCGTCACGCAGGTCCTGGCACAGGAACAGATCCATGGCGCGGGCAATCTGTTCGAGCGCGACGCCGGCCCGGCTCCCCGCTCGGAACGCCGCGCGCATTTGCGAGCTCAGCATTGCAGCTTCAAGGCCGGTTGCCCACGGATCGAGCATGAGAAAAGCGACGTTGCCTTGCTTGCGAGTCGTCTTCCGTCGGCGCTGGGAATAGTCGGCTTGGGTGAGAGTGCTCACGTCGAAGACGGTGCCGCCGGGTTCCGTCGCTGGCCTGTGCAGTGCTGCGATCTGGTAGCCCGCCGGGCGCGGAAACGAGACCGGCAATATGGAGCGCATGATTGCCTCGGCGATGCGCTCCTCCTCGCTGACCGAGGTGTAGGACAATAGCGCCTCCCGCATGACGTCCATGGCCCTGGCGAGGATGCCGAGTTCGACGATGTCGGTCTCGAGCTTCGCCTCTTGCTCGAAGCTGAGCCGCTGCATGCGTCGGCTTTTGTCGACGAGCTGTTCGATCGGCTCGCCGATCCTTGCAGCCAGACGGACGGCTTGCCAGATCGCCAGCGCCACGATGACGACGGCTACGCCAACGATCCACGGGATCACGTTCGGGATATCGGCCAGGAGGTCGGCCTCGGACCGGGCGACCAGCAGCCACTGCGGTTGCGAACTCGTCGGGGTAATGCCACTGACTGGGAACAACTCTTGGGCCATGCCCCACCAGGTCTCGCCGTCGCTGTCGAAGCGGGTTGGCGAGCCTAAGGTGTATTCTTCAACCGCGAACAGGTGCTCTAACAGGTCGCTGATCGGTCCGCCCAGCTCAGCCGGTGGACGGAGCATATAGCGCCTGGCAGCTTCCATCGTCGGGGCCCGCGGATGGTTGGGAACGCCGAGAAAGACCAAGCTCGCCTTTCGGTTCGGGTTGCCGTAGAGCATGGCATCACGACCATCTTCGAGCCGCCTGAGCGCGCGGACCATCTCGGTCGCTATCTCGATGCGGGATTGAAATGCTAGGACGACGGTCTGCCCGTCATTTCGCATCAAGGCCAGGCTCAAAATCCGGCCGGCCTCTCCCGTCGCCACGACTTCGCGCGGATCGCCAATGTAGACGCGCGCTTCGTGCGGCGCGTCCCGTTTCGTTATCTCTTGCAGGCCGAGGGCAAAGGTGAGCCAGGGGGCCGCGTAGACTGAATGGGAGCTGTCTGCCCAGCCCGTGCTCGGGGTCGGCTTGCTGTCGGACCAGCGCCGCGTCCGGGCCCGGTTCCCCCACTGGCTGGGCCGCACCAACGAGCTGCGCCATTCGTCGGCCGTGCGCGTCAGGACATAAAGCTCGCCTGATGGGCTGCCGATCAAGACGGACGAGATGAAAGGGGCTGCGCTCAGCAAGGGGACAAAAATCGAATCGAACTGCTCCTCCGACCATTTGCCGGACCAGCGGTCTCGAAGCCAGGATTCAGAAATCCGGCCAAAGCCCAGTATCTTGTCATCGATGTTGGCGAGCGCGTATTCGGCTTCCTTTTCCACATCCTGCATGACCCTGGACACGGCCCTTTCGACGAAGACCGCCCGCGTCCAGAGGGTGATCGCCAGCATGGCGGCGCCAAGCAGAACGACGCCGAAGGCGAGATTGAGGACAAGACTGCGTTCCAACGAGCGTGGACGCGCCATCGAAAGTCCGCCTTTCCGTGAGCCTGTATACGCACGATTTCCAGGAAGGTAGTTTGAGGACGTTGAGCTGGAAAGCGAAACCCGCCCAGAGCGGCGCGAGGGAATGGTCAGTGAGACGAGACACGCCGACGTACGTGAGGCCTTCGCGGTGGTGGTGGTTAGGACGGATGCTGGCGCCGATCACCGGCGAGCGGGGGGCCGAACCCGACCGCGCCGACATCGCCAGCATCTACCGGCACGCCGTCCGTCAAGACCTGACCACCCGGAATCCCGTCATTGTCATCCCCGGCGTTATGGGTTCTCGCCTCGTCGCTCCACTCGCAGCGCGGCAAGTCTGGGGCGACTTCCGCAAGGATCCCGTCAAGCCGGTGACGCCCGAGCAGTCCCAGGCCATCGGTCTGCCGATGAAAATGGGGGTACCTCTCGATCAGTTGCACAGTGCCAGCCAGACCGCCGGATCGCTGGCCGAGGTCAAGGGCAAGTTCGCTGGCATCCCGATCCGCAAGCAGATGTATGGCAACGTCCTCGGGGCAATGGGCGTCCCCGGCTACGCCGACGCGGCGATCGGTCGGTCAGCCGACATGCCCCACTATGGGGATGGGGGTCCGGCGACGGCCTTCGAGTTCGATTACGACTGGCGGCGCAGCCTCGACGAAAGCGCCATCCGCTTGCACCGCTTTATCCGCCAAACGAAACGCTTCTTGAAGGCGCAGCGCAGCAGCGACCGGCGGATTCGATTCGACGTCGTCGCCCACTCCATGGGCGGCCTCCTGCTACGCTATTACCTCCAGTACGGCAGCCAGTTGCTGCCATATGACGAGCTGCCGCGGCCGACCTGGGAAGGGGCGCAGTTCATCGAAAGGGCCATCATCGTCGGGACGCCGAATGCCGGCTCCCTCTTCGCCCTCGGGCGCCTGGTCGCCGGCCTCGGCAGCAATCCAATCCACCCAGCCTATCCGCCGACGCTGCTGGGTACCATGCCGGCGCTCTATCAGCTGATGCCGCGGACCCGTCACCGGCCGGTAAGGATTGCCGGCGAGGAGGGGATGCCAGACCTCTTCGATCTCGACCTTTGGATCCGCATGGGTTGGGGGCTCGCGGCTCAGCATCGTGAGCGGGAAATCGCCATGCTGATGCCCCAGGCCACCACGGCGGCCGAACACCGAGACATCGCACTCGAGCACCTGGGTAAATGCTTGAAGGCGGCACGGGCGTTCCACCGCGCCCTCGACTATTTTCCACCGGGCCGGCCGGGTCATCTGCGCATGCACCTGATCGCGGGCGACACCGTTCTGACGCCCGAACGCGCCGTGGCCGCCCCTGGCCGCCGGAAGATCCGCTACGAGCGGAAAGGACCCGGCGACGGCACAGTGCTGCGCACGAGTGCCCTGCTGGACGAGCGGGTCGGCGCCGAATGGGTGCCGCGGGTCCGCTCACCGATCAAATGGGACAGCGTGATGTTCGTCCCCGGCGATCACATCAGCATCACCCACCACCCGGTCACCACCAACAACGTCCTCTATCTGCTGCTCGAGCAGCCGCGCGCGAGGTGACGGTCGTATATTGGGGAACCAAGCCCGAATTCGCTGGCCGCCGATCAAATCCGCTTGAGGCGGCGGAACAGCGAGACCTCGAAGAGAGCGAGGGTCACC
>JAAUYK010022511.1_pt1 | contig 11858 bp, 7 predicted proteins | sample 7278021 | NCBI WGS metagenome assembly JAAUYK01 (sample SAMN14350223, study PRJNA611818) | marine sediment metagenome | isolation source: surface marine sediment (1.8m) | place: French Polynesia: Moorea | collected 2018-08
CATGCCACCGCCCGGCTTCCCTCCGATGGGCATGCCGCCCGGCTTCCCGCCGCCGCCCTGGGCCATGCCGCCGTGGGGAGGCGCGCCGCAGTGCGAGTGGACCGAGCACGCCAGCCCCGACGGCAAGAAGTACTACTACAACTCCGCCACCGGCGAGTCCGTCTGGGAGAAGCCCAAGGCGCTGGAGGAGTACGAGCGAAGCATGGCGGGCGGCGCGGCGGCGGCCGCCGCGGCCAACACGCAGGCGACGACGACCACCTCGACGAGCAACGTGATCCCCGATAAAGTCAGGGACCAGCCCAAGTCCGGCGTCAAGGTGGAGGACGTGAACGCAAAGATGGCGGCGGCCGCTGCCGCCGCTGCCGCCGCGGCCGGCATCAAGAAGGAGGAGAAGCCGTCCATGGGACTGCCTAAGATGCAGCAAGACAAGTCGCGTCCCGTGTCGAGCACTCCCGTGCCGGGCACGCCGTGGTGTGTCGTCTGGACTGGCGACGGGAAGGTGTTCTTCTACAATCCGACGAGCAAGTCGTCCGTGTGGGAGAGGCCTCCCGAGCTCGCGGGCCGCCCCGACGTCACCGAGATGCTCAAATCGGCCGCCGACGCCGAGAAGATAAAGAGCAAGACCATCCCCACCGCCTCGGACCCGGCGGTCAAGAAGGAGTCGGACTCCGACAGCGAGGGCGACGCGGGCCCGCCTTCGAAGAAGGGCAAAGTGGAGCCGGAGCTCGTGTTCCAGGACGAGCTTGACAAGAAGAAGGCTGCCGAGGAAGCTGCCAAGGCGAACGACGCCAAGAAGTCCATTGATATGGGCAAGGAGGCCGCCATGGAGGCGGAGGTCAGGGCCGCAAGAGAGAGACAGGTGAGAGAAGAGCCATTCAAGTAGGGTTATTTTCAGGGCTTTCCTTACGTACATCCTAGTACATCATTACATGATATTTTTCTTCCAGGTCATTCCTCTGGAAACGCGCATGAAGCAGTTCCGCGACCTCCTTACCGAGAAGGAGATCTCTGCCTTCTCAACTTGGGAGAAAGAGTTGCACAAGATCGTTTTCGACCCTCGCTACCTCCTGCTTACGTCGCGCGAGCGCAAACAGGTGTTCGACAAGTACGTGAGGGAGCGCGCCGAGGAGGAGCGCAAGGAGAAGAAGTCGCGCCTGAAGGAGAAGAGAGACGCGTACAGGCAGCTGCTGGAGGACTACGGCGTCCACGGCAAGAGCTCTTTCAGCGAGTTCGCCTCCAAGAACTCGAAGGACGACCGCTTCAAGGGCATCGAGAAGATGCGCGAACGGGAGGCGCTCTTCAACGAGTACCAGGTGGACGTGAGGAAGAAGGAGAAGGAGGAGAAGGAGGCGCGCCGGAAGACCGCCAAGAAGGACTTCCTGGCCCTGCTCAAGGAGACGGAGGCCATCGACAGGCACTCTCACTGGAGCGAGGTCAAGAAGTCCATCGACTCCGACCCGAGGTACAAGGCGGTGGAGTCGAGCAACCAGAGGGAGGACTGGTTCCTCGACTACGTCCACGACCTGAAGGAGGAGCACCGGCGGGAGAAGGACAAAAAGAAGAAGAATAAGGACAGGTCTAGGTCGCGCTCGAGGTCGCCGAGGGGGAAGAAGCGGTCAAGGTCGAGGTCGAAGTCGAGGGAGAACAAGAAGAGCAAGAAGAAGGACAAGAAGCGTTCGAGGTCTAGGTCGCGCGACAGGAAGAGGGACAGGGAGGAGAAGGAGGGCAAGGCGAGGACCTCGGAGAAGGAGGAGGGGGAGATGAGCGACGACGCGGACGACAAGAGGAAGTCGGTGGACGAGAAGGAGAAGGAGAAGGAGCAGGAGGATGGAGGCAGCGGGCGCAATTCGAGGGAGGGCTCCAAGGACAAGGACTCAGATGGCAACAAGGAAGAGAAGATGGAGGGGGAGGAGACCGAGGAGCAGCGGGTGGAACGTGAACGGAAGGAGAAGGAAGACCGCGTTGCTGCGAGCCTTCGCGCGCGCGAGGAGGAGGTTCAGAAGGAGCTGAGCGGCCACCTGCACGCGCGGGACAAGGAGCGCCAGCAGCACCGCCACCAGGAGGCCGTCGGCAACTTCCAGGCGCTGCTCGCCGACCTCATCCGACACCCTGACTACTCCTGGAAGGAGGCCAAGAAGATGCTGAAGAAGGACGGCCGCTACGACTCCGTGTCCAGCCTGGAGAAGTCCGAGCGCGAGCGTCTGTTCGACGAGCACATCGACCACCTGATCGCAAAGAAGAAGGAGAACTACTGGAAACTGCTCGCCGAGTGCAAGGAGATCACCCTCGACTCCACTTTCAAGGAGATCAAGAAGCTGATCAGGGACGACCCCAGGTACTCGAAGTACTCCAGCTCGGAGAGGAAGTGCGAGAAGCAGTTCAACGAGTTCCTCAAGGACAAGGTCTCCAAGGCGAAGCAGGCCTTCAGGGAACTGCTGATGGAAACCAAGAAGATCACCGACAAGAGCCTGTCCGTGGTGAAGGAGGAGGGTGACCAAGGGGCCGACAGCGGACACATGGCCGAGATCCTGGAGCTGCTGAACAAGGACCGGCGCTACCTCGACCTCGAGTCCATGGCGGACGAGCGGTCCAAAATCTTGATGCAGTACCTGGAGGACCAGGAGAGGCGCGGCCCGCCGCCACCGCCGACGGCCTCAGAGCCGGGCAGGAGGACCGTCAAGTAGACGGACACTGACGAGGTACGTGCTATTCGCGAGCGGGGGGCAACAACTTCACTTTGTTCAGGGGCAAGTTCAGCTACTAATTACCATTAAGGCGTAATAACTAGATTAAGGTTAATTACACACGTCCGCGCATCACGCGAATAATAAACTTTAGACAGAGTGAACATGAACGAAGCATTTATTATAGCCAGAGCTCCTCTCATGCCCACACATATATATTGTATTTATTAAAGCTCGCTACTTCTTGCCAAAGCAGGCCATGCACGGCCCAAACAGGTAGGACATCACCGACTGCTCGTCCTTCTTCTTAACCTGCTGCTGCTTTCCTCTGTCGAGCGTCGGCTTTCTGGGCTTCGCCACCGGCGGCGACGCCGAGGTTACCGCGTCCGGTGACGATGATGCCGCAGCTCCCGAGGTCTTGGCGGCGCCGTTCTTAGTTGCCGGAGGAGGCTTGGGCGCCTTCCTTGTCGGCACCTTCGGCTCGGGCTGCGCCGTCACCACGTCGTCGTCGGCCGGGGCCGCGGCAACCGAGAACCTAGCCTCGGTCGCTGAGAGGATCACTTCCGGCTCCTTGGCAGCAGCAGCGGAGGGGGTCTCCTCTTGTTTCTCTTTGTTGCTGTCCGCGGTGGCGTTTCGCTGGCGCTGGTGATGCTCTCTGGGCGGCGGAGTGGGAACGGTGCTCATGTCGGCATCTTTGTCGTCTGCTGCAGTGGCGTCGCCGCTGACCACTTGGACCTCAGTGTGGGCGGCTTCAGCTCCATCCGGAGCGAAGTTGTCGTCGAAACCCACATTGTCTTTACCTGATTCAGATGCTACGACAGACTCCTTCGTTTGTTCCGCGTCTTGCGCTGCAGTGGGCAGGAAGCAGTCGTCGAAAGCCTGATCGTCGGCCTCCGCCTTGACGTCGTCCGGAACAATGTCCCAGTTGGCGTCGGAGTCGCTGAAGAGCTTCCTCCTCTCTTTTGTCGTTGTATCCTGTTCCACGCCCACGTCCTGCGCAATTTGGGATGCAGAGGACACGCGCCGAATTGGCTTCGTACCCGTCGTCATCGTTTCCGAAAGTGTCGTATTCTCTGTTGGTGCAGCTGTGGTCCCGTCGGCTTGTTCCTCTTGGACATCTTGTGGAGGCGCCTCAATGATTGTGATGGATGGCTCGTCAAAGACGTTACTGGCGACACCCGTCGTCGCATTCAAGTCGTTGGCGACGGCGTCCGACTCGCTCAAGTTGGGCTTCTTCTCCGCCTGCTGTAGCCGAGTCACGTCCGGCGACTTGATCTGGGAGGCGGAGGACATTTTTCTGACCGGTGCCTTCGGAGGCACCTCCGGAGCCTTCCTCGCCGGAACTGCGTACTCGGGCTTCACCTGGGCCCCGACTGCCGCTTCATCCTTCGCAACGTCTTTCTCTGTCACTGTGGTCACCACGGAGAGCACTTGTCCTTCCATCTTGCATTCGTTGACTGGCGCGGTCTTCAAGTCGATTGCCGACGATGGAGGACCAAAGAGGGAGTCCTCCGTCGCGGTCTTCTCGTCGGCCGGCCATTCCGGGTGGATGGCGTCTGACTCGCTGAACGCCGGCTTCTTCTCTGACTCTTTCGTCGTCTGGCTTTCTGCCTGAGAGCTGGAGGAGGATTTCTTCACCGGTTGGTGACTGTCCGGGATTTCGGGAGCTTTTCTCGTGGGCTGCGTTGTCGCTGCTGTGCCATCTGCGATGGTCTCCCCGGTCACCACCGCCTCGTTAATCGCTTCGTTTAAGACGTCGGAGTGCTTTGACTCTCCGAACATGTTCTCCCCATCATGTAGGACGCTCGTCGCGCCGCCGCCAACCTTGGCGTCGTCTCCCATCTGTGGCTGCTCTTCGCCAGCCTCGAGCTGACGTCTGGGAATGTCAGGTACCTCGCCAGACTTTGCGGTTGGTTGTTTGGCTGCATCATCGTCGCCGCCGAGGGCTTCAGCTACCGCTGCAGTCGACTCCAACGACGAATCTCCCCCAGGTGCAGCAGCTGCAGTCTCGTTTATGCTGGAAATAGCGTTGGCGGCATCGGTCTGATCGACGCTTTTCGCCCCGGCAGCGCCCTCGTCTTTGTCGTCTCCGAGAGTCAGCGAGGCCGTGAGGACGCCGGCCTCGTCCAGCTCAAGCTTCTCCTTCACCACTTCCTGTATGTCTTGCAGCAGCTTGTTGGCCGAAGCGACGACTTCCGTCATTTGCTCCGGATTCTCAGTTGCATCTTGCTTGTCGCTCTCTTTGCTGTCGTTCTCCGACGCTGCCTGAGGCTGGAACCGCACCTCAAAGTTGCCAACAACTTCCTCCTCCGCTCTTTCCGGCTCCTTAGTGTCTTCCGCGTCGGGTTTCGCGCTCGATTCTTCGAGCTTCGCCTGCATAGCAGCCGGCAGGAGATCGTCCAGAACCTTGTTAACAATAGCTTTTCCCGTGTCTTCGACAGTACCGTCGTTTGCAGGCTCATCGCCAGTCTCCGAAGCGTCGGGCTGGTCGGATGGTTCTCTTGCCTTCTGTTGACCTTCAGCTTCGGTTTCAATATTGGCCGCAGCATTAACTTCTGCGGTCACCTTTGACTCTTTAGGAAGATCATGCGCTTTCGTAGAGAATTCTTCCGCTTTATTTTCCTCTGCGGTAACTTCCTTATTAAGGTCTCCGCTGCCTTCTAATTCCTTTTCCACCTTAGAGGATTCGCCGGCGTTCGAAACTTCCCCTTGGCTTTGGCCACTCTCTGCAGTCTCACCTGAGGCTGAGGGTTCCGCTTCAATTTTCTTAATCTCGCCGCTACTTACAGTTTCTTGAGCGGACTCTGTGGCGACGGTAGATCCCTCCCCACTAGGCTTCGTTTCGGAAAATTGAAGATCTCCGGTGTCCGCCTGCTTTTCTTCGTTAGGCTTCTCAGCTCCGGCCTCTCTTTCTTCAGAGGCGGCATTTACATTATCTGCGTCGTCTACCTGGAATGATTCGACGGCAATTTCCTTTTGGATTTGGTTACTCTCAATCGCTATCTTCTTTGAGTCGGCTTCCTTCGCTGCTGACTCATTTGCTGGCAATGGCTCCTCGTCACTTTTCTTAATTGCCTCGGCAATATCTTCCAGTGGCTGGCTCGACTCTGCGTCTGCGTTCTGTCCGTCGGTGGTGTCATTAGCCTTCGCTTCAGAGTTAGGTTGGGACTCCGCTGCCTTGGATTCTGCATTACTTTCAGATTCCGCAGCTGTGTCCTCGGACATTAATTCGACTCCAGCTGTGGAGGCCTCTTCAGTCGAAGAGTTTTTGCCTTCTTCTTGAACAATTTCAGTGTTGGCCTCTGTTTCCGCTTTGGTTTCATCTGGTGACATTTTTTCAGCCGTAGATTGGGTGCCGCCATCTTTTGCACTCTCTGTGGCCTTTTGGGTATCTTGGAGCGCATCGCCTTGCTCAGCGGATACTGTTGTCTCTCCCATTTCCGCTTCCATCTTAGAACTGTCTGACACCTCAGCAGCTTTTACGTTGTCGGCCTCAATTGCATTTTGTTCTTTTTCACTTTCGGATTTCTCATTAACGGAAGCACTGTCAGTAGTTTCCTTATCTGCAGTTTCGGGTTTGTGATCAGACGCCCCCCGTTCACTATCTCCGGGCGCTTGATCATCGGTCAATGCTGCTGCGGCGGCGGCGGTCGGTTTCGACGCACATTCGGCGTCAATCTCAGTCCTTGTGAGGTCGCCGGAGGCTTTGTTCTTGTCTGATGCTGACTCGGTCGCTTCCTCTTTTGTTGGCGATACATCGGCAACATCCTTTTCCCTGGTTTCGTCGCTCTGATTTTCCTTTGTAACCTTTTCAGCCTTATCAAACTCATCTGTAGCTACCTTTTCCTCCTTCTCCTTAGAAGCCTCAGATGCCTCCTTGATCAAGTCTGCTTTTCTCTCATTCGAGTCTACATTGCCTTCTTTCGTGTCTGGTTTGCCCTCTTTTGAGTCCGTTTTGCCCTCCTTCTCCAATTTTGTTTCATTAACTAATGCCGCTTCTAGTGCTTCTTTTTCCTCCACTCCAGAAATTTCTTGCTTCTGACCATCCTCAGGCACATCCCCTTGCATTTGACCAGCCACTTGTCCCTGATCCGAGTCATCCGGCACTTTACCAGTCGACTCGGTGGCCTCTTTAGGCGTCGCATTTTTCCCTTCAGCTGGAACCTCTTGTTGCGAATCTTTACGATATTCCTGCTGCTGGCCAACGTCTTCCCTCGTTCCCTCGGTCTTTTCTAAGCTCTCTCCCGATTTCTCTTCGCCACCGACTTGCTCAGTAACCGCCGTCGATTGCGATGCGTCTTGCACGTCGGAGATCTCTTGCTGCTCTTGGCCAAACTTAAGTTCTTTGTCCTCAATTGTCTCGTCCTCTTTCAACTCTTTTGTCGCGTCTGATTCGTTATCCACTTGCAGATCAGATACTGCTTGCCCGCCATCCTGTTGCACTTGTTTCTCCTCATTCTTTTGATCATCTTCACTCTCGCGCACTTGCGCTGTTGGTTCTTGAGAGGCGTCAGCGACCGGCGAATCCTTTTGTGCCGTCTCTCCCGCCTTTTCCTTGTCGTCATTAACTTTCTGAGAGTCTTTGGCGGCTACGACTTCTCCCTTTTCTTGTACGATCTCGCCAATCGCTCCACTGTCTGGTGCTGGATTCTCCTGTTCTTTTTCTTCGGTTGGCATTAAAGCTTCAACCTTTCCCATTGCTTCGCTTGGTGGTTCATTTCGGGTTGGACCACCACTTTCGACCTGTTCAATGTCTTCTCCCTTCTTGTCGGTGCTATCTGCCGCGTATTTTTGTTCCGGCTCCTCGCGGCCTCCTTCAGCTACATCGCTCGCTTTCTCGCCGTCCGCTGTGGCGATGGCCTTTTCTTTCTCCTCCTTATGTTCTTTCTCGGCAACTTCCCCAGCAGTCTGTGCTTTGCTATCCGCGATGTCGCTCTCCCTTTCGGGCGCTGCTGCACTCACACCATTGGAATCATCTGCCGGAGATTCCGACGCGCTCTCATTCTTGCTCTCACTTGCGTCTTGGTTTTCTGGCGAGGCCATTTCAGCGGTCTCGTCCACCGACTCTTTTGTTGCATCTGTCCCCTTTGGACTCTGCTCGGTTGCTCCAGTAGCTAAAAATTGTTCTTCGCCTTCCCCTGGCGGGAGATCCGGGACTAGGGTTTCCACGACGGTTGGCGGTTCCAAGACGATGATGGCAGCGGACTCCTCGGATTTCTCACCAGCATCCTCTATGGTTTCCGCCTTCTCCTTCTCTTCAGCTTCTCCATCGGGGTCAACTTTTGGAGGTGCGGAATCTTTGTCTTGATCTGATTCTTTCTTAGCTTCGACGTCTGAATCGGTTGAGGACTTTTTATCTGATTCTTCCTTCTTATCGCTTCCTTCTATGCATTTTGCATCCTCGCTAGCCGTTGCGGATATGTCCTTTTTAAGATTTTCATTCGCATCTCCCGTTTTCTCCCCAATTTCTTTTACAACGTCGGATTCTGCTTTATTCGCCGCGTTTTCGGTGTTATCTGAGGCTTCGGCTTTTTTATCCTGCTCTGAATGTTGCCCTCCGTTTTGAGTATCTGAAGGTGCCGCAGTGTCATCTGCTTTTGGGTCATTCGATGCAATATCTGGGGCTGCTATAGAGCTTCTAGTACTTTCAGTGAAGAATTTAACGTCGTTCTCTGTCATCTCTGAGGCGGCGATGGCGGCCGCGACGGACTTCACGGTGTCCGGAGACTCGCTGCTCGTCGACGTCGACCCGCCGCCGCTGCTTTCTCCGCCGCCCCCGCCATTGCTGAGGTTGGCCCCACCCTCGCCCTCCTCATGTCGGGCGTAGAGGGCGGAGCAGATCGAGATGGCAAAGTCCTTGCAGTCCTTGATGATCTCCATAGATTCTCTGACCTCCCTCGGAAGATTTGCAGCCTCGTCCGCCGCCTTTTTCCCCGCCTGCGCCGTCTTGGCCTCCGTGGAGGATGCCTCCTCCCCATGCCCGTTGGCCATGTTTAGTGTCTTGGAGAGAGCTCTGTAAAACAAACGAATGCATGTTTGTGAATCTACGTAATGGAGCGAGGGAAACATCATTGCTTAAATTCTGACAAACGATGCTTGGCGCTTCGGCCGGCGGATATGACGCATTATTTTAGCGCAACACAAGTGTGGCTTGCAGGTGACGTCCGCTAGTATTTATGTGTCGGGCGGGCTCCGGCTCTAGCCAACAAATTGTTCGTTTGAGCCACTCTAGGCTAGCCGGTCGTTCGATCGTACAGTTGGGACATTTCTCTTTATTAGATGTGTAGCAGTATAAAGGTAGTTAACGCTCGCTCGTGGTTCGGTCGTATTTACAGCTGCATCTACTAGTATGCCTATTACTACGAAGTTAGTTCATACGTATAAGAAACACTTTGCATTGCCAGTCAGACGTTAAAATGGAAAGAAAAGCTTCATACTGTACGTAGTGGAGATATAAGCGCTCAGAAAAAATGCGTATGTACACAATGGAGATTGTCTTCCTTCTTTCTTTCTTCAGTTGTCCAGGATCCTGAGGTTGCCCGATACGATCTTGTTCTCGAGCACGGCGCCCGGAGGGATGTCGATCTGCTCGCCCTGGTTGGCGATGATGATCACTTTGCCGCGGAGGGAGACGTCCCTGCCGAAGGTCACGTTGCCGGACACGGTGAGGTAGTCGAGGTCCACGAGGTCGGGGATGCTGCCCAAGCGTTGAAGGAACTCGCTAACCTGTTGGACATTTTGGCCATTAAATATAGTAGACCCGTGTGATTAATTGTCTGAGTACATTTTTGAAGTGCTCGCTGCCGAGCTCCACTGTGGGCGTCGTGTTGTGCATCCTGTCCTCGTTCATGGTGAGGAAACCGTTCTCCAGGGTGTAGAGGTTGCTCATGACCACCATTAGGTCGCAGGTCTTCTTCACCGGCAGGAATCTCGACCGGGGGATGTTGATGATCAGGCTGTCTGTGAAGAACTTGATGGGGCAGGCGACGCCGGTCTCCAGCTGGATGACGTTGAGGCCGCCCCTGAGGGTCTTCGGGTTCACGTTTACCTCGATGTCTTTGAAGCCGCGGTTGGCCGCCTCGCGCACGGCTGCAACAGGCATTACGTATTTTACGACATTTGGCGATAAGGACAAAAAATGGAAAAGAAAACACTTGCGAATCTGATGATCGTATGTATTTGGTGGTGGAAATTGCCCCTCGAACAGGTGTCTGTACTAGACTACGGATGCGTCTATTAATGCTCGTAATGCTGCGTACTCACCCGACATGCTCAGCCAGACGTTGTTGGTGTTGAACATGGCCTTCGAGTTGATGGTGTCGTACCACCTCCTCTCCTTGGGGACCTTCTGCATCTCGAGCAGCCTGTACTGTCCCTCGTACCAGATCAGGCAGGTGCCCTTCACGTCGGCGCGCGTCTTCTGGGTGACCTCGAGCGCGAACTCGCGGTTCTCCTTCACCATCCGGTTGAGGATGTTCAGGTCCCCCGTGCCGGCCATGTTGTCGATGTTCGACAGGAAGATGTACTTCTTGCCCTTGGACTCCAGGCGGTCCATGAGACCGGAGTCGACGAACGACTGGTAGAAGTCGCCGTGGCCGGGAGGGTACCACCTAGTACACGGAAATGAAGCTAAATTTCCGGCACATAACTGTAACTTCTCTTCACTTACGCCTCCTGGTCGTGCTCGATGTTGATGTCCTTCGCGATCGGCAGCAGCGACTCCTTGTTCAGCCTCGGGTAGCACGACTGGTTGAAGGTGAGGATCTCGACGCGCAGCTTGCTGTACTTCTTGATGAGCCGGTGGGTCTCGATGTCCGTGTTGAACGAGTTCATGAGGACGAGCGGCACGTTTGTGTCGTACTTCTTGTTCAGCTCCTCGATCTGCTGCACCGTGATGTCGAGGAAGGTGAGGCCCTCGCGCACAGTGATCGCCGACTTGGGGCCCTTGCAGCCCATCGTCGTCCCCAGGCCGCCGTTCAGCTTCACCACGACGAGCTGGTCGAGCAGCTTCTTGGCGTCCTCGGGAAGGGGCTCCTCCAAGTCGCTGTACTCGATGTACTGCAAGGATAATTGCATGGAGAGTTCGACATTAGCAATTCATTTACATGGTTATTAAAAAGCCAATGCCAACAGTATTCTTCATTAACTACGTACGCGGCGAAGCGACGAAACATTTCACTCACCCCCGGCAGCGGGTCGATCTTCTCCATCTCGTAGTTCATGTCGTGATCCGGCCCCTCCTGAACGAGGTAGTTGTTGAACAGCTGGAGGAACCTGTCGAAGGCGGTCTTGACGGCCTTGTCGGCGGCCGGCGCCAGCTTCCCGTTCTGCCGCAGCCGGTTGAGCTCGATCTCCAGCATGGCGCTCGCATCCTGCTCGGTGCGCTCCTTAAACTCGATACTGTTCCTACGGTAAAGCCGGCCGTACATCTGACGGAGGCGGGGGAAGCGAAAAGAAAAGAAGGGCCAGTTAGACATTTCATACCTGCGCGGCGGAGTGAGGAGGTGGCCTCCCCTGCTGTCGTTGCTGCTCTTGTCCTCCCTCTCCCTCTCCAACACCCTCTCCCTCTCGAGAACGGCCGCTGTCATCCACATGGCCGGCTCGATCGAGCGCGACAATAGCAAGTGCGGTCGACGAACGAACGGCCCAGTCAGTCACCTAACTGCGATGGATGCGAACGCGCACATACGTACACATACGTACGATGCGAGCAGAGCTCTAGCACACCTTTTCAGCACCCTCCGCCGATATAGTATGTATCTGCCTTCGACAGCCGGAGGGACAGATCCGATGTACACTAATGACATAACATGACTGCTAGTTTCCCACCCTACGTATAGCTGGTTGTAATTCTCTGATTTGCCTTGAAAGTCTGTCATCGCCGCTGGCAGCGTCAACGACGTCGCCGCGCGTGATAGACGCACGCGGAGAGGGAGGGGAATGAGGGGAGGGAGGGCGAGAGCGAAAAGAAATTAGCAGTTCAATGAGGAAATCCTGCCATCGTCCGAGTATACTATACCGTACGTAGCAGGAAGCACGCACGGATTGGAGTGCGATACTCACACTGCTAGCTTTACGTTAGATGCCTTGCTTGCTTGCTGGCCGGCCGGGCCCTAGAAACTAAGGCAAACAGGTGTTTCTGCTTAAGCATTCATACGGACTGTGTATTATACG
>JAAUYK010070716.1_pt1 | contig 11848 bp, 5 predicted proteins | sample 7278021 | NCBI WGS metagenome assembly JAAUYK01 (sample SAMN14350223, study PRJNA611818) | marine sediment metagenome | isolation source: surface marine sediment (1.8m) | place: French Polynesia: Moorea | collected 2018-08
CCTGCTTCCTTTAACCGTTTAAGACTGCGCGACAAATTCGTTACGGTGACCAGATCAATTGATTCTGCAGCACCTGCGGCAACTTGTTTGACCACGGGCGTTAATCCGACCGCACGATCTTTTGGTACGATAACCGCTTCCACACCCGCCGCATCAGCCGTGCGCAAACAAGCGCCGAGGTTGTGCGGATCTTGAATGCCATCTAACACCACCAGTACACTGATATTGGATAAACGTTGTATGACTTGCTCCAGACTGACCGCTTTGTGTTGGCCTGCCTTCACTTTTAATACACAACCCTGGTGTTTCTCGTTTTGGCAGAGCTGTGTCAAAGCATCTCGGGATAGTATTTTTTTTGAAATCTTTTTCTGCGTGGCCAGACTGACAATCTGTTGCAGGCGCTGATTTTTAGAGTTCAAGTAAAGTAACTCATCACACTCCTCTGCAGAATGCTGCAGCATCTTTTTGACGGCATGCAGACCATAGACAAAGGAGACCTCCATTAGCTTTTTTTTCTGCCTGGCTTTTTCTTCGACTTAGCTTTACCTTTGCGCTTTTTGGGATAGTCCTTGCGCAGTTTTTGCGGCTTTTGTTTTCTGGAGGGCTTTTTGCCTTCATCTAAAAACCTGGAAGAAACACTACTGATAAGATCAAAGTCAATTTTACGTTCATCCATATCCACTCGTACGACCTCCACCGTAACCTGGTCTCCAAGCTGATAGATTCGGCCGGTTTTTTCGCCGATCAGCCGATGATGAACAGCATCGAATTGGTAGTAATCGCGTTTAAGGGAAGTCACATGCACCAGTCCATCGATCATCAAGTCATTCAATTGTACAAACATACCAAAACTGGTAACGGAGGTGACGATGCCTTCATATTGTTGACCCACATGTTTTTGCAGGAATTCACACTTCAACCAATCAGCTGCATCTCGAGTCGCCAACTCAGCCCTACGCTCAAAACGGGAACAACGCTCTCCCAGTTCCATCATGGCATTTTGATCGTATGTATAGGGTGTTTTATTCTGGGTTTTTAATTGATGCCTTATCGCACGGTGTACCAGTAAATCCGGATAACGCCTGATGGGCGAAGTGAAATGTGCATAATCGTCCAATGCAAGTCCAAAATGCCCCGTTTGAGTATCAGGACTGTAACTGGCCTGCAATAAGGAACGCAGCATAATGGTTTGTATCATATCAAACTCGGGACGACTACGAATTTGCTCTAATGCCTCAGCATAATCCTGCGGCTTAAGATTGGCTCCCTTTAATCGCACACCATATACGGACAAGAATTCAATCATGTCTTGGACCTTATCCGGGTTTGGGCCCTCATGAATTCGATATAAAGCAGGAATTTTATGCTTCTTTAAAAACTTGGCCGCGCAAATATTGGCAGCGATCATACATTCTTCAATCAGTATGTGCGCTTCATTCCGTTCATAGGGATGAATGTTCTCTATCTTGCGTTGATCGTTATATTCAAAAATTACTTCACGAGTATCAAACTCGATAGCATGACGTTTTTTTCTTGCCTTGGCCAAGGCTTGATATACAAACTTCAGAGACTGCAAATGGTGCCTGAGCGGCTCACAGGTTTTATCTGATCCATTATTAAAAAGAAATTCTGCAACTTGATCATAAATCAAGCGTGCATGGGAATGAATCAAGCCCTCATGAAAGCGATAAGATTTTATGACACCCTGGAGTCCAATTTCCATTTCGCACACCATTACCAAGCGATCAACTTTTGGATTTAAAGAGCATAAGCCATTGGACAATACCTCGGGCAACATGGGTATGACTTCACCCGGAAAATAAACCGAAGTACCTCTCAAAACCGCCTCCTTATCAATGGCGGTTGCTTTATGTACATAATGAGAAACGTCGGCTATGGCTACGTATAATTTAAATCCATTTGCAGAAGGCTCACAATAGACTGCATCATCGAAATCACGAGCATCAGCGCCATCGATAGTCACAAAAGGTTTATCGCGCAAATCCAGACGGCCAGGTTTGTCTTTTTCCTCTACCTCGGCAGGAATCGCATGGACTTCTTCGAGTAAGGCATCATTCCATTTATGCGGTATTTCATGGGTATTGACTGCAATAGTCACTTCCATACCAGGTGCATTTTCTTTGCCCAATACCGTTTCGATCATACCGATGGCCTGGGTATGCTGATCCGGATACTGCAGAATACGTACTAAGACGATATCCCCCTGCCGCGCCGCATGGTCATAATCCTGGCTCAACAAAATATCTTCATGAATGCGCTTGTCATCTGGAATAACAAAATGCACACCTTTTTCTCGATAGTAGCGGCCCACAATTGATTGATGAGCTCGCTCCAGGACCGCGATAACATGTCCTTCGTGCCTTTCCTTACGCTGATCAAACGCTGTAAGTTTGACCGCAGCCTTATCTCCATGCATGAGTTTGCGCATTTCGCGCGCAGGTAGAAAGATATCTTTACCACCGGATTCCGGGGTTAAGAAACCAAAGCCATCGGCATGGGCCTGCACATAGCCCTTTTCCAAATCCATATGGTCAAAACTGAGGTATCCATCTCGACGATTACGGAAAATCTGTCCATCGCGTGACATCGCATTCAGCCGACGTCGAATGGCTTCAATTTCTTCCTCCTGATCATATTGAAGCAGGGAAATAATATGCTCAAGACTAATTGGGGCGGTTTGCTGGTTTATTAAATCAAGTAAATAGTCGCGACTGGCAACCGGACGCTCATAATTCTGGGCTTCGCGGGCATGAAAGGGATCTTTAATCAAAATTGTGTTCTGTTTTCTAAAAAGGATGTGAAGTATATAGAAAGCCCAGGGAAGCCACACCCAATTATTGACTTTTAGGGTGTCTGGTGTATATTTCGCGTCCTCACCTTGCCCAGGTGGCGGAATTGGTAGACGCGCTAGCTTCAGGTGCTAGTTTCCTAACGGAAGTGGAGGTTCAAGTCCTCTCCTGGGCACCAATAAAATCAATACCTTAAGAACACTGCACACGTGCATCTGAGACTGCTCAGTTCACTCGTTTTATCAGGGCTACTTTTCACGATTTTATCTTGAAATTACACACTAAAACACGCCTTCTTTAAACTCATCAATCAAAGAGATTTATGCCATCCCGGTATGGAAGCACTCAATGGTTTCTATGGTGTGCTTTTAAATAAAATCAGAAAATCTATCTAAAAAAAAGACCCCGAAGTATCTTCGGGGCAAAGCATGAGGGCCAGAGGTTCAAAATAGGCCCAAGGAGGATTGGGTAAAACCTGAAAATATAACCCGCTGATTGGATGCTATGCAGAATGACAATCAGGTTTACAAATCTGACTCAATACGAGGTAGTGTGGGCCCTTAACTTGCAATGCACAATTGATAGTTTTTCAGGTAAATAATGAATTATTTTCATGTTCAATGAAGGTGGGCAGAGAATTGATGTCAGGTTGACACTAACGACACAAGGCAGCCCTTGAAATACTTTTAAATGTGACTGATCCCCGATCTTAAAACTCTGCAATTTTTAAGCACTTAACTCGGCAATCAGTTCCTTCAGTTCGGGAATGCAAGAGCCACAGTTGGTACCTGCCTGTAACTTTTCACCAATTTGTTCCGCCGTATTTATATGATCAGATTTGATGGTTTCACATAGTGTATTTCGTCCCACGCAAAAACAAGAACAGACAATTTTTCCCGCATCCTGTTGGCCTTGACCTGGCGTTCCAGCCAAAACTCGCAGACGGTCTTGCCGCGTGACTCTGTCATCACCAAATAATTGCATCAGCCAGTCTCTGGGTGGCAATTGAAATGATGTGCCGATAAATACACAGCTATCTAACAGACCATTGATGAAGCGGGCACCGCGATAAGTCTTTTTGGAAGAATCATACATTTCGCTCCATTCCGCACCATCTTGTGCGCTCTGTAACATGGCCCGGGCAAATGTTGCCCAATCTTTTGCGGCCTGCAAACCTGCCAACTCATAATGCCATAACCCTGCCCGTCTGTTACGTGCCCAGTAAGAAGCTGATTTGAAATCGATCATTTCACGCGATAGCACAAATCCATACCACGCCGCTGAATAAGGTTTTACCTGGACCGGTGTGTGTTTAAACTCGGGCTGTCCTGACCAGGGATCAGCATGTTCATTGACGATACGGTCAATACCCGAGTTGGCTGCAAACTGGTCATTCCAGTGCATTGGAGCGAAGACACTTCCAATTCGCTGATCCTGACTCAGCTCGGCACGGAGGATCACTGCGCCCTGTCGACTCGAAACTGAAACGAGTTGACCCGATTCGATCTGACGTGATTGCGCGTCAAAAGGATGCAACTGGAGGAATGGTTCTGATATATGGCCATTCAATCGTGGTGATTTACCCGTACGTGTCATCGTATGCCATTGGTCACGTATCCGTCCGGTATTCAACACTAACGGATACTCGTTATTCAGAATTTGTGCGGGAGGCCGCGGATTCAGAGCAATAAATTGCGCCTTCCCAGACTGGGTATAAAATTGTTTCTGATCAAACAATCGAGGCTGGCTTTTTCCCTTTGCAGAAATAGGCCATTGTGTCGGTTTTAATCGTTCATATTCATGATCATCCAAATCCATGAGACCACTCAGGTCAAAATCTCTTTCACCCTGGTTTTCAAATGCAGAGAGGCCTGCATGCTCACTAAATATTTGAGCAGGGCTATGGTATTCGAATCCCTTGAATCCGAGGCGTTGAGCCACCTGGGATAAGATCCACCAATCTGGTTTCGCAGCTCCGGGAGCTGCCAAAAAAGATCTCTGGCGTGAGATACAACGCTCGGAGTTGGTAACCGTGCCTGATTTTTCTCCCCAGGCGAGTGCGGGTAAAAGTACATCGGCATAAGCGGTCGTGTCGGTATTACTGATACAATCCGAAACCACCACAAAATCACAATGTTTCAGCGCTTCCCTCACCTCAGAAGCATTAGGCATACTGACGGCAGGATTGGTGGCCATGATCCACAAGGCTTTTACCTGCCCCTGCCGTACTGCCTTGAACAAATCAATCGCTTTTAACCCGGGCTCTGAGGCCATATTACTGGCCTGCCAAAAACGTTTTACACGATCTATGTCTTGAGAATGAGTGAAATCCATGTGAGCTGCGAGTTGATTGGATAAAGCACCCACTTCACGGCCACCCATAGCATTCGGCTGCCCGGTGACCGAAAAAGGTCCCATAGCCGGTTTACCAATGCGGCCCGTAAGCAAGTGACAATTAATAATCGCATTAACCTTGTCACTGCCACTGCTCGATTGATTCACTCCCTGAGAATAAACGGTAATAGTTTTTTCGGTATTGGCATACCAGTTGAAAAAGCGTAACAAATCATCTTCTGCCAGTTCGCATAACGCCGCAAGAACCTGGAGTGAAGGTACAGTCCATGCCGCGGACTGTATTGCTTGCTCCAGCCCCTCCGTGTGATTAGCCACAAAATGGTTATCCATATGTCCAAATTGATATAACCAGGCTAATAAACCATTGAACAGAATGACATCAGTTCCAGGTTTCAATGGTAAATGTAGATCAGCAATATCGCAGGTTGCTGTACGACGAGGATCAATGACAACAACCTTTAGTTTCGGATTATTTTTCTTGGCCAGTACCAGGCGTTGATATAAAACGGGATGACACCAGGCGGTGTTGGAACCCGTTAATATCATGAGATTACATTGATCCCAGTCCTCGTAACAACCGGGTACAGTATCAGAACCAAAAGCACGCTTGTGGCCCACTACTGAAGAGGACATACATAAACGGGAATTCGTATCGATATTGGCTGACCCGATAAAGCCTTTCATGAGTTTATTGGCTACATAATAGTCCTCGGTCAACAACTGACCCGAGACATAAAACGCGACTGAATCAGGACCAAAATGCTCAATACTCTGTTGAAACTTGTTTGCGACCAGACCGAGGGCAGAATTCCAATCAGAGACCTGGCCATGAATCTGTGGTGATAACAACCGGTCATCAAGGCCGAGCGTTTCAGCCAGTGCAGAGCCCTTGGAGCATAAACGACCTTGGTTAGCGGGATGATCCTTATCCCCTTTTATTGAATACTGGTTATTCTCTTCCTCTGTAACAACAAGGCCACAGCCAACACCACAGTAGGGACAGGTCGTACGTACCATTTCCACTGTTAGGCAACAGCCTCTTCCACGCTTAATCCCAGAAAGACTTCACCGTCTTCAATTTTTACCGGGAAGTGATGGCTGCAACCCTCATCCGGAGCCAGGGCCTGACCAGAACTAAGGTCAATTTTCCAATTGTGTAACGGGCAGGTTACTGTTGTACCGTGCACAATACCTTGTGATAACGGACCACCCTGGTGAGGGCAACTGTCCTTGATCGCAAAGATTTCATCATCGGCAGTGCGAAACAAGGCGATATCCATGGTATCGGTTCGAATTACCCGAGCACCCAGGCGTGGAATATCATTAATAAGACTGATGCGAGTCCACTGTGTCATAATTTTCTCCCGCTCAATAAGCTACTTTAATCGGTGTAAATTCATGGGCCTCGACGCCTTCAGCGCGTTCTGCCCAGGGATCTATTTGTGCAAACTGCTGGGAGAATTTAAAACGCTCATAAAATTGTTTGCGCAAGGCCGGATTATCGACAATGGCTGTCTTAATACTACTTAATCCAACGCGTTCAACCCAGGGTGCCGTGCGCTCAAGATAGTGCGCTTCTTCACGGTATTTTTGTATAAAGGCGCCACAGTACTCTAAGACTTCTTCTTCAGTCGCAACCTTGCACAGTAAATCGGTAACCCGCACCTTGATACCACCATTCCCGCCAACATGTAATTCGTAACCGGAATCTACACAGACCACACCAAAATCTTTAATAGTGGCTTCCGCACAATTACGAGGACAACCGGATACTGCAAGTTTAAACTTATGCGGCATCCACGAACCCCAGGTTAACTCCTCAAGCTGAACTCCCAGGCCGGTTGAATTCTGCGTGCCAAAACGACACCAGTTTTTTCCCGCGCAGGTTTTGACCGTCCGCATGGCCTTGCCATAGGCATGACCGGAAACAAAACCAGCCGCAGATAGATCTTTCCACATGGCAGGAAGATCTTCTTTTTTAACACCAAACAAATCGATCCGTTGCCCTCCAGTTACTTTCATCTCGGGCACCTGATATTTATCGGAAACATCGGCTATTGTTCTCAACTCATCTGCCGTACATAAACCACCAAACATGCGTGGAACCACTGAGTAAGTGCCATCTTTTTGAATATTCCCATGAGCACGTTCATTGATGAAGCGGGATTGAGCATCATCCTGATAATCACCGGGGAAATTAGCCAGTAAGTAATAATTCAATGCCGGCCGACAACTGGCACAACCATCCGGTGTTTTCCATTCCAGAAAATTGCGCACAGCATTCATGGTCTTTAACTGGTTTTCTTTGATTGCCTTGATCACCTGATCATGACTATGATCAGTACATGCACACATGGGCTTGACACTGGGTTTATCGTCGTAGCCTTCACCCACGGTATGGGCTAACAATGCTTCCACGAGCCCCGTACAGGAGCCACAAGAACTTGAGGCCTTGGTATGGGCCCGAACCTCGTCCAGGGTAAACAGGCCCTTCTTGCTGATGGCATCAATAATTTCCCCTTTGCAAACACCATTACAACCACAAACCTCAGCGGAATCATCCAGCGCTAATATTTTGGTATCGCCATGTCCAGCATCACCAACATCATGCTGGCCAAACAGAATACTTGAGCGGAAATCTGATATATCTGTCCCTTCTCTCAGGAGCTGGAAGTACCAACTGCCATCCATGGTGTCACCATACATAACCGCACCCTTGATCTTGTTATCACGCAACACCAGTTTTTTATAGATACCCTGTGAAGGATCCTGAAGCACCAGGGTTTCATCACCTTCACTTTCGTTAAATTCGCCGGCTGAGAAAAGATCAATGCCGGTAACCTTGAGCTTGGTCGAGGTGACCGAACCCTCATACCTGGCTATTCCCATTTGAGCGAGGTGATTGGCACACACCTTGGCCTGTTCAAAAAGAGGAGCTACCAGTCCATAACAAGTACCCCGATGTTGCACACATTCACCAACGGCGTAGATAAGAGGATCAAAGGTCTGCATCGTGTCACTGACCATGATCCCTCTCTCACAATGTATGCCGGATTGCTGGGCCAGTTCAATGTTGGGGCGGATGCCAACGGCCATCACCACGAGGTCAGCCGGGATTTCACTTCCATCAGCAAACTGAACAGCGCTAACCTGTTCATCCCCTAAAATGGCTGCAGTTTGTGCCTCCATCTTAAATTCCAAACCACGTTCTTGAAGAGAAGCCTGGAGAAGTTCAGCTGCAGGTTTGTCGAGTTGACGCTCCATCAGCGTGTCCATTAGATGGACCACCGTCACTTCCATGCCATTTTTCATGAGGCCATTGGCAGCCTCCAATCCAAGCAACCCTCCACCAATGACCACGGCTTTACGATGTTGCTTCGCAGACTCCAACATGGTTTCTACATCGGAGATATCACGAAAACCAATCACCCCTTTTTTATCGGCCCCCGGAATGGGAATAATAAAAGGGTACGAGCCAGTCGCTATGAGTAAACGATCATAGGACTCGACTTTTCCTGAATGGGTTTCTACCTGGTGTTTGGCCCGGTCAATACTGACGACGGGATCACCCGAAACCAGTTTGATATCATTCTCTTTATACCAGTCCAGGCTATTAAGAACGATGTCATCGAGGGTTTTTTCACCGGCTAAAACCGGTGACAACATGATGCGGTTATAATTCGGATGTGGCTCGGACCCGAAGATAGTGATCTCGTACAGATCGGGCGTAATTTTAAGTAACTCTTCAATGGTACGCAGTCCCGCCATGCCATTGCCAATTAATACAAGTTTTTGTCGCATGTCTAGAACCTCCTCTATACGGCTTGATCGGTCAGCTCAGTAGTGCCGGCCAAATTTTTTACTGCAAAGCTATTGATATATTCATCCCATTGATGCGGATCGAAAGTACGTCGATCCATGAATAAATCGCTCCCAAGCGTGATATCCGATTGCTCAAGCTGCCAGGGTTTTGCATGGTGTCCTTCGACTTTCATGTCTACCGCGGGTGTCGATAACCCCAGCTTTGCTGCAGCGGCGCGATAAACTTCTGGTTGATAGACCGAGCGGGCTATTTCTTCTGGGCTAAACTCAAGGTCATGATGCCCCCAACGTTTCATCTGGGCGAGGAACCACATCGCATGTGAACGCCAGGGGTAATTGGCCGCATAGCGGTGAAATACATTGAAGTCGGGAGTTGACCGTGGTGCCTCCTCGGCGGAGAAACGCAGGTTCCCTGTGAGAGATTTTTCCAGCACATCAACCGGTGCATTGACATATCGTCCCTGCATTAAAAGCTCACTGGTTTCGTTACGATTTGCGGGTTGATCAAGCCATTGGCAGGCCTCAATTAAAGCGCTCACAACGGCAACATGGGTGTTGGGATTCTGTTCAGCCCAATCGCGTTTTACCGCAAATACCTTTTCAGGATGGTTATTCCAGATGTCATAGCTGGTCAATAAAGTACGCCCAAGTCCTTCGGATACCGCATAAGTATTCCAGGGCTCACCAACACAATATCCTGCAATCATGCCGGCTCGGAGATAGTGCGCCATTTGCGGGGGTGGTACGACACGTAATCGGACATCATGATCCGGATCGATACCCGCATCCGCAAGCCAGTAACGCAACAGATAATTATGGGATGATTCAAGATAAACAATTGCAAATGTGAGTAATGGGCGTTTAGCGGCCTTGTCTTCTTCAATGACCTTTTTTAAGGCCCTTGCTGAACCTTGCGGGGTATCGATATCAAATTCACCCGTCCCTACCATGCGGCCATACAATTCGCGTGATACGGTGATCGCGTTACCGTTCAAATCAAGACTCATGGCCGTGACCATGGGTTGGCAACGGTGACCCTCTAACACACTGGTAACAGGCATTGCGGCCAGCATTTGTGCACCATCCAGCATTCCTGCGCATACCTTATCGCGAATATTGGACCAAGAAGATTCCCGGGAAAGCTCAACCTGTAAACCCTGCTTGGCAAACAATCCCTTCTCTTTCGCTATTACCAGTGGTGCACAATCTGTTAAGGGGACAAAGCCAAGCTGTAATTCATTCTTTTCTACAGCACCAGAGTATTGATTACCAACAGCGACATTTTGAGTAGGCAAAGAAATAACTTCGGCTTTGGGTTTATATTTTTCAGATACTTGCTCTTCTACCTTGGCCGGATTTTGGTGACGTTCATGCAGGAACTTGACCACCTCGGCCCGGTAATGGTTATAAGTAGGATCTTCCGCTAGCGCAAGTCGATCACGTGGTCGCTCCAGATGGATATCCAGGATTTCTCCGATAGTGGCGGAGGGCCCGTTGGTCATCATGATAATTCGATCGGATAACAATACAGCCTCGTCAACATCATGCGTAATCATGATGACCGTATTGTTCAATTCAGCCTGGATCTCCATCAGGGAATCCTGCATGTGTGTGCGGGTGAGTGAATCCAGTGCCCCAAAGGGTTCATCCATCAACAAAACCTTGGGTTCCATGGCCAGGGCCCTGGCAATACCTACACGTTGTTTCATACCCCCGGATATTTCATCGGGCTTACGATCCAGCGCATGTGACATATGCACCAGTTCCAGGTTATGCCGCACCCAGGCATCACGTTCGGCTCGACTCTTGGTTTTTTTAAATACCTGGTCCACAGCCAGGCGCACATTGTCATACACGGTTAACCAGGGTAACAAACTGTGATTTTGGAACACCACCGCGCGGTCTGGACCGGGATCATTCACTTCCTTGTCTTCCAGCAATACACCACCACTCGTAGCTTCAAGCAGGCCGGCAACAATATTTAAAACCGTGGATTTACCGCATCCTGAGTGACCGATCAGAGAAACGAATTCGCCTTGTTGAATCTTGAGATCGACCTCATTTAATACATTAAGCGGGCCCTTGTCGGTTGCAAATGTCATGCTGACACGATCAATATTTAAGTATTCTTTCATGCTATTTTCCTCACACACTTATCGCAGGATGGCATTCTTGTCCCAGGACACGGAGCGTTGTAGGAGCAACATGCCGCGATCCAAGAGAAAACCGATGAATCCGATCATCAACACAGCAACCATGATTCGGGCCAGGGAGTTGGAACTACCGTTCTGAAATTCGTCCCAAACAAATTTTCCTAGGCCAGGATTTTGTGCCAGCATTTCAGCTGCGATTAAGACCATCCAGCCAATGCCCAGAGACAGGCGTAAACCCGTAAACATCATCGGTATTGAAGATGGCAGAATGATTTTGATTGTTTTAGTAAACCAGTTCAGTCGGAGCACTTTGCTCACGTTAAGAAGGTCTTTGCTGACCCCTGACACCCCCACTGCCGTGTTAATAATTGTCGGCCACAAACAACATAGGGTTACCGTAATCGCTGAATTCAGAAAGGATTTGGAAAACATAGGATCCTTGCTGACATAGACCGCTGATACGACCAGGGTCACCAATGGCAACCACGCCAATGGGCTTACCGGTTTAAACAATTGAATGATGGGGTTAAAGGCCTGGAACAGAGTGTTACACATGCCAATGATAATACCGAGAGGTATCGATATCAGTGAGGCCAGTATAAACCCGGTCAGCACGGTTACCAGACTCGTGAAAATCTGGTCGATGAAGGTTTCCTTACCCGTATATTGACGGGATTTCATTTTATCGATTCTTTCCTGCGGCTTACC
>JAAUYK010076501.1_pt1 | contig 11847 bp, 9 predicted proteins | sample 7278021 | NCBI WGS metagenome assembly JAAUYK01 (sample SAMN14350223, study PRJNA611818) | marine sediment metagenome | isolation source: surface marine sediment (1.8m) | place: French Polynesia: Moorea | collected 2018-08
CTCCGATTCAATTAGTTCAGTAAGCGGTCACCTGGTAAGACGATCAGCACTATATATCAGCCCGGTAGGCACGGCCGTTAATTGCATCAATTTTTCCTTTGTATTGCCAATATTTAAGCTTGATCTGTAATCACCTTATACAAACTGCTAAACGCGTCATTCTTCAATCATTTCCTGACAAATATTTCTGAGCCAATGATTATCATTTTTAGTTAACTGGCGGATCGCAGCCATCCAATCAACTCTTTTACTAGAAGCTGTCTCAAAAATAGTAAATTACGTCCAAGAGCAAGGCGTAAGCAGACGCAAAAGCGCAGCATACATGGAGTATGTGAGCATTTTAAGGAGGCTTACAACGATTCTATTGGGTGTTAGATGCATTTTTGAGATAGCTTCTAAATAAAAGACTATGCATAGTGGATTAATCAAGTGATTCCTATGATGTGCCTCTATAAACAATAAATAGAATATTTAACTGTCTAACTGAATAATGCGTTCATTTTTTATGATCTTTCAATCCTATGTAATACTAAATTTTAGTAGCCCCACACTCATCAACAACCAAGTAAATGAGTTATTGTGTTCAACTTAAAAAATAATTTTGATTGACATTGTCAACTAATATGTTAAGTTTACATTCATGGATGCAGCCTCTACAAAAGAATTATCGGCCCTTATTCGCGACATCACCTGGAATTTTGGTGCCCGCGGGATCAAAGGGGAATGCTGTGGTGATTTATCCCAGCCGGAATATCGCGCCCTTTGTTTGGCTTCGGAGAGTCAAAAATGCTCAATGCAGGACATTGCCAAAGATCTCGGATTTACCAAGGGCGGGGCGACACGTGTCGTCAATCGACTTGAAAAAAAGGGCTATATCATGCGTCAGCGCAGTTCTGAGGATGGCCGCGTTTGCTGTGTTAGCGTGACCTCGCAGGGCAATATGCTTGTAGAAAGCATCAGCCAAGATAAAGAGGAACATATCAAACGCATCATGGCGCGGATCGAACCGGCCATGCAGGTTATCATTAAAACAGCCTTGTATTCTTTTGTCCAGGCTATTCGGGCGGAAAACTGAGCGTGATATCATAATAATTGATTTTGTAAACCAAATTTAGGACACAATTTATGAATTCCGTTGAAACCTCACTCTATTTTTTCTTTATTCTTTTGGCCGAACTATCCCTGCTATTTATTGGGATCAGCACCATCATCGGGATAAGCCTGGCATATATTTCCGACGATAAATTACAAAGCTGGTTGTCACACAAGGGTGCTTTAGGTAATATTCTGGGCGCCTTGATGGGAGGGCTGACCCCATTTTGTGCCTGTTCGACCATCCCCATGACAGTTGGCATGCTGAAAGCAAAGGTGCCATTCGGCCCCGTGATCTCATTCGTGGTGGCCTCACCAATCCTGAACCCCATTGTCCTAAGTATGATGGTGGCGTTGCTAGGACTCAAAGCCGGTATCATCTATGCAGTGGTATCCTTTCTGGCCGCTGTTATATTCGGATTGATCCTGGAAAAACTGGGATTCGGGAAACAGGTGAAAAATGTGATTGTTACCGGAGGTCAACAAGACCAGGCAATTTTAGAAACATTTAAGGACAAACTAATCCATGCCCTATCATCTGCTGTTAAAGATTACCGGGCTGTCTTTAAGTACTTGGTAATCGGGGTTGCCATCGGTGCGATTATCAAAGGCTTTATACCCCAGAACCTCATCATCGCTATAGCAGGTCCTCAAAATCCAGCTGCAGTACCCGTGGCGGCCGTCATTGGCATCCCACTCTATATCCGGGCTACAACGGCCATACCGATTGGCTTGGCTCTGGTCCAAAAAGGAATGAGTGTGGGTGCTGTTATTGCATTGATCATCGGTGGAGCGGGTATGGCGATTCCTGAAATGAGCCTGCTTTCGAGTATCTTTAAACCGCGATTGGTGGGTGCCTTGGTGGCCGTCATTTTTGTCACCGCCGTTACCGCCGGTTTTTTGTTTAATCTTAGCTAATCATATTTATTAAGGATTTCACTCATGTCAGACAAAAAAAAAGAAGGTTTATTCAAACGAATATTTGGCGGCAGCAAAGGGTGCAACTGCGATGTACAGGTTAAAGAAGTCCAGGAGGCGCCGGCTGAAAAAGAAGTGCAGCCTGATGCCAAGGCCACATGCTGCGCTTCCGACAACACCAAGGGTGATCAGAAATAGCGTATTGGTACAGCGATAGCGTATCAGCGCATTGTGGTCCATTGGGCACTCATGCTGTGCAATCAAGCCAGATATTTAGAATCAAAGCTGAATTTACTTTTTGTGTTATTTTCTGTATGCTCGATTATCTACTGATTTGGTTTTAACTTCATCCGGCTTCTTTCAGGGCGAGGTGAAAACATGACATCCAATCTCAAACTCCAGCTCCAATTCATCGATCGCATTGGAATCGTGGCCGATATGACGGCTGTTCTTTTGGACTACGACCAGAATATTGTTTCCATGACGGTGCAGACCAAGGGTAAATATGCCGTCGTCTATGTGGAAATAGAATGTGACCGTTCACAGCTTGACCAGGAGTCTTTGTTCGAGAGATTGAAGAAAATATCTGGTTGGCGAAAAACCAAGATAATCAATACGCTTCCGGAAGCCAAAAGGGAGCGGGGATATAAGGTTGTTCTGGACAGCGTGAGTGATGGTATCATCTCCATCGATGAAGACGGGGCCGTAACCACCATAAATCAAATCGCAAAAGAGATTTTCGGCACCGGTCATGCTTTCGATTTGGTTGGGAAAAATATCAACGAGTTGGGTTTACCGGACACGGATTTACAGGACTGTATTAAAAGCAAAACCATCATACGAAACACCAAGAATATCACCACGGAAAAGGGACGGTTCCAATATTTTTCATGCTGCAAACCCATTAAAGATACCAAAGATAATGTCGTGGGTGCCGTAGCCATCATGAAATCCGTGAAGGAAATCGAAGATCTCGCTCAGGCAGTTTCCCAGCGCTCTCAAATATCCTTTAGCGATATCATCGGAAAAAGCCACGGGATTAAGGAAGCAATTGCACTGGCCCAAAAAATAGCAGATACCGATTCAATCGTCTCAATTCGGGGTGAGAGCGGGACCGGCAAGGAGCTTTTTGCAAGAGCCATTCATTTGGACAGCGGTAGATCCGGGCCTTTTGTACCGATCAATTGTGCCGCAATACCTGAATCGCTCTTGGAAAGTGAGCTTTTCGGGTATGTCGAGGGAACATTCACCGGTGCTAAGAAGCATGGTAAACCCGGACTTTTTGAACTCGCCGAAGATGGCACTGTTTTTTTAGATGAAATTGCTGACATGCCTTTGAAGGTTCAGGCAAAAATTTTAAGAGTTATCCAGGAAAGAAGCGTCCGGAGAATCGGGAGTATGGAGGAGATCCCCGTTCACGCTCGGATCATTACCGCCACTAATAAGAATCTTGAAAGGATGGTCGAGAACGATCAGTTTCGGGAAGATCTGTATTACCGCATCAACGTACTGCCCATTCACATTCCGCCCTTACGCCGCAGGTTGGATGATATTCGCTTGCTGGTTGAGCATTTTCTTTTTCGCCTCAACCTGAGACTTGTCAAGAATGTTCAAATCATCACCGATGACGCCATACGCAAGCTGCAGCGCCATCGCTGGCCGGGAAATGTGCGGGAATTGAGAAATGTTATTGAACGCGCCGCAATTATCACCGACAGCAACGAAGTCGACGAGGACCGCATTCTTTTCGGCTTCGAAGCCGGCAAAAGCAGAAAAGCCATTGGTCCCACCAAAAATGATCATTTAAGTAATCAATCCCTGAAGACAATGTTGGCAGTTTATGAAAAGCAGATACTTGAGGACGCATTGAAAAAAGCGCCCAGCATCCGAAAAACTGCCGCATTACTCAATGTCTCGCATGTCACCCTCCTTAACAAGCTGAAAAAACACGATATTCAATCGGTAAGAAAACAGACCACCGGTAATTAATATTACCAAATTTTTATGTCGTTAAAATTCAGTTAGTTACAATTATTAGCCCTAAATAGGTGGTAAATAAATTTGCCATTAAGAGCAAGTCATATCTCCCGCTCTGGTTAAAGTTAAACCACCGGCGGTGCATGCTAACACATCTGGTTTTAAAAATATCAATAATAATAGATTGTTATGATCTAATTCCACTGTTTGTTTTCTAATCACATGCTTGAAACCGCCACTGCAGCGATTCCCATTAAACATGGCAAGATATATGCATACTATACTATTGTGATTACTCTATTTTTATAGCCGAATCGCCATCACATGAGCTCCTAACAATTGTCTCCCCGAGCTTCATCCTGCCAACTCATTTTGTAAGGTGTAGGTTATGATCACTGCAGCAATAGCGGGAGCCATCACATTCGTATTTACAACGCTGCTGACCATCGCAGGAGAAGGCGCTGCCATTATCCTGATACCAACCTTTATTGCGCTGGGAATCGATGTTCGCGTGGCCATGGCCACCGCACTGCTGCTCAATTCCCTTGCCATGATTTTTGCCTGCCCGCGCTATGCTAAAAACAAACTGATCATGTTCAAGGTGGCCCTGCCGATCCTGATAGTGGCCGCCATCTGTTCGCCGATTGGGGCCTATGTCAGCCGTCTTTTGGCCCGCAACATCCTGCTCTGGCTTTTCGTGTGCTTTCTGTTATTCGCCTCATCCATGATGTTTTTCTATCGTCCCAAAGAGTCCAAACAAGCAGAAGCCGAGAGATCCAAGATTAAACAGATCGGCTATGGAATCTTTGTGGGCGCATTTGCTGGCTTCATGGCGGGTCTATTGGGTGTGGGCGGTGGCAATTTCATTTTGCCTATGCTGGTTTATCTGGGTTTCAATCCCAAAAAGGCCTCCGCCACTACCGCATTTATTGTTATTTTTTCATCCTTTGCTGGCTTTTTGGGACACGCTTCGCTTGGAAATATTTACATTCCGCTACTGGTTTTTGCCGCACTGGGATCCATCTTGGGGGCGCTGCTCGGATCGTGGCTGATGACCGAAAAACTGAAGCCCAAGCAGGTAAAAATTACGATCGGGATCGTACTTCTCGGAATCGCCCTAAAAATGATTTGGAATTTAACCACATGATACAGACTGGGAGATATAAACCATCTTCAGTTGGTGTTGGAGCCCAAAATGCGCGCTTGGTTGATACCATACTGGGCACAACGCTTAGCTTCAATTACGTGGTTACACCACGCCAGAACCAATGACAAAAACAATAAAACCTACTAACCAAAAGGAGGTGCATAATGATGGCAGATCAAAGTAATGTCGATTCGCCAAAGTTATTTGAATTTCACATAACGCGGTGGCTATGCCTTTTGCCCCTAGTATTTTTTATCGTACCGATGTTATGGATGAGTATCATCCGGGTCGGCTCCATGTCGGTTGTTCTGGGGTTTACATTATTGGGCGTCATTTTAACGTCTTTTTTCGCCAAAGACGGGCGTGAATATTGGGAGGTAATGAGAAGGGGCATGCTCAAACGATCCGTATTCATGTTTGTGCTCATTTTTACGATTGTTGGGATTTTTGCCAAGATGGTAGCAAAAAGCAACGTGGCTGGCGGCGTCATCTGGTTGGCTTCTGCAACCGGGGTTGAGGGCACCCTGTTTACGGCCTTTGTTTTTGTGGCCTGTTGTGTCCTATCCACGGGATCGGGAAGCTCCATGGCCACCGTTCTGACACTGGGGCCGCCCCTTTATCCTGCCGGCGTCATTTTGGGGGCTGATCCATTTTTACTTACCGGCGCATTGGTGGCGGGTGCCAATTTCGGCGACAACCTCGCACCTGTCTCCGATACAACCATCGTCTCGGCCGCCGGTCAAACGTATCAACATAAAGAGGGCCAACAAGCCGAAATCGGCGGTGTGGTTCGAACAAGGTTCAAGTATGCCATCATCGCCGGGGTGCTATCACTCATTCTTTACTTGTTCATCGGAGGCGGTGCGAAATTTCTAACCCCTGCAGAAGCCGCCACCCTCATCACGAAGTATTCCTATGCAAAAGGATTGCTCATGCTGCTACCGGTGGCCGTGATCATTTTTTTCGCAGTAAGAGGCACCCATATTGCGTCGGCCCTGACATACGGCATTGTATCCGGTGCCATCATTGCCTTTATCTTTGGCATTCTGAGCGTGGATGATTTTATCCAGCTTAAGGCTGCGGGCAAGAAGATGAAACTGGTGGGCATCATCCCAGATGGTTCCACCATGATGCTCCGGCAGATTATTGTGTTGATGCTCTTGATGGGCGCTGGGGAGCTCATCATCGCTACCGGTGTCATGCAGGATATGATGGATTCGTTAAGCAAGATGGTTAGCAAACCAAGGGGCACAGAAGTGATGATGTGCCTTTTAGGCGGTATCGTCGGTTTGATGGGCGGATTTGCCATCATGGGTATGGCGATAGCAGCCCCCTTTATCAATGCCATGGGACATGACCAGAAAATACACCCCTACCGGCGGGCCAATATTCTTGATGCCATGACCACGTCCATGTGTCATGCCATCCCATGGAGTAAACAGCTTTTTGTGCTAGCCGGTCTGCTGACGGCAATGCAGGAAACTTATTCTTTCGTCCCGGTGATCACGCCGACGCAATTTTTTTATTACTGCTTTCACCCCTGGATACTGATGATCATAATGGTCATATTTGCATTTGTTGGATGGGGAAGGATTTTTGAAGGCAAGGACGGCAAGATCATCAAGGGCTATTACCAGAACGAAGTTCCGACAGAGGCTAGAGAAGCAGCATCTGCAGCTTAGATGAAACCAACGAAAGCGTATCAATTATTTTAAAACCGTTGAGCCGGGGCTTGTCAGCCTTGATACGAAGTTATCCAGTGGCAGCCTTTAGTCTGTCCGGGGTGTCTTGGTTGTGTTTGGAAACCGGGGATGATAAGCCCAACTCTCGGAGAATTTCGTGCTGGGTATCAATGTAAGGTGTCATAATTTATTCCCGTTTTAAGAAAACGTCCAGGTGATAATTTATCACAAGGAGAAATGACAATGGATGGTCAAGCTGCCAATGATAAGGAAAAAATAAAGGCAATTCGGGAACAGATGCCGGCCACTACCGATGTACATTATCTGAATACCGGAACAAACGGTCCGCTTCCAAAAGTTGCCGTAGATGCCATGCAGCAGGAGATCGAAAAAGAGTTTCGGGAAGGAAGGTACCTGCCGTTTATCAAGCAACTGTACGCCGATATGGACATTGTCAGAAACTATCTGGCACATATGTTAGGGGCGTCCTATGATGAAATTGCACTAACTCAGAGCACAACCGAAGGGATGAATATCATCCTCTGGGGATTACCCTGGAAACCGGGTGACGAGGTCATCACAACCAATATGGAGCATCCGGCCGGCCTGGCACCACTGGCTCTGATCAAATCCCGATATGGCATTGTGGCTAAATACGTCGATGTACCGTACGGCGAAAAATATGACGAAGAAAGGTTTCTCCTGGACGTCGAGCAAATGATAACGGCTAAAACCCGCCTTTTGATGGTGTCCCATGTTTCCTTTTCGACTGGTCTTACCTTTCCACTGAAAAAGATAACAGAGCTGTGCCATGCCCATAACGTGTCTGTCTTGGTTGACGGTGCTCAGGGAGCCGGTGCCATCCCGGTCAATCTGCATGAATTGGGGGTCGATTTTTATGCCTTTACGGGTCGCAAATGGCTGTGTGGCCCGGAAGGTTTGGGCGCCCTCTATGTTTCCAAAAAAAAGATATCAGAGGTCGATCCGACATTCATCAGTCCTTCGTCCATTAGGGATCGACACGATCTGGACATATGCTCGCCATATGTTATACCGGCACCTTTCGCTGCCCGATATCAAATTGCCACAGCGATTAACAAACCAATTCTAATGGGGTTTCAAAAGTCCCTCGAGTATCTTTCGGAACACGTGGGCATTGAGTGGATTACGTCACGAATCCCGCACCTGGCCCTGTATGTTCGAAAGCTGATAGGCAATCTTCCAGGCATTGAACTGATAACACCGGCAGGAACGGAAGCCGGATTTGTGCACTTTCATGTAAAAGGCTGGGATCCTAAAGATCTATGTGATATTTTAAATAAAAAGAAATTCATGGTTCGACCAGTCCCCAAACCGCATTGGCCGACCCCCGCCAGAATATCAACCGGCTTCTACAATACTAAAGAAGAATTGGACCTTTTAACTGAGGCCCTGAGCGAATTGATCGATTAGCTGATGTTGTTCAATTACCTGGGTATTCATAATCAATGTTAAGGAGGAATGGAAATGATCGTTGGCATTCTAAAAGAGATAAAAGTTGAAGAAAATCGTGTTTCCATGACACCTGCCGGGGTCGAGGTTATGACTCAAAATGGCCACACAGTATTGGTGGAGAAGAAGGCCGGCACAGGCAGTGGTTTTACGGATGCTGCCTATGCAGATGCAGGTGCAGAAATTATCGATACACCGGCACAGATTTTCGACCGATCTGATATGGTTATGCATGTAAAGGAGCCCCAACCTTCCGAATATGATCTAATTAAGGAGAATCAGATTGTTTTTACCTATCTGCATCTTGCGGCAGCCGAAGAGCTGACCCATGCCTTAATTAAGACCGGTTCCGTAAACATCGCCTATGAAACCATCCAAAAACCGGATGGCTCACTACCCCTGTTGACTCCAATGAGCGAAGTGGCTGGCCGGATGGCGATTCAACAGGGCGCTAAGTACTTGGAGATGGCACAAGGTGGTTGCGGTGTACTTCTGGGCGGTGTGCCAGGGGTTCATCCGGGTAATGTCGTTATTATTGGTGGTGGGGTTGTCGGTGTCAACGCTGCGAAGATGGCCTGCGGACTTGGAGCCAAAGTGTATATTCTCGATATGAACCTAGACCGATTGCGCTATTTGAGTGATGTCATGCCCAGCAACTGCTTTTTGCTAATGTCCAGCCCGGCTACGATTCGTGAACTGGTCAAGGACGCCGATGTTGTGGTTGGTGCTGTGCTCATAGCCGGGGCAAAAGCGCCACGACTGGTAACGCGCGAAATGCTGAAAACCATGAAAACGGGCTCTGTACTGGTTGATGTGGCTATTGACCAGGGAGGGTGTTTTGAAACATCAAAAGCAACCACGCATTCCGATCCGATTTATACGGTAGATGGCGTGATCCACTATTGTGTTGCCAATATGCCGGGTGCTGTCGCTAAGACCTCAACATTGGCCTTAACCAATGCCACATTGCCATATGCAGTTGAAATCGCAAATAACGGCTGGCTGAAGGCCATGCAGGATAATCCCGAAATCAAATGGGGTGCCAATGTGATCAATGGAAAAATTACGTATCAAGGTGTCGCCGAAGCATTTGGCCTTGAGTATGATCCAATTGACAAGTTTCTTTAAAGCTCGCTTCACTTCTTGCGATACTAGGACAGTTAGCGTAGGACATTTTGAGTTATAGTTAGGCTACCCATCACTTAACTGCCTCATGTAGTGTGAAATGAACTAATATAGCGATACAACAAAGAACAGGGGTGGTGTCATCAAGCTCAGAAAATGGAAAGGAAAGAAGTGATTGGGGTGGGCCACCAATGAGCCGCCTTTATGGTGGAGGCGGCGGGAGTCGAATAGGCGCCCGACAATATTCCACATAGGCTTCTACTTACTCAGCCCGATTTTTTCTTCTGCCTTATCAAGTCTCCCCCAGGGACGATTCTTGACAGGCTGGTCCATTAATGATGTATCATTGCGTATGACCGATAATTTTTGTTTGAGATTAACGTATGGATGAATCGCTTCTTTGCAAGTTTGTCTGCAACGGCCAAGCTGATTGGCTATAGAAATATTTTTTGCAGCAGCTTGGCCACAAATCCCAGCAGGACAATACCAAATAAAATTTGGACCATGCGCCCTTTTAATTTTGCGACCATAATGCGTGATCCCAGTTGACCGCCGATCAAACACATGACAGCGGCCGGCAGAACCAGCTTCCAATCTATGGCAGCGATAGAGGCATGGGTGATAAATCCGGCCAGGGACGAAAAACAGACAATAAACATGGAGGTCGCGGCGGCTTGCTTGGTCGGGGTGCCTAAAAAGAAAATGAGCAAAGGGACCACCAATACACCACCGCCGATGCCCAGCAGCCCTGCCACGAATCCGATAACAAGCCCGATCAGGCCACCACCGATCATTTTCCACTGATGATCAGAAAGATCGCGGTGGGGCTGAATTTGTCCGATAAACAGCATACGCATGGAAGCAAAAAATAGAAACAGGGCCAAAATGGACAGAAACAGTTTTAAGTTCACCCATTGGGTTGTGATGGCACCGAACGGCGCACCGACCGACGAACCGATGATTAACGGCACGGCGATGTTGAAGTCGACCATTTTCTTTCGGATGTAGACGGTGGTGGCTGAAACGGCGGCAATACCATTCAGCAACAGTGACATGGCTACAGCTGTTGAAAGCGGGATACCCAGAAGAATAAATAAAGGCGAAAAGATCAGCCCTCCTCCCAGTCCGATCATGGTCAGCATAAAGGAGCTCAGAAAAGTAATTGTCAGCAGGAAAATAGGGTTCATTTTATTAGACGGGTCGTTGGAATGCCTCTTTTTCTGAGGTTCAGAAAATCGATCTGAATAGCGTCTATCATTTACTGGGGTTAGGGCGTTTTGGTGTTAGTAATCTTAAGATACCGGCCGGACTAAATACTTCGCGGTACAGCTGCCGGTAGCTTTTTTCGCCGCAAATAATTTTTAAATGATTATTTCCAATGGTGTGTGCATGCCGGCGTAAAATTCGGCGGCTGATGCCAGGCATGTGATAGAGTAAGCAACTCAATTTACGGGCGCAGTTCAATTCAGGAATAAGATCACTCTGAACCCATCGTTCGTACTGTTTCAGCGGCAGAGAATCTGTCAAATGGCCCATAATGATATTGGCAGCCATATGACCGGATTGCAATGCATAATAAATACCTTCACCCGTAATAGGATCCACCAATCCGGCGGCATCGCCCACAACTAGCACATTGTGTGATGCCAATCGGTTGTTTTTATCAGGCGCGTAAGGAATAAAATGCGCCTTTAGTGATCTTAAGGTTGATTTTTCAATTAATCTTTTGTGCTGCAGGTAGTTGTCAAAATAGCGACGTAAATTCTTTTCCCGCGGCTTTACTGAGAGAATGCCAACAGAAAAATGGTTTAGCTTGGGAAACAACCAACCATATCCTTTGGGTATAACACCAAAATCAAAGTGAAACGAATGTCGGAACTCATCCAGCGTTTCTCGACGATTTATTTCCAATTCGGCCTCAAGGGCAATCATGTGTTTGGTTTTGAGTGCAAGTCCACTTTGGCTGGCCACACGGCTGTTGACACCATCGGCACCCACCAGGATTTTGGTGGCAAAGGTACCCCTGGATGTTGCAATCTGAATCAGATCATTTTGTTGTGCAAAACGATCGCAGGCGGTTTGGTCCTTTAATATCGCCCCTTGTTTGGCAGCCTGTTTGGCCAAAAAATGATCGAATCGATCCCGCATGATCATGGCGACCAGAGGCTGTGCGGCTTTTTTCGTGAAAACCAATTGGCGGTCAAAATATAGTTTAGCCGTATGGGTGCGATCTTCGATAACGGCATCGATATCAAAGGGCAAGGTGTGCAGTGCGCGGCGGGTTAAACCGCCACCACAAGGCTTGTAACGGGGTAATTTCTTTTTTTCCAGCAGCAGGGTATCGATCCCGTTTTGGCCTAGATAGTATGCCAAAAGGCTGCCGGCGGGACCGGCTCCTACAATTACAACATCAAA
>JAAUYK010225526.1_pt1 | contig 11846 bp, 7 predicted proteins | sample 7278021 | NCBI WGS metagenome assembly JAAUYK01 (sample SAMN14350223, study PRJNA611818) | marine sediment metagenome | isolation source: surface marine sediment (1.8m) | place: French Polynesia: Moorea | collected 2018-08
CGCCGGCTTTCGCCAGCCGAAGGCCCACGGCCTGCCGCGGGAGGCGATGCGCGCGCCCACCCCGCCGACCGCGACCGCCATCAGCGACGCGAGCGCCACCTCGAACGCCATCATCGGACCGGAGTCGAGCGAGAGCGCGGGGAGCGAAGCTGCCAGCGGGGACGACGCCAGCCCGGAGACCGCCGCCGAGGCGAGCGGCCAGAAGAGCAGGAAGGCGAGCCCCAGGAGCAACCCACCGCAGACGCGTCGCGTGCGCCGCCACCAACCCCAGGGCCGGTGCGAGCGAGCCAGGACCTGGAGCACCTCTTCGGCGGTGAGCTTCGTGCCGGAGGACCGCGGCGAGCCGCCGATCTCCCGGGAGCCCCCCCAGCGCTTGCTCGGCGGCCGACCGTCCACCGCCGGGTCGACCCGGTTCAGCATCTCGTAGGCGGGCTCGAGCTGCGGCCCCGTGACCGAGCTCAAGCGCCGCAGCGTGTAGTGCCCCGACTCGTTCTCGAGCGCGATGATGCTGAGCTGGTCTCCCCAGCGGTCCTTCAGGTGCTGCTCGACGGCGTAGATCCCGGCCCCGTCCCGACAGGCCACCGCCACGCGCCGCGGTGCGATCTCGACGTGCCCGTAGACCTCCTCGATCCGCGAGTAGTCCCCGAAGTCCTCGCGCGCGTAGACGAGCAGGTCGACCGCGCGCAGCATCTCGAGCGTGTAGGCGTGGACGTCCTTCGTGGTCCAGGCGCCCGTCTGCTTCAGCCCGCGCTCGCGCGCGAGGAGGTTGTCGATGCGCCGCTGGGTCTGCTCGAGCACGTCGGTCGGGAGCCCGCAGAGGCGTGCCAGCTCGGGGCCGTTGGCGTCGATCGCACCCTCCAGCCGCAGCAGCGGCAGGAGCACGTCGCGGGCCTCGGCGCGCAGCTCGCGGAGTCGCCGGTGGTTCAAGAGGCACCAGAGCGCGAGCACCGTGTCGAGGTCGGGTTCGTTCGCGTAGAGCGTCCAGTCGTCTTCGGAGAGCTCGAGGCCGCTCTGCACCAGGAGCAGCGCCTGCTCACAGGTGGAGAGCGTGAAGAGTCTCTCGCACTCGGCGTGGTGGTCCAGGTTGAAGAGCTGGTTCTGGTTGTCGATCAGGGGGCCGAAGTCGCCTGCGCCGTCGAGCAGGATGACGCGCCGGCCGAGGGCCGCGGCCTCGGAGCGCGAGACCGACATCCCCGGATCGATCACCACCCGGAGACGCGGCGCCTCGTCGCACTCGAGGAAGCGCAGCCCGTCCTTCTCGCGCAGCGCGTAGCGCTCCGGGATCACCGGAAGTTGCCGCACGACCCTCTGGGCCAACGGGCTTTGGGCTGCCGGCTCGCTCTTCGTCGATGAACGCGACCCGACCGGCTGGAGCGGCGGTTCCGCCAAGGTCGATGCACTCCGGGTGGCTTGCGCTGCCCCGTGAACGTGCGGTCGCAGCGCGACCTCTGCAACGCCCATCTTCTCTCCGGCAACCCTGCGGGGGCTCTGCATCGTCTCTCGAGGCGTCGACGGGCTGGCGGGGCCCGCGTGTGATCCCCCCCACCCTCCGCCGGAGTGCGGGACGCCCCGAATCCTGGCCGAGCGGCGGCGCCACGCCGCCGCCGCGTGGAGCGCCGGCTGGCGCGGGCGGCGCGCCCGCCCGTTCGTGACTGGCGCGCCGTGCAAACCTATGCTCGAAGCGGCCGCACGCAGCGACTTCGACCCACCCGGAGGGCGCCATGCTCGATCTCGCGTATCTCGGAATTCGCAACGCAGGCTCCGTCTACCACAACCTCGCCACGCCCGCGCTCGTCGAGGAGGCGGTGCGGCGGCGCGAGGGCTGGCTCTCGCACCTCGGCCCGCTGGTGGTGCGCACCGGCCAGTACACGGGGCGCTCGGCGAACGACAAGTTCGTGGTGCGCGAGCCCTCGAGCGAGCAGAACATCTGGTGGGGGCAGTACAATCGCCCGATCGAGCCGGAGCGCTTCGAGCAGCTCCGTATCCGGGTGCTGGCCTACCTCCAGGGGCGCGACGTCTTCGTCCACGACTGCTACGCCGGCGCCGAGCCCGAGCACCGGCTGCGGGTGCGGGTGGTCACCGAGACGGCCTGGCACAGCCTGTTCGCCCGCAACATGTTCCTCCAGGAGCTCGACCACGAGGTCCTGCAGCGCTTCGAGCCCGACTTCACCGTGATCCACTGCCCGCAGTTCCAGGCGGTGCCCGACGTGGACCAGACGCGCAGCGAGGCGTTCATCATCCTGAACTTCGCCGAGCGCACGATCCTGATCGGCGGCACCAGCTACGCCGGGGAGATCAAGAAGTCGATCTTCACGGTGATGAACTACCTGCTGCCGCAGCGCGGCGTGCTGAGCATGCACTGCTCGGCGAACCAGGGGCCCGACGGCGACACGGCGCTGTTCTTCGGGCTGTCGGGCACCGGCAAGACCACGCTCTCCGCGGAAGCCGACCGCGCGCTGATCGGCGACGACGAGCACGGCTGGAGCGAGAGCGGGATCTTCAACTTCGAGGGCGGCTGCTACGCCAAGACGATCCGGCTCTCGCCGGAGGCCGAGCCCGAGATCTACGAGACCACGCGGCGCTTCGGCACGATCCTCGAAAACGTGACGGTGGACAACGCGTCGCGGCGCCTCGACCTCGACGACGGCAGCCTCACCGAGAACACGCGCGCCGCCTACCACATCACGCAGCTTCCCAACATCGTCGAGAGCGGCATGGGCGACCACCCGCGCGCGGTGATCATGCTGACGGCGGACGCCTTCGGGGTGCTGCCCCCGATCGCGCGGCTCGACCCGGCGCAGGCCATGTACCACTTCATCTCGGGCTACACGGCGAAGCTGGCGGGCACCGAGCGCGGCGTGACGGAGCCGACCGCCACCTTCTCACCGCTGTTCGGCGCGCCTTTCATGGCGCTCAACCCCACCGTGTACGCCGACCTCTTCGGCAAACGGGTGGAGGACCACGGGGTCGACTGCTGGCTCGTGAACACCGGCTGGACGGGCGGGCCCTACGGCACCGGCGAACGCATCTCGATCGCGCACTCGCGGGCCGTGGTGCGCGCGGCGGTGTCGGGTGCGCTGGCCGGCGTGCCCTGCAAGCCGCACCCCGTGTTCGGGATCGGCGTGCCCCAGACCTGTCCCGGCGTGCCGGACGAGATCCTCGACCCGCGCGGCACCTGGGCAGACCCCGCCGCCTACGACCGGCAGGCGCGCCAGCTCGCCCGCAGCTTCGTCGAGCACTTCGCCGACTACGCCGACCGGGCCGGCGCCGAGGTGCGGGCCGCGGGCCCCGACCCGGGCTGAGCAGCACCCCGAGCCTGGTCCTGAAGTAAGCGCGGATCGAATGGCTGACGGGGCCCGAAGGCGCTGAAGCGAGGAACGGGAGCGCGTTTCCTGAGGTAATCCCGATTTCAGGGCTAGCTGGACGGGATGTCGCTGCGGACCGACAAGCCGACCTACGCCCAGGCAGCCCGCTTCTGGACGCGCAGCTTCGCGCTCGACTTCTCGCTAGGCGTCGCCAGCGGGATCGTGGTGGAGTTCCAGTCCGGCACGAACTGGGCCACCTTCGGACGGATCCCGCCGACATGGGTGGCGTCGCGCCTGGACGATCAAGACTACTGAGCCTGCGGCGCACGCGGCCGGGTCGTGAGAGCGGGGCCCTCTGGAATCAGAACTCGAGCCGCAGCATCGCGCCCTGGGCCCCTTCCGTGACCATGGGGGCCAGCGACCAGCGGACGCGACTGGTCTGGGGGACGCTCTGGAACTCGCGCTTGTAGTCCTCCAGGTCGCCCTCGGCGCGCCACGGCATCGAGAACGCCATGCCCGTTCCCACACCGAGCCCGACCAATCCGCCGCTGATCGCGTCGCCGTGCTCGCCGAGCTTCCAGGTGATCACGGCGCCGGCGAAGTTGATCACCGCGTTCCCGACGTGGCGCTGCCAGCCCCAGCGGTCGCGGGCCCGCTCCACGTTCTCCTCCAACAGAGCCTCGGCGACCTGCAGGCGCCGGATCTTGTCCTCGCGACTCTCGCCCTGGACGTCGCGGATGGGCTGGCCGCCGTGCCTCCCCGGGTGGGGCGCCCACAGCAGCCGGGCCACGCCGAGAACCGCCTTGCTGCCCGTGACGATGAAGTTGACCCGCTGGTCCTTGTCGTTGGTGACCGAAGCGCCCACGACCCCCAGCACGACGCCGCCGCTGTAGCCCGTCGTGAAGCCGTACTGCCAGATCTGGGAGTAGAGCTGGCCGTCGTCGAGCCGCTCCTCGATGAAGGCGATGCGGGCCTCGATCTCCTCGTCGGAGAGGCGCTCCAGATTGCCGGAGTACACGCCCTGGCCCGGCTCCGTGGGCTCCTGGGCGGCTGAGGCCATGGGCAGGCACAAAGAGAGGATCGCGAGGACCCTCACGCTCAGCCTCCGAGTGCTCAGCCTCCGAGTGCTCAGCCTCCGAGTGCTCAGCCTCCGGGTCCTCAGCTTCAGAGCGCGGTTCGAGATCGGGGTGAGCGCCATGGCCTCCTCCTCGCGAGCGCGCGAGCGGGTGCCCCCCGCGACGCTCGCGCGCGACGCTAGCACTAGAAGGCCTATATTGCTGTCGCCTCCAGCCCTTTTTGGAGTAGCCTTCCGGCGACCTGCAGGCAGATTGAAGACCGAGAAGGCCTCCGACCATGAGAATCGAACACCTCGTACTCATCCTGAGCGCGAGCTGGGCATTCACGTCCTGCACGCTGCTCCCGGTCTCCGTGGGCGAGCCCCCTGACTACGACGCCCCCCGTGAGGTTCGGGAGCGCGACGAGCATCCGAACTGGCCGATCCCACCCGACCAGATCCACGAACGCTTCCGTCCCGATGAGATCCGGGCGCTGAGCGTCGAGTCGGCCGGAGCCGGCGTGACCGGCGCCGGCAAGGTGAAGCTCCGCTTCAGGGGACGCGAGGAGCCGGTGCTCGTCAAGTGGAAGAAGATGATCCCGCCGCGCTGGACCGACTCGGTGTACTTCTTCGCCCCCGGAATGCTCGACGGCATCAACAACTCGCCGCGCAAGGAGATCGCGGCCTGGAAGATCCAGCGTCTCTTCCTCGACCCCCAGGACTACGTCGTCCCCCCTTCGGCCGCCCACTGCGCTCCCATCGACGAGGTCCGGGAGTTCCTGCCGAAGGCGAAGCCGACCCTCGAGGGCACCAACTGCCAGCTGGGTGTGTTCTCGCTCTGGATGAAGGACGTGACGCTCCCCGATCCGCTGCTCGACGACGAGCGCTTCGCGCGCGACCCCGTCTACGCCTACTACCTCGCCAACTTCAACCTTCTCACCTACCTCATCAAGCACAACGACGGGCGCGAGGGAAACTTCCTGGTTTCGAAGGACGACAGCCGGCGCCAGGTCTTCTCCATCGACAACGGGGTCTCGTTCGGGGGCGTCTGGTTCAACTGGTTCGTGCCCAACTGGAGCGATATCCGCGTTCCGGCGCTGCGCCGGGAGTCCATCGATCGCCTGCGCGAGCTCGAGGAGCAGGACCTCCACGCGCTCCTGGGCGTCCTGAACGAGCTGCGGCGGAACGACGACGATGTGTTCGTCGCCGTGGATCCGGGACCGAACCTGGACGACGACGACGGCGTCCGCCTCGAGGACGGCGTGCTGCAGTTCGGGCTCACCGACGACGAGATCGAGGACGTCTGGGAGCGGATCGAGGATCTGATCGAGGACGTGGACGGGGGAGACGTGGCCGTCTTCTGAGGGCCGGCCGGGGCCCTGGCGCGGCGGCGAGCGCGCCGCCCCTCAGAGCTCCTTCGAGCGAACGACCGTCAGCTTCTCGATCTGCATGTCCGCGAAGGTGTACGGAATCCCCCCGATCCCCTGTCCCGACTCGCGCAATCCGGCGAAGGGCATCCAGTCGACGCGGAAGGCCGTGTGGTCGTTGACCATGACGGTGGCGGCGTCGATGCGGCGGGTGACCCGCAGCGCGGTGTCGAGATCGCGCGTGAGCACGGCGGCCTGGAAGGAGAACGGCAGGGCGTTGGCACGGGCGACGGCCTCGTCGAGGTCGTCCACCGGGTAGACGCAGACCACGGGCCCGAAGATCTCCTGCGAGCTCACCCGCGCGCGGTCCGGCGGATCGAGGATCACGCTGGGCGCGTAGGTACGCTCCGAGAGCGCCTTGCCGCCGGTCAGCACCTCGCCTCCCTGCTGCCGGGCCTCCTCGACCCACTCCCCGACCCGCTGCACCTCCGCGGGGCGGATCAACGGTCCCACCTCCGTGTCGGGAAGCGTCGGGTCGCCGACGTCGAGCTTCGCGGCCTGCTCCGCGAGCCGCTCGGCCAGCTCCCGGGCGATGCGGCGCTGTGCGAAGACGCGCTGGACCGACACGCAGACCTGGCCCGCGTGGTAGAAGCCGCCCTTCGCGAGCAGCGGGATCGCAGCGTCCAGGTCCGCGTCCGCGGCCACCACCACCGGGGCGGCGCCTCCGTGCTCGAGCGCGCAGCGGGCACCGGGCGCGAGCTTCGAGCGCAGCATCCAGCCGACCCGACCGCTGCCGATGAAGCTGAAGAAGGCGACCCGAGGGTCGGAGACGAGCCTTCCCGCCACCTCCAGGTCGCTCGTGAGCAGCGCCTGACCCCATTCCTCGGGAAGCCCCGCCTCGTGCAGGATGGACACGACCCGCATGCAGGACAGCGGCGTGGCCTCCGCGGGCTTCACGACGAAGGGCGCGCCGGCCGCCAGCGCCGGGCACACCTGGTGGACGATCAGGTTGACGGGGTGGTTGAAGGCGCTGAAGGCGAGCACCACGCCGATCGGCTCGTTCGTGCTGAAGGCCAGGCGTCCCGTCGAGGCGGCGTTGACGCCCATGGGGACGCCGTGGCCCGCCTGGCCGCGCACCAGCTCGACGCAGGTGTGGATGCCGTCGATCGCGCGATCCACCTCGACCCGGGAGTCGGTAAGCGGCTTGCCGCCCTCGCGGGCCGCCTCCAGGGCGATCTCGTCACGCCGCGCCTGCATGATCGCGGCGGTGCGCCTGAGGATCTCGATGCGCCGCGGTGCGCGAAGCCAGGCGTCGCGGTCGCGGTACAGAGCGTGGGCCGTGGCGAGGGCGCGCTCCACCACGTCGGCACCGCCGGTCTCGACCTCGGCCAGGACCCTGCCGTCGAAGGGCGCGTCGACCCGGAGCGGCTCGCCGTCGGCCTTCGCACCGGGCACCAGCAGCGGATAGTGGTCCACCTCGACGTCCCTTCTCCTCTTGCCGCGCAGTGTACCCCAGCCCCCCGCGCGGCCGGCAGCTGCCGCCGCGGTCGCCCGATGCCCCGGTATTGCAGGGTGAGGCGAACACGCGATGCTCCGTCCGTGAGGTCGGATCTACCGGGCAGTCGACCGGCGCCCCGATGCCGCGTTCGCCGGGCCCGCGCGCGCGCGGCGCTCGCGGGCGGCCTCGCGCTGGCCCTCCTCGCGGGCTGCGCCACGTCCCGCCCGGCCATCGAGCCCGGCCCACCCCGTCACGTCCCGCTGTCGGGAACGCTGAATACCCGCGATCTCGGCGGCTACCCCACCGAGGACGGACGCCGGGTGCGCTGGGGAGTGCTCTACCGCTCCGACGATCTGTCGCGTCTCGACGACGACGACGTAGCGAGCGTGGCAGAGCTCGACCTGCAGGTGGTCTACGACTTCCGGACCGACCACGAGCGCCAGGACGCCTGGGACCGACTGCCTCCCGGAATCGAGATCGAACGCCTCGTCATGTCGCATCCGTCGATGGATCCGAAGCTCATCACCAGCCGCATCCTGCGCGGCGACGCCTCGGACGACTACTTCGAGAAGATGCTGGCGCGCGCCAACCGCACCTTCGCGCTCGAGCACGGCGCCGAGCTCGCCGCCCTGGTCCGGGAGCTGGCCCGTCCCGGAGGCCTGCCCGCCCTCATCCACTGCACCTACGGCAAGGACCGCACGGGCTTCGCCGCCGCCATGGTCCTCGACACCCTGGGCGTCCCCTGGGAGACGATCGTCGAGGACTACCTCCTGAGCAACGTCTACCTGGAGCGCAACATCTCGAGCCTGTCCCGGCTCATGTGGCTCGCATCCTTATTCCGCATCTCGCGCGAATCCGCGAGGTCCCTGCTGGGGGTCGAGCGCTCCTATCTCGAGTCCGCGCGGCAGTCGATCCTCGAGGAGTACGGGAGCATCGAGGCCTACCGGGCGGCCATCGGTCTCGACGCCGAGACCGTGCGCCGTCTGCGGAACGCCTTGCTGGAGCCGGCTCCGTCCCGGGTCGAGAGCGGCGGGTGAGCCTCACCACCAAGATCCTGCTCGGCTTCGTGGCGGGAGTCCTGGCCGGCATCGTGGCGGGTGAGCCGCTGGGGGAGCTGGCGATCCTCGGCGACGTCTTCGTCCGCCTGCTGCAGATGACGGTCCTGCCCTACGTGGTGGTCTCGTTGATCTCCGGGTTCGGCCACCTCGACCCCGGACAGGCGCGCCGCCTGGGCCTCTGGGGCGGCAGCCTGCTGGTCCTGCTGTGGGCGCTCACCTTCCTCGCCGTGGCCGTCATGCCCCTGGCCTTCCCGGCGCTCGTGTCGGCTTCGTTCTACAGCACGACGCTGGTCGACCCCCCGCCGGAGCTGGACTTCCTGCACCTCTACATCCCCTCGAACCCCTTCGATTCGCTCGCTCACAGCGTGGTGCCCGCGGTGGTGGTCTTCAGCGTCGCGCTCGGGATCGCGCTCATCAGCCAGCCCGATCGGCGCCCGCTGCTCCAGGCCCTCGACACGATCGGCGAGGCGCTCCTCAAGGTGAACGGCTTCGTCGTGCGCCTGACCCCGGCGGGCGTCTTCTTCATCGCCGCCAGCACGGCGGGGACCATGAGCATCGACGAGTTCCAGCGGGTCCAGGTCTTCCTGATCTCCTACATCCTCTTCGCCCTCGTCGCGACCTTCTGGCTGCTCCCCGGACTGCTGGAGGCCCTCACCCCGATCCGCAGGAAGGATGCCTCGCGCCTGATCCGGGACGCGCTCATCACGGCCTTCGCGACGGCGAACAGCTTCGTGGTGATTCCCCTGGTCGCCGAGGCGAGCAAGCAGCTGCTGGAGCCCCACGTATCGGACCGCGAGGACGCCGAGTCCTTCGTCGACATTCTCGTCCCGGCCTCCCACACCTTTCCCCACTCCGCGAAGATCCTGACGCTCTCCTTCATCCTGTTTGCCGGCTGGTTCAACGACGATCCGGTGAAGCTGACCGACTACCCGGTTCTGCTCTTCTCCGGCATTGCGAGCCTCTTCGGCAGCGTCAACGGAGCCATTCCCTTCCTGCTCGACCTGATGCGGCTGCCCCAGGACCTGTTCCGGCTCTTCCTGGCGACCAGCGTCCTCAACTCCCACTTCGGGACGCTGCTGCAGACCATGCACGTGCTGGTCCTCACCGTCCTCACCACGGCCGCCATCGGAGGGGGCCTCCGCTTCCGATGGAAGCCGGTGCTCCGCTACGTCGTCGTCACCGCATCGATCCTGGGCGCCGCGGTGCTCGGCACCCGAGCCCTGTACACGTTCGTCGTGGATACCAGCTACCGGAAGGACCAGATCCTCACCAGCATGAACATGCGGCTGGCGCGGGAGCAGGTCACCGTGGTCGTCCATCGCGAGCCGCCCCCGATACGGGGAGGCGACGAGGACCCGACGCGGAGCCGGCTCGAGACGATCCTCGAGCGCGGCGCGCTGCGCGTGTGCTACCGGCCGGACGGCGCCGTGCCCTTCTCCTACTTCAACCGGCACGGGGACCTGGTCGGCCTCGACGTCGAGATGGCCCACAGCCTGGCGCGGGGGCTGGACGTCTCGCTCGAGTTCGTACCCGTGGCGTCCCAGGTGGGTACGCAGGACTTCGCCGAGGCGCTCGACAGCGGCTACTGCGACATCGTCATGTCGCGCAGCGCGATCTCGATGGCGGCGCTCTCCGAGATCGCCTACTCGCGGCCGTACCTCGACCTCAACCTGGGATTCCTGGTCCGTGACCATCGGCTGCGCGAGTTCACCGATCGCGACGCCCTGGAACGCTGGGAAGGGCTGCGGATCGCCGTCCCCGGCGATCCGTACTACCTGAGACGCGTGAGGCAGCTGTTTCCCGCGGCCGAGGTGGTCGCTCTGGAGGACGTGCGGGAGTTCCTGGACGACAGCGAAGACCGCTTCGACGCCCTCGCCTTCTTCGCCGAGGCTGCGGCGACCTGGAGCCTCCTCAACCCCTCCTTCAACGTGGTGGTGCCCGAGCCCTCTCTCCAACGCATCCCGCTCGCCTACGTGCTGCCCCGGGACGACGTCGTGTGGCAACGCGCGGTCGACGCCTGGCTCGAGCTGAAGCGCTCCGACGGGACCGTCGACGCGCTCTACGACTACTGGATCCTGGGCCGCGAGGCCGAGCCGAGGGAGCCGCGCTGGTCGCTGCTGCGCGACGTGCTCGGCTGGATCGACTGAGCCGCGCGGTCGGCCGAGCGCCGCGAGCGCGCAGCAGACGGCCCACGGCTTCAGGGGACGGGGCAAGAGCCCGGGAGGCTATCGGAGGGAGGAGGCCTCAGCCGGCCACGGCTTCGTGCCGCGTGTACTCCTCGTAGCGCGTTCCGGCGTACCGGACGGCAAAGAGCCAGACGAGGATCACGGGCACCGTGAAGGCGCCGAGCCACCGGACGCTCGAGAAGTCCGTGAAGGTGAGGGTGACGCCGAGCGCCACGCCCACGGCCACGGCCTTGGCGAAGCGCTGCACGAACATGTCGATGAAGGCCTTGGCCTTGTACTTCTCTTCCTTGCTGGTGGGGACGTAGAGCGACTCCTTGGCCGACTGGTTGATCGAGTAGCTGAAGCCGTTGTCGGCCGTGTTGAGCAGGCTCCCCACCCAGAGCCCCGGCAGCACCAGGAAGGCAGAGGAGCCCGCGAGCGCCGCCAGCGGCAGCACCAGGAGGGCGACACCCACTCCGAACTGCGTCATCACGAAGCTCGTGAGGAAGAGCTGCACCAACATCGCCACCCAGTTGGTGATGGCGAAGACCGTGGCGTACTGCTGCCCGATCGCGCTCCCCGTGAGGTAGTGCTCGACGGTCGAGGTGAACTGGAAGTCGAGGGTCGTCGAGACGATCTCGTAGAGTCCCACGATGCCCACGATCGCGAGCAGGTAGGGGGAGCGAAAGACGAGCCGAGCTCCGTCGAGGGCCGGATTCGACGAGGTGGGGACGTCTGGCGGAGCGGGCTCGGGCTCCCCGTCGGGTGGTGGATTGCGATCGACCAGACGCCCCGCGTAGGCTGCGAGCCCCGAGATGACCGCCACGAGCCCGAGGCAGACCCACATCCAGTCGGGGCGCCCGAGGGTACCGATGAGGGCCGCCACGGTCGTCGAGCCGAAGACCCCGCCCGTCACGCCGCCGAGGCCCACGAGCCCGTACAGGCGCTTGGACTCGTCCGGCGTGACGCTGTCGTTCAGGAACGCGAAGAAGGTGGCGACCATGAGCGTGCTGAACAGATCGCCAAAGAGGTAGAAGGACCAGACCGTCCAGTCGTCGGGACTGCCGAGGAGCCCGAAATAGCCGACGTAGGCCGCGGCGAAGAAGGCCGAGAAGGCGAAGGTGAGCTGCTGGCGCCGCAGCCGATCCGAGAGCCAGCTGAAGACCACCACGGCCACGAAGGCCACCACCATGTTGAGGACCTTGGCGATCAGCTCGGCCTGGGGCGCCAGCATGTGCCATGAAAACAGCGTGAAGCCGGTCTCGTTGTAGAACTCGATAAACAGGGCCTTCTTCACCGGCTTCAGGATCCAGAAGCTCGTGATGACCAGGAAGAAGTAGCCGAACATCGAGAGCGCGAAGGGAAGCTCCTCGCGCCGGAAGGCGAAGACGGCCCGCAG
>JAAUYK010024311.1_pt1 | contig 11845 bp, 14 predicted proteins | sample 7278021 | NCBI WGS metagenome assembly JAAUYK01 (sample SAMN14350223, study PRJNA611818) | marine sediment metagenome | isolation source: surface marine sediment (1.8m) | place: French Polynesia: Moorea | collected 2018-08
CGCCCGTTTTTGATTTGCATCTGCTGGAGCTCCCTTACGCAGCATGAGGCTTTCTCTTTGAGCTGATGTACTGCTCCTTGGTAAGGTTAGAAGAAATCATTGGAAAGAACCTCAAAGAATCATGGCAGTGCTACGCCCCCCCACGAGTGAGGGGGCTTGTAGGTGGCTAGTTAGAAGGCATCAGCCACACCGTCAGTCTCCGGCACCCACCACTCCATCAAGCGCCACTGACTCAGATCGAAGAAGCACGAGAGTGCCTCTAGAATCGCTTCAACACAAGGCTCTTTCTCCAGCACTAGGTCAACCGTTTGGCTATCCAGCGGCACTGCATAATCCCGCTCTCCCTCATCAAGTTCATTGGTGATGATGTGAGCCATCACCCTCCATGTCTGCTGCCCTGGATCGGCGGATGGAGTGATCCAAGTCGTGGTAGAGGTGATGGTTTCCTGTTCTCTGATTTGAGCTAAATTGGTATTCATTGTTCAAAACTCCTTCTAATTGTTTTGGACTCGCCCCAAGCGCCAACTCATTCTTGGCTTTGGGGCTTTTGATTTGAGTGGGGGTTCATATCTCTATATTACGCGAAACCACGGCAATATAATCGATAGCGCAACGGAACTTTACAGACTTTTTCCTGAAACCACGGCAATATAGAGATGAACAAGATAGAGCTGAAGCTTATGATGAGCAATCCGAAAGCTGGCTTGAACGGCATAAAAACGCGGTGGAAATCCAAATTCAATGAGCCAACACAGCAAATTTCAGTAAGAGTCCCAGAGAGGATCTCTGCATCGATTGACAAGCTTTTAGAGCCTGGTCAGAGCCGTTCTGCATGGCTCAGAGAACAGATTCTTGAGATTGTTGAGAGAGAAATGAAAGAGCAATCAGTAGCATGAGCGAGCGCTGCCACGCCATAACCACCACAGCACCGCAGCAGCACGGCAGCACACCAGTAGCAGACCAAGCCACGGAACGAACTAGCAGACCGCAGCCGCCACAACAAAACGCATTCAGCCGCAGCCCTGGCTAAATCAAACACCACCAGCCTGGAGCGACCGGAGGGAGCGGAGAGGCTGGACTCTCGCTTCGCTCAAAGGCAAAAGGCAAAAGGAAAAAGGCAAAAGGAAGACTGAAGAGTACTTTTGCCCTTTGCCCTTTGCCCTTTGCCTTCCCCGTAGGGGATGGGTGGGCGGGATGCGACTGAGCGACCAACATATTGGCGAAGGGATAAGGCAACGACACACTCCCCGAGCGAGGGAGCAATTTCCAACTGCGCTCGCGCTAGAACAGAAATAGGTCTGCCGAATGGATGACATCTGGCATTCGATTGAGAGCTATGAAAGGGGCAGTGAATAATACATCCGGTTCCTTCCTGACTGAGGAAGACTGGTTTAACCTAGGGGCTCCACAACTCTATATTCTTAAACCAACTCAGGTCTCTGTAGTCCAATGTCCAGACGCAGGCGCTGTACTGCTGGGCTGTCACGACAACTGAGGCATCCTCCAGACTGCCTTGCCAGTTGGGCATCTGACACACCATGCTGATCAGCTTCCGAAACGCTTCCATCCCCAGTGGGACGACCACTGTATCATCGACGATGACAGCCAGTGCCTTTTGAGCCACCAGGGGCGACTGAGAGCGAGCGACAAACTTGTAAACTTCAAACAGAATTGGAAGTGGCGTTAGAACCTCACCAAACTCTTCTGGCAGTTTGGCAAAACCCGCTTTGCACTTCTGGTGGTGGTCATCTTTGACAGAAAACAAGGCAATGAGGGGCCCAGCATCCAGAACTAATCGCCTCATGTTAGATAGTCCTCATTGACTGAGGCATCGGGCGGCGCATTTTCCACAATTCCTGCCAGTTCCAACAGCTTTGAACCATTTCTGGGTCGCAACTTTTCTGTCAGAGCTACCTGGACCACACTGGATGGGTTTTGCTCCGGGTGTTCCCGCAAGTATTCCTCAAGTTGCGCCCACAGCTCGTCCGGGATGTATAACGTTCGTTTCATGTCGGTAGCTTCAAATGTACAACCTAGGTATTACCTCGATCTTGGCATAAATTATCTGGCATTCACGAAAAAGCAGGAGCTTCTGCCCCTGCCAGTAACTAGCTAGAGAGCCACCCAGAAACAGGGACACAAACCAGAGACGGGAGAGAACGCCTCAACCGCTACCGGGACAGACACCCGGAACCAACCGCCAGAGGAACGAACCAAACAAAAGCCAGAGCCACAGGAAAACTCAGACCCCGACAGCAGACCAGCCACCGGAACCGCGAAAGAGGAAGCCGCAGCACGGTACGGGAAGAACGCGACGCAGACCCAGCGCGAGAACGAACGGCTTGAAGGACGGCAGCACACGAACGAAGCCCCAGCGGAACGAGCCAGCCGGACTACCTCACCAGGGAACGGAGCAGCACAGAACGCAGGAGAAGCAATAGCACCAAAAACTTTCACGGGCAACACCCCCAAAAACAAAAACACAACGCCCCAACCAGAGCGGCGGCTTCGGCGTGTCAAGGGCGGCGGGTCAAGAGAAAGAAATGAAATAACCGCATTCCCGCCGCTCGGATTACCCTTGTTGAAGAATTGTTACAAGGAAAACAACTCCTGCGTAAAAGTCAAGGCGAACTCTGGAGTAATGCTCAGAAACTCAAAATCATAGATTTTGCAGTTTACAGACACACCTTAGGTCGGCTTCCCGTATGGCGTTGATTGATAACCGAGTGGCTAACGTCCTCCGTGCTGGAATAGAAGAACTGCTGAACACCCGAGAGTAAAAGAACCTGGTCAATTTAAGCAGCTCATTCCCGAATAAGTTGCACACGGCGTGAAGTATTAATAAAGACGAAATCGCTCTTAGGAGGATATTTCCAACAGAGCCCTTAATCACCAAGGAATCTAATCTAATGACATCCACAAAATATAATGCTTCAAACAACTCTAACCCAATCAAATCAGTAGCGAACGCTGAAACTAATATTAATTCTCAGAGAACGTCATATTCTGACCTTAAAAATAGAAAAAATCAATTAGTTAATTTGACTGGCAAGATTTTAAAAACTAGTATTAGTGATAAGCAAGGCATACATCCCAGAAGATTTTGCCGTCGTTGGTTTGGTTTGGAAGCCATAAATGAATACGGTAGACCTCGTTTCACAGAAGAACAGATTTTATCAATGGAGTCCGAACATGGTTATCGAGAGCAATGTATTAACTTACTTGCCAGAATTTTAAAAATCAAACCAAATACCATTCATCGTTGGGGTAAAGGGGTTGCCTTTGACAAAATTCCTGCCGATAAACGACAAAAGTATGAAATCTATTTGGGCTATGTAGACGCAATTAGAGTTATAAGTACGAGCCTGACGGAATTAGGTGAAGATTCATTGTTAAGGCTTTGGCAGCGATTAGAAATGAAGCAATGAAGTAGAGTCAAAAAAATAAAACTGTATGCCATACAGAAAAGCATTGAATCAATCGAGGCTGAAATTGTATAAGTTAAACTTACTTCTAAAACAGAAGAATTAAAATGAGTCAAACTCTTTTACAAGAACTTAGTAATAGCGATATTGACTGGCTCATGGCTACGGGGAAAAGGCAAAAGGTAGATGCCGATCGCCTGTTGATTAAAGCTGGTCAACAGATTTCAGCTTTTTATTTGCTAATTGACGGTAGCCTGACGATTTCAGTATCTCAAAGTGGTGACAACGCTCTCAATCGAGCTTTTGCTGCCCTGGAAGATAAACCAACTTTAGAACGTGAAATTATCGAACTAAAAAGTGGCGATATTGCTGGAGAGGAATTGCTGATTAAAACTAGAGCAGCATCAACTCAAAGTGGAGAGGTTTTATTTGCTTTTGGGCGACTCCATGACAGCGACATTCAGTAGATCGAAAAGTTTGTTTTAAGGGAGCGATCGCCGAAACAGCAGTAAATCCTCTAGACTTGGCTTTTGCTGCTCTCGGAACTAGCACAACTCGAAGTTTAGGCAAAGAAATTGCTATTTTACGACCAGGGGAGTTTATTGGCGAAATGCCTTTTGGCGATACTCGGCTGGCTTCCACTAGCGTGGGTGCTGTTGAGGATTCTCTGGTACTAGCAATTCCAGGGCGATCGCTAAAGCTTAAGCTACAACAAGATTTAGGTTGGGCGGCTCGGTTTGAGGAAGTAGTAGCGACTTTGGCTGCTGAGAGATTTCGAGATACTATTAATCGACTCGGATCTGGTAGAGGTTTCTATAGTAGCTGTCAAACTTTAGAGCAGTCTTTTAGTTATGAAGATGAACTGAATTTAGACAGCCTAGATAAATTGAGTTTGGCTGGTTCTCAATTTAAATGGATGCTCGATCGCCTTCAATTACTCGCTAACAATAATTGGCAACCAGAAAAACAATTGGCTCATCCAAATTCTGTTGCAAATTGAAAGCTAACTAAAAAGCTTTTTAGTAAAAACAGTTTAAATTGACGATTACAAGCATTAAAAGCAAGCAAAATGAATTGTTACTGCTGATGATTTTAATTATTTATTTAAATTAGCTGAACACAGAAATAATACTGTAAGCAATACAGAAAAATCTGGAGAAAGTAAGGAGAAATTTTTATTTTTTAATAAGTCGAGAATTAATCATAATTCTCAAGTTAGTTCTCGACAAAATCCAGAAATCAAACAAGCACTAACAAAGGAGTATCTTATGTCTAAGAACAAGACCTCTGCCAATTCCCCAGAAAAGGAAGTCCGCCAAAAAGGACAGAACAAGTCTGAAATCATCGAGCTGTCCTTTGAGGCGATGGAAACCCTTTCTGGTGGTGCTAAGTCTTGGACTCAGCAGCAGTAGCTGTAACAATTACTAACGTACTATTAGGGATTTGCGCTCTAATGCACCAATCATTTGGCTACTCCTTCGAGAAATCGATTGTATGGCTGGTATTCTATTTCTGCGCGAGTCCCTTAGCTTAAGTCAATCGCTAGTAAAAGGGCTAGTGCAATGAGATTAGGATGAAATATTCCCCTCTGGCACTAGCTCTAAAAAAAATGACAAACATCGGAACAGAAAGGTGACAGCCACGCTACCAAGAAACAGAGTATTTTTAGGAGACCCAGAAATGTTTTCGCTAGATAATTCCCCGAAAGCTTGGTTCAATCAAATTTATTTGAATTTAGGCAATTTTCGAGGAGGTTCACCCCATCATTATAAAGTCGAGTTTAGCTACAATAACTTGGTTGAGCATACTTCAATCCCGTATAATGTTCAGTTCAACCTTTCAGAATCCTTCCGAGAATTCCTCATCCGCGAATTAGGACTATACCAGTATCAGGTTAAGAATCCTCTAGAACTAGCCCCTGAATTACGCACACAACGATGGCAGATATTGTGCGAGCATTTAACTAATTATCCAGCATTAACTAAATCTACCCAAGTCAAAGTCATTAAACTTCTCTTTAGCTTGTGTTTCCTTCAAGCTGTTTTAGAGTACGTGCCACCCATGTCAGCAGTCGAAATAGCCGGTGATTCAGATAGTGCGACTCTGGCTTTCTTGCGTGCCATGTCTGACTTAATGTTACACATGGATCGCTACTTGCCCTACAGTCTTAAAGAGTTAGAAACCATTGCTCAAAATGCACCAGTTGGGAATATAGTCAGAATTTCAGCAGGACTCCAAGTCTTAGTTGAGTTAGCCAAAACTTGGAAAGATGTAGAAGGAGCAGAGTTGTGGCGTTCATTTGTGGAGCGAGAAATTAAGGCAATCGTACCATCACTGGATGCTTTTGGGGAGGGACTCCTAATGAGTATTTTCTATCGTGCTGCGGTGTTTGTTCCGCTGTTGAAGAAAAATAGGACGAAAGTGGTTGCCGAGATGGATCTCTGTCAAGCTTATGCTGAAGGTTTAAGCGGTGAAACCCAGGAGCAACAGTTTATTTCCTACGAGAATCAAAGCGTTATAATGGAAAGTCGCACAAAAGAAGCACTCTGGCTACAGGATTTAGATTTAGCTGAAGAACGCGCTCGAAAACTTGTCGAGCGAGATATCTTAGATCCGAGATATCGACTGGAGTTAGGAGAAGTTCTCCTCAAGCGGGGCAAAATTGAAGAGGCAGCTCAAGTTTATCGCAGTGCAACTCGTTTGGGACCGCCAGGAACGGCAGTGGCTTGGTTTATGGCGGGACAATGCTACCAATCTTTAGGAGAATTAGAGTTAGCTTATGATTGTTATCTGGCCTGTTTAGACTGTGATCCTCTGGCAATTTCTACAGTTAAACGTTTGGGAGAAATTGCTCCTCTTTTAGGCGATGAAAATCTTGCTAGTTGGTCCCAATTGCGTTTGTCTCAACTGCAAGAGGAAAAGGAAAAAATGGCAGCTAGTGGGAGCAGTTTTCGTGGTTATCTTCTGACAGTTCCCAAGCAAAAGGTGAACGCTTAATTTTTGGATGATTTCTGTATAATCTCAGCTATGACTATTATTTTATCTCGACTTGACTTCAAAATAAGCTGATGAAGTATCTCAATGTACTCCAACATAACGAAGAAGATTGTGGAGCAGCTTGTTTGGCTTCGATCGCCAAGTATTATGGGCGTACATTTACCATCAATCGCATTCGGGAACTGGCAGGTACTTATAGCTCTGGAACAACCTTACTAGGATTAAAACAAGGAGCGGAGGCGTTAGAATTTACCAATGTCAGAGGGGTTAAAGTTACTCTAAATGCTATCGATGATCGCTCCGTTTCTCTGCCCTGTATTATTCATTGGAAAGGGTATCACTGGGTTATCTTATATGGAAAACGAGGCAAGAAATACGCGATTGCCGATCCCGCGATCGAAGGCATTCAGTACATCGAAAAACAGTGGTTAGAGCAAGCTTGGCAGGACGGTGTTTGTCTCCTTCTTGAACCGGATCCAGTTAACTTTTTTGCTCAAGAAGATGACCGGGGGAAAGTAGGAGGATTGGGGCGTTTTGTCAAGCAAATTTGGCATGAGCGTTCTCTATTCTTCCACATTTTTAGTCTTAATTTAGTGGTTGGATTAATTGCTTTAGCTGCTCCTTTTCTGATCCAAGTTTTAACGGATGATGTACTACTAAGAGGAGATAGTCAGTTACTCACTCGCATAATTATTGCTATTCTCGTTATGAACTTGATTGGCAGTAGTTTAGATTGGTTGCAAGCCAATTTTATCTCCCACTTCGGTCAGCGATTAGAATTAAGGTTAATTTTGGAATTTGCCCAACAAATTTTGCGGTTGCCTCTAAGTTACTACGAATCCCGTAGGAGTGGGGAAGTTACTAGCCGCTTACGGGATATTCAATTGATCAATCAACTGGTTTCTCAGGTTTTGATCAATTTACCAAGTCAGTTTTTTGTGGCTATAGTTTCTTTATGCTTCATGCTCTCTTACAATATTAAACTGACTTTTATAGCAGCTTTACTTGCTTTTTTAATGCTCCTATCCACCTTGATTTTTCTGCCCATGCTTCGGCAGAAAACTAGAAATTTACTTAGTAAAGAAGCTGAAAATCAAGCTATTTTAGTAGAAACCTTTAAGGGAGCAATTACCCTAAAAACTATCGCGGCTGCTCCTCAATTATGGGAGGAATTTAAATTTCGTTTTAGTCGCCTAGCTAAAGTCTCTTTTACGACTATTCAAATTAGCATTACCAACAATAGTTGTTCCCGTTTAGTAGAGCGAATTGGGGGCATTCTTTTTCTTTGGTTTGGCAGTAGCTTGGTGATCAGTCAAGAGTTAACGACTGGACAGTTACTCGCTCTTTATAGTCTCAATCGTAATATTTCTATACTACTCATTAATTTGGTGATTTTTACTGATGAATTTGTCCGGGTGGATGCGGCAGCCCAAAGACTAACAGAAGTGATTGAAACTCCTGCCGAAACAAAAAAAAATGTCCATAAACCTCATGTCAATCTTTGTGGCGATGCTCCGATCACTTGTACCCATCTTAATTTTAATTATGCCGGACGCATGGCGCTACTAGAAGATTTTACCCTGACTATGCCAGGCGGAAAAGTTATTGCTCTCATCGGTGAATCTGGCTGTGGAAAAAGTACCCTCAGCAAACTGATGGCGGGTTTATATCCTCTCCAATCAGGAAATATTAGGATTGGTGCTTACAATCTAGAAGATATTTCTCTTGATTGCCTGCGCCAGCAAGTTGTTTTAGTCCCTCAAGACCCTCATTTTTGGAGTCGTAGCATTGTTGAAAATTTTAATTTAATCGATCCAAAAATTACTTTTGAACAAATTGTTAAGGCTTGTCAGATGGCAGGAGCAGATGATTTTATTAGCAATTTTCCCAGTCATTATCAAACTGTTTTAGGAGAATTTGGAGCTAATCTTTCAGGAGGGCAACGGCAAAGATTAACCATTGCTAGAGCAATGGTTAATGACCCGCCAATTTTGATTCTCGATGAATCTACCAGTGCCCTCGATCCCGTCAGTGAAACTAAAATTTTAGATAATATTTTACAACACCGTCAAGGAAAAACAACGATTTTAATTAGCCATCGTCCGAGAGTCATTCAGCGTGCTGATTGGATTTTTTTTCTAGAGAGAGGGCGTTTAAAAATCCAAGGAACTCTCGAAGAATTGCGCCAAAAACCTGGCGATCATTTAAATTTTCTCACTGCCTAATCCTTAATTAAATGCTTGAAATTTGCGACGAGGAATTGTCTATGTTAAATACTCCTAAAGAAGATTTTCTTTTTCTAGGCGAAGAAAAAGAATTATTACCATCCCTCAGTCGCTGGATGAACTGGGAGGGTTTGTTGATTGCGGGGACATTTGGACTGACAATTACCCTGGCCTCAGTGTTCAAATACAATGTTACTGTTAAAGCGCCAGCTAGCATTCGTCCTGCTGGAGAATTGCGAATTGTTCAGGCAGGCATTGAAGGAACGGTCAAACAAATTGTCGTTAAACCAAATCAAGAAGTCAGAACAGGAGAGACTCTTGTAATCTTAGATGATTCCCGCTTACAAATTCAAAAAAGTCAACTGGAAGATCGCATTCAACAATCCAAGTTACAATTGTTGCAAATTAACGCTCAAATTCGCGCCCAAGATGCTCAGATTTTTGCAGAAACTGAAAAAGGCAATCGGGCTATTGCCTCTGCTAAAGCCGAACTGAGTCGCTCTCGTCGAGACTATCGAGATCAACAAATTATCAGCCAAGCGAATGTAGAAGAAGCACAAGCTAAGGTAAAAAGTGCTAGAGAGAAGTTACAACAAACGCAGACGGAATTAAAAGCAGCCGAGGCTGACTTGCGCTCGCTGCAAGCTTCTTTAAAAGTGGCAATTGTCAGGAGCAACCGCTATAAAACTGTAGCCGAAGAAGGTGCTTTACCGCTAGATCAATTAGAGGAAGCTCAACTAGCAGTCAATCAGCAAAGAGAAGCAATTGAAGCTCAGAAAGCAACTATTAAGGCTCAACAAAAACTAATTGAACAACATAAACAAGACCTAGCAGCCGCCATCGCTAACTTACAACGAGTTCGAGCTTCTCTGAACCCCAATCCAGCCGAAGTAACGATCGCAACTCAAAATATTTTTCAAGAGAAAGCCACTATTAGGGCAGTCCTGGCAACTCTAAAAAAAGAGCAAGATGCCCTTATTGAACAGCAAATTGACTTACAAAAACAGATAGAAAGCGATCTTAAAGAACTAGAAAAACTTGCTATTGACTTAAAACACACTCTCATTAAAGCTCCAGCCGATGGCGTTATTTTAAAAATCCATCTCCGTAATCCAGGTCAAATAGTCGAAACCAACTCAGAAATTGCTCAAATTGTCCCTAGTAATACCCCGCTAATAATTAAAGCTTTAGTAACGGCTCAGGATGTAAGTAAAGTCAAAACCAGGCAAAAGGTACAATTTAAAGTTTCTGCCTGTCCTTATCCAGATTATGGTACGGGAAAAGGCGAAGTCAGGCAAATTTCTCCAGATGCCTTACTTCTTGAAAGCTATAGTACAATTTCTCCGAGGGAAGCAAACGATCTTGATCGCACTTTTTATGAAGTTACTATTGAACCTGAGCGTCTGACTTTAAAGCAAGGAGTAAACCAGTGCATTATTCAATTGGGAATGGAAGGAAAAGTTGATATTATTTCTCGAGAAGAAACAATCATGCAATATTTGTTGAGAAAAGCGAGATTATTGACGGATTTATAGTTAGAGTCTTTAGTTATAAGTAACACTCCTCAAGACTTGCTGATAATTAGGGTTTGCTGAAAAAGTGTTCTCGTGAGGGTAGGGGTCATGTACGAAATCTGTAGATGGCTCTTGCTCACTTTTGATACTGTTGGCGAATGTGCTACAGGTGATCTTACCAAGGTATTACCAATGATTAAAATTAACGCCGTGTGCAACTTTTTTAAACCCACGAATTTAGAGACTTTGAGCAATGGCATTTTACGCGAAATAGCCTGAAACCCTGCTTTCTTCGTAGGCGGCTGGGGCAGTTGGTCGAGTACAAAAGATTAAGATTCAGCCCTCCGCCGCCTCAGAAGACCTCAGCTTACTCCAAGACCCCCTAGAAGCGCACCGCGAAGCGGGTCGCCGAAGGCGCAGCTTCGCTGACCTCTTCGAGATCGCCCGTGCTTCCCAATGTCGCATTCGTCGCGTCCAGCTAGTGGGCAATTGGTGGCAACAAGAACATGGGCCATTGCTTGCCTATACTACTGATAACAACTCTCCTGTCGCACTACTACCTAATCGAGGGAAAGGTAAAGGTTATCTCTTATATCAATTTGCTTAAAGAATGCTACAAATAGGAAAAAAGCTATGATGAGTAAAAACCGCTTATGTCAGGAGTTCTTAAGATTAAAGTTAGAGAATCTTCAAGCGAGCTTAAAGAATTATTGAGACGACAAAAAAATCAAGTAGCCAAGGAAAGAATCCAAGTCCTCTACTGGATAAAAACCAAACAAGCCGAAAGTGTAAACCATTTAGCTGTGTTAATCGGTCGCCATCGTACCACAGTGTCAAGATGGCGCTTGTCAATATCGTTGTCATGGATTAGCCAGCCGAAGAGCTTTAATGCTAACTCCGTTTATATTAATTTCCCAACGTCAACACTTCAGACGGCATATCCACAATCAAACGACGTGTTTTTAACCACTGACGACCAAGTAAAACTTCAGATAAACTCTGCCCTACATGAACAGGAACATCAAATTCGTTGCCATCAATTCGCACTTTTCCTAAAAAAATATCAAATCTTGAATCTCCCTGCGCTGTCCTCATAGTTTGTTGGTCAACATAAATCCAACCAAGGGCATCTAAATCTTGTTCGTTAATTGCCAACCAACCGGAAAAACCCGGATCAAACATTGCATAAACTGGTAGTTCTAAACCATCAGCAGCCAGCAATTCTATTTCAAAAAATAACTCATCCTCATCACCAAAAAAACCGGAAATCATATTGTTCCGCACACTCCGGTTTCATTGATGCGGAAAACGTGCAGCTTGGCATTTGGGTATTTCTGATGCGCTATTTGAGCAACAACTAAATCATCCTGAGCGAGAAAATACTCTCCACTATCTGGCTCAATTGCTATATACCAGTTGTAGTGAGTATTTATTAATTCTGGCTTTACCCTATCAAAAATAGGCTGGCAGCGTTGGGAAAATTCCTCGCGTTCAGCTCTCTTTTGAGCTTTTTGTTCTTCAGTCCACTGGATTTCGGGGAAAATTCGTCCCCGGCGGGCTGTGCGAGTAGACTGAGTGCAGCCTCGCGGAAATAAGTAAGCAGTTTAAATGGGGAAATAGTTCTCGGAATTTTTTCGCAAGGCGATCGCTTACTAGTCAAGCCGGTCGTCTAAACTCCAGTGAC
>JAAUYK010109950.1_pt1 | contig 11845 bp, 14 predicted proteins | sample 7278021 | NCBI WGS metagenome assembly JAAUYK01 (sample SAMN14350223, study PRJNA611818) | marine sediment metagenome | isolation source: surface marine sediment (1.8m) | place: French Polynesia: Moorea | collected 2018-08
GCATCGCTCACCTGAAACGGATGTGTGCCGGATGCATTGCGCGCGCGCAGACGTTCGAGGCACACCTCATCTGCTGGCGCCAGGACATGGACCTGATGATCAGCTTGCGTTTGATCCAGAATACCCCGCATCCAGGCGCGGCTTTCCACCGTGTTGGCCTGAAAATCGAGCACGACGGAAACCCCAGCCTGCAACAGTTCCACGATATGTGGCACCAGCGCCGCACGCAATTTCGCAGAGAAATGCATGAAATCCCGCCCGGTCGACATCTGATCGCCGTAAAGCGCAGAAAGCAAAGCGTCTTCGCTCATCAGCACGGTGCGCTCAGCCTGGGCCAACTGGGCCGCTAATGTGGATTTACCTGCCGCGATTTTCCCGCAAAGCAAGTGAAGCGTTGCTTTGGTCTCTGGCATGGGAAGGGTTCCTTACTGCGCCATGCGTCGGTGTTGAGGGTGGGCGGACTTTCGAAAGCGCATCTCCAGCGGTTTCGAACCGCCCTGGCCGCCATTACTGCGACGTCCAGCCGCCATCGATTGGGATCGCGGTGCCGGTGATGTTATGGGCCACCGGGGCGCAGAGCCAGAGCGCCAAGGCACCGATCTCAGAGGGCAGGTTGGACCGCAGTGAGGGTTGTTTTTCCTTCATCAGATCGGCCATCGCCGCATCGCGGTCGACGCCCAGTTGCGCGGCGCGCTCCACGATTTGCGGCTCGATGATCGCGGTTTCGGTCCAGCCGGGGCAGAGGCAGTTCACCGTCACCCCGCCCCGCGCGCGGTCTCCGGCCGCGGCGTATTCCAGGGCGGCGGAGCGGGACAACCCAACAAGTCCGAATTTCGCCGCCGTGTAAGGCGCCTTGTTGGGGGAGGCGATCAACCCGTGGACCGAGGAGATGTTGATGACGCGACCATAGCCACGCTCTGCCATCCCGGGCATCGCGGCTTGCATTGTGTGGAAGGCGGCGGAGAGATTGATGGCCAGAATGTCATCCCAAGTCTGCCGTGGCATCTCTGCCAAAGGGGCGGTGTGTTGGATGCCCGCATTGTTCACCAGGATATCCGCCCCACCCCAGGCCGCAACCGCCGCCATCAGTTCGCCAATCCGGTCGGCGTTGCGCATGTCGCCCGCGAAAAACTCAGCTTCCGGCGCGCCTTTGGCTTTGAGATGCGTACAGACCTCTTCGATCTGCGCGTCGCCCGCCAGCCCATGCACCGCGATGCGTGCACCCGCCTCGGCCAACGCCTCGGCAATGGCCAGTCCGATCCCTTGGACCGACCCGGTCACCAGCGCCGTTTTGCCTGACAGATCTGTCATTTATCCCTCCTCCAACAATTTGCGCAGTTCGGTTTTCAGCACTTTGCCATAGTTGTTTTTCGGCAAGGCTGCGATTTGAATGTAGTCTTTGGGCCGCTTGAACCGGGCGATATTGTCGATGCACAGCTGGTCGAGATCCTGCGGTGTCGCGTGGCCCACGACAAAGGCCACAACCTCCTCGCCCCAGTCAGGATGAGGGCGACCGACAACGGACACTTCGCTCACGGCCTCATGGGTCAGGAGCACCTCTTCCACCTCGCGGGGATAGACGTTGGAGCCGCCGGTGATGATCATGTCCTTCGACCGGTCCTGCAGGGTGAGATAGCCATCTGCGTCCACAAACCCCATATCGCCGGTCATCAGCCAGCCGTTTTGAAGGGTCTTCCGCGAGGCCCCAGGGTTTCGCCAATAGCCGGGCATCACGCTGTCACCGCGCACCATGATCTCCCCATGTGTGCCGGTGGGCAGCGGCGTGCCGGCCTCATCACCGATGGCCACTTCGACGGCGGATTGCGCGCGCCCGACACTGCCCAGCCGCTCTTTCCAGCGGGGATGGGTGCGGTCGGTGACATCGTGGCGGGAAAGCGCTGTGATCCCCATCGGACATTCGCCCTGGCCGTAGATCTGCACGAAGATGGGACCGAAATGATCGACCGCCTCGATGATATCGGCATTATACATGGGCCCACCAGCATAAACGACGGTGCGCAGGCCATCGCCACGTTCGCCGGTGGCTTTGGCCACTTGCGTCATGCGTTTGACCATGGTGGGGGCGGCAAACATCTGGACAGAGCCGAAGTGGCGGGACAGCGCAAAGATCTCGGCCTCATCAAACCCGCCGGAGGGCGGGCAGACATGGCGCGCGCCTTTGAGGACATGCAGCATGTTGTAAATGCCTGCCCCGTGGCTCATGGGCGCGGCGTAAAGCACCGCGTCCTCGGGGCGCACGGCGTCGCAATCGGTCTCATAACAGAGCGACATCGAGAGCAGCATTCGATGCGTGATCACCACCCCTTTGGGTTTTCCGGTGGTGCCCGAGGTGTAGAACAGCCAGCAGAGATCTTCGGACGATCTGGGCTGCACCTCTGCCGCTGGGGGAGAATTTTCGTCGAAAATTCTCAGCCATGTGTCTGAGGTGATGTCGATGATCTGACCCGGCGCGCGGACGTCTTGCAGCGCATCGGAGAGGCCGGGGGAGGAGACGGTGATCTTTGCCCCTGAATCCTTGAGAATGAAGGCGGCTTCGCGGCCATGAAGCTTGGCGTTGATCGGTACGGCGGCGGCCCCCGCGTACCAGATCCCATATTGCGCAATTAGGTAATCGGGGCAGTTCTTCATAAAGATCGCAACGCGATCCCCCGGTGCTATGCCCTGTTCAGACAGCCACGTCGCCACGCAGAGCGCTTTGCGGTGAAACGTGCCGTAATCGGCCACCATGTCCTGGCCCAGAAAAAGCGCCGGGCGCTCTGGTGTCAGAGTTGCCGTGCGTTCCAGCCACGCGCCGATATTCATGCCGATCCTCCCATTCCCGCCCTACCTTAGCCATGGGTTGGGACGGGCTTCAATCACCCATGCGTTTGACTGACCTTTCTAAGAGATGATCCGCAAGCGGGAACGTCCTTGTGCTTTCCCTCTGGTCATTTGCCCCAAAAACCCCCATCTAAGGCGCAATCAGTGCCCCGCTTTTCCTGACGGGGCGCTTCGCCTATAACCAAGGACGAAACGCCCGCGCGCAGACGGGTGATACCGAACCGGTCGAGGATACGCATGGCAAACAAATCGCATGACGCAGATGTCGCCTTTATCAAGGCGCTGGCCGAGCTGCTTAATGACAACGATCTGACCGAGCTGCAGGTCAAACGCGATTATGGCGACAATGACAGCCTGAATGTGCGTGTGAGCCGCGCGACGATGGCCGCTGCCGCGCCGGTTGCGGCGGCAGCCCCCGTCGCAGCCCCTGCCCCGGCAGCGCCCGCCGCAGCCCCCGCGCCTGCCCCTGCGGCCTCTGCCCCGGAAGACCCCGCGAGCCATCCCGGCGCGGTTGCCTCGCCCATGGTGGGCACCGTGTACATGCAGCCCGAACCCGGCGCGCCCGCCTTCATCAGCGTCGGCGCCAGCGTGAGCGAAGGCGACACGCTGCTGATTGTTGAGGCGATGAAGACGATGAACCACATCCCCGCACCCGCATCCGGCACGATCAAACGGATCCTTGTCGAGGACGGGGCCGCGGTGGAATACGGCACCCCCCTGGTGATCATCGAATAAGGCGCGCGGCGGATGTTCGACAAAATCCTGATTGCCAACCGTGGGGAGATTGCACTGCGCGTTGTGCGCGCCGCGCGGGAGATGGGGATCGCCACCGTGGCGGTGCATTCCACCGCAGATGCCGATGCGATGCATGTGCGCATGGCCGATGAAAGCGTCTGTATCGGCCCGCCACCCAGCCCCGACAGTTATTTGTCGGTGCCCGCCATCATGTCGGCCTGTGAGATCACGGGCGCGCAGGCGATCCACCCTGGCTATGGGTTTTTGAGCGAAAACGCGCAATTCGTGCAGATCGTGCAAGACCACGGCATCAGCTTTATTGGCCCCACCGCCGAGCATATCCGCATCATGGGGGACAAGATCACCGCCAAAGACACGATGAAAGAGCTGGGCGTGCCCTGCGTGCCGGGCTCAGACGGGGGTGTGGACACGCTGGCCGAGGCGCACCGGTTGGGCGAGGAGATGGGATATCCCGTGATCATCAAGGCCACCGCCGGTGGCGGCGGGCGCGGCATGAAAGTTGCGGCCTCGGCGGATGAGATGGAAAAGGCCTTTATGACCGCGCGGGCTGAGGGCAAAGCCGCCTTTGGCAATGACGAGGTCTATATCGAGAAATACCTGCAAAAACCGCGCCATATTGAGATCCAGGTCTTTGGCGATGGCAAAGGCAACGCGGTGCATTTGGCCGAACGGGATTGTTCGCTGCAACGCCGACATCAGAAGGTGTTTGAAGAGGCGCCGGGCCCAGCCATCACCCCGGAAGAACGCGCCCGGATTGGGAAGATCTGCGCCGATGCGGTGGCCAAGATCAACTATATCGGCGCGGGCACGATTGAGTTTCTTTACGAAGACGGCGAGTTCTATTTCATCGAGATGAACACGCGTCTGCAGGTCGAACACCCGGTGACCGAGGGGATCTTTGGCGTCGATCTGGTGCGCGAACAGATCCGGGTGGCGGCGGGTCTGCCCATGTCATTTTCCCAGAATGATCTGGAGATCAACGGCCACGCGATCGAAGTGCGGATCAATGCGGAGAAACTGCCCGATTTCCGCCCCTGCCCCGGTAAGATCACGCAATATCACGCGCCGGGTGGTTTGGGCGTTCGGATGGATTCCGCGCTCTATGACGGCTATTCGATCCCGCCTTATTACGACAGCCTGATCGGTAAGCTGATCGTGCATGGCCGTGACCGGACGGAGGCGTTGGCGCGCCTGCACCGGGCATTGGGCGAGTTGATCGTGGATGGGGTCGATACCACTGTGCCGCTCTTCCACGCGCTGCTGGAAGAGCAGGACATCCACACGGGCGATTACAACATCCACTGGCTGGAAAAGTGGCTCGAGCGGAATATGGCTGACGACAGCGTTTGACGCGATCCATGCGGAGGCTATTCTAACCGGATCGCCCAGGACCCGGTTTGAATGAGCCTGACACCCGATCTTTTGCTGCATGGCTATTCCATTGGGATCTTCCCAATGGCCGAACATCGCAATGATCCGGACATTTTCTGGGTGGATCCGCGCAGACGGGGGGTGATGCCCTTGGATGGGTTTTACCTGTCTCGGTCACTGAAGAAGTCTGTGCGCAACGCGCCCTATTCGGTTGCCATCAATGCTGATTTTGACGGCACGGTGGATGGCTGTGCTGATCGGTCCGAGACCTGGATCAATGACGAAATCCGCGCGCTTTATTCCATGCTGCACAGCAACGGACATGCCCATTCGCTGGAGCTGTGGGAGGGGGACGTCTTGGTCGGCGGTGTCTATGGTGTGACGCTGGGATCAGCGTTTTTCGGGGAAAGCATGTTCTCGCGCAGGCGCGATGCGTCCAAAATTGCGCTGGTCTATCTGGTGGATCGGTTGAACCAGGCGGGGTTTACGTTGTTTGACACACAATTCATCACCCCGCACCTCGCCTCTCTGGGCGCGGTTGAGATCAGCCGGGCGGATTATCATGTGCGATTGTCAGAGGCCCTGGATAAAACAGCGAATTTTCTGACCCCGCAGATCCCGTCGCCTCAGGACGTGATACAGCGCAGCACCCAAACGTCGTAACGGGCGTGATCCAGCGCATTTAATGCAGGGGACGAGGCCACCATCCACCCGGTAAAGACCGCCGTGTCACGGGCCGGTTCGCGGATCACCAGATAGGCAAAGGCGTCGCCCGCCGGGTTGCCCGCCGGGTAGCGGCATTCGGACAAACCGACTTCCAGCGCAAAGACCTGCGCATTTTGGCCGGTGGAGAGTTCAATATCTGTCGTCTGCCCGCTCACCTTATCAAGGGCGCGCAGCACTGCGCCGCCAGCCTGTTCAGCCGCTTCGTTGGTTTGGTCTTCGATGATCTCGTCTTCGTCGTTTTGCGAAAATCCGATGACAGGATCACCCTCCGGAGTCAGGACCTCTTGATCGCTGTCGTTATCGGGCAGCGGGATCGTTTCGATGGTAATCGTGGATTGCGCAAGGCCAAAGGACGGGATCAAAAGCGCCAAGGCGCACAGACCCGCGCGGATCATTCCGCGTCCCCGTCACCCGAGACAAAGCGCAAGAGAAGCGTGATCAGACTGACCGAACTTTGGGTGTCGAGGATCTCATCCCCTTCGGCGAAATAGAAGGGGGATCCGCCCGGCATGATCTCGACGAAGTTGCCGCCCAACAACCCCTCGGAGGAGATCACAACCGCGCTGTCATCCGGGATTTCGACGCCATTGGCCACACTGAGTGTGGCGTCTGCACGGTAGGTGTCCGGGTTCAACTCTAACTCCGTCACGGTGCCGATCTTTACGCCTGCGAGGCGCACATCGGTGCCGACATTCACACCTTCAATCGAACGAAAGGAGGCGGTGAGCGGATAGCCCGCGCTGCTGGTCGAAAGGCCTGCGGCTTGACCGGCATAGACGGCAAATCCGATGGCCGCGGCCAGAACAATGCCGCCGATGGCGACTTCGGTTGTGGAATGCGATGACATACGCGCCTTTTAGCGGGCGGTTATTCCGGTGTCCACGCCTCGTAATCGCGACGCTCTTCCGGCTCGGCGCGTCGGATGGATCCCGCCGGAGCATAGGCCAGAGCGGTGCCGGTCAGGTTTTCCTGATGCGGTTTTTCCCAGTCTTTGTGCGGCAGTGGCTTTTTGTTCGGCGGCTCATCCCAGGTGCGGTGCAACCAGCCATGCCAGTCCGGGCTCACGCGGCTGGCCTCTGCTTCACCGTTGTAGATCACCCAGCGGCGGCGATCATCCTTGGTGCGGTAAAAGGTATTGCCTTGCTCATCCTCCCCCACTTTTTCGCCCTTCCGCCAGGTAAAAAGCTGGGTGTTGAGCGTTTGGCCGTTCCACCAGGTGACGCTGCGCAAAAGAGTGTTGAGGATACCCATCATGATCTCCGAATGTCTTTGCAGCGGTATGCCGTATTTCCCAGCTTGGGTCCATAGGACAGAACGTCATGGCCTGCGCCACAGTTTCGCAAAGATTTTTCCGCATTTCTGCCTGATTTTTATGGCTAAAATGCGGTGTAAATTTGTTGAAAGAGTCTTTGTCATGCAAGCCGATGCCATAATCCTGGCGACCGTTTTTATTGTTGCGTTCGGTTCGCTGTTCTCTCAGGGCAATTCGCGCGAGGTGACGGTCCATGGCGGGCCGGGATCGTCCAAGTTCATTACCGTGCACGCGTCACGCTAGCCTGCGGGCGCGAGCGCCGTGACCTCGATCTCGATCCGGTCTTCGGGTGTGATCAAACCAACTTCGATCATGGTTGCTGCAGGCGGGTTCTCCCCGAAGGCCTCGCGCAACATGGGCCAGCAGGGGGGAAATTCCTCACGGTCCGGGAGCATGTAGGTCACGCGCACGACCTGGCTCATATCTGATCCGGCCTCTTTTAACGCCTTTTCAATGATTTCCAGCGCGGAGCGGCATTGCTCAACGGCGGTTGTCCCCTGCCCGACCGTGCCTGCGACATGGACAAACCCACCCGCCACAACAGCGCGGCAATATCCAACCTTGGGTTCATATTCACCGCCTGAGTGAATGCGTGTGATGGTCATGACAGCCTCCTGTTCCTGGCCATCATTGGGCGTTGAATTGGGGAGAGATGCAAGGGCTCAGGCGAGGTGACTGGCCAAGGCGTCCAGCGCGTGGGACCAGCCGCCTTCGATCTCGGCGCGCATGTCGTCACCGGCGAAATTGACGATTTGAATTGTGGCGCGCAGGGCGGTGCCGGTGCCCTCTCCCACCAGTTCGAATGTGGCAAGGCTGGTGCTCAACGCCTGCCCCTCGGCCGACAGGGTTTCGACGTAGACAAGGCGCGATGGGGCGTCGAGGATGATCCAATCGGTTGTGATATCGACATAGGGGTTGTCGCGGGGACCGACGCGGCCCGTATCGCGGCTGCCCGGTTCAAGCGGGCCAAGGGTGTCAATGATGTGGACGGAGCCTGTGTCGGGCGCGCCCCAGGCCATGCGGTCCTCGGCGTTGGTGAGCGCTTGGAACACGTGGTCCGGGGTGGCGGTCATGTGGCGGTCGAATTGGATCTGTCCGAAATCAGCAATCATTGTTTGAGGTCCTTATTCACGGCGTCGAGGTGATGTGACAGGCGGTCGAGCCGTCCCGACCAGCGGTCGCGTTCGCGGTCGAGCCAGCTTTGCACCGGGCTGAGCGCGTCGGGGTTCAGGTGGCAGGTGCGCACGCGGCCTTGCTTGTGGCTGCGGATGACACCGGCCTGTTCCAGCTTGTCGAGATGTTTGAGAAAGCTGGGCAGCGCCATGTCATGGTGTTCAGCCAGGGTAGAGACGGGTTTGGGCCCGCCCCCCAAAGCCTGGATCACCGCGCGGCGGGTGGGATCGGCCAGGGCCGAAAAGAGGGGGGAGAGGGGGTCGGGATTTTCGTTAGCCATGTGGCTAAGTAACGACATGCGGTTAGTCGGCGCAAGAAGAAAGTTAGCTCATTGGCTATGTTTTGGGCTCTATGACCCAACAATGAACGGCAGGTGGACGCAAAGATCCCAACGCACATTGCGAGGTCTGTGCGCTCGCACGAAATCGAAGCCGATTGCCGCCATGCACGGGTGAATGGCGTTTGGTCATCGCTTTGGTCGGCGGGCCCTGACGGCATTTACCAGTGCGTGGAGAGCGCGATCCAGACGCCTGCAAACATCAACGCGCCACCGATGTTCACCCAACTGTGCCAAATGGAATAGCGGTAGGGCATGGCTTTTCTGACGTAAAACGCCGTTCCAATGACGTAGGCAGCGGCCCCGGCCAAGATGCACCACAAGGTTGCGATAGGAACTGTGGTGAGGTCAGGCAAAGCGCTGAGCCCAATGGCACCCAGCCCAAGGTAGGAGGCCGTGGACCAGCGGGACTTCACCGTTTCATTGGTGATCTTGTTCCAGACGGCGATGGCTGTCAGCCCCCAACAAATCCACAGCAAAGCCATCGTCCATGGGGTGCCTGCCAGAACGAAAAAGGGCGTGAACGTGCCTGAAATGCTGGGGTAGATCGCGGCGTGATCGATGCGCCGCAAGAGTTTGCGCCGGTCATGCCAGGTCGAAAAGTGATAGACGACAGAGGCCAGATTGGAGGCCAGCGCACAGAGCACGTAAACCACAACCGCAAAAACCAGCTTTGGTTCGAGGCCGGCGATCGATTTGGAAAGGAGCAGCCCGCCTGCCGTCAGGATCGCCACCAATCCAATCGCGTGGACGGCCATGTCGGCATGACGTTGCGGTTGAACCGGGCTGGGGTAGGTCGTTTCCGTCATATCGGGTCCGGGAAAGGGTTTACCTGCCGCTACATGCGGTCAACCGGCGTGTCTATGCTTCCGGTGCGTCAGTTTCGGGTGCTGGGGGGGAATTGTTCGGAGCCTAAAACCGCTCACACGGTCTGGACGTTTGCACGGAGACGAGGCGAAGCCGGCGTGCCTCCCTTGCCGGCAGGTGTTGTGCCCAAGCAAAACACCGAGAGGGCCTGACCGACCCACCGAGCTGGCGCTACAAGGCCTCGGTTGTGTGGAAGGTATTAAAGACAACGGCGACTTTGAACTCTTCTCGGTCGTTCGCGTTTTCAGCAGCGCATGACAGCTGTGAGCTCAATTTGGTGAATTCTGTGCTGTACAACAATGCCCGCTTCATTTTGGCATAATGGAGACCAACCAGAACAGCTTTGGTTCTGTAATGGATATTTGGAAGGTCTAAGCCCTCGTCCGCACGTTCTCGATCATAGGTTGCCCAAAACCACCTTATTAGGAAAACTCAAGTACAGCGCGGATCAAGGTACTCAGACAGCTCCCGCTTTGCTTCTGCGACCGTTTTTTTAATTGCAGCTTTTTGTTGTGAGACCCAATCAATTGAAACAGTCCGCGCATTTGTGTTTCGAATTATCGGCCCTATTGCAATCCCCAGCAAAAATAGGTCCGTTTCACAGAGGCCAACTGGGTTCACATTAAACCAACCTCCATAATCACGAACGTGGGTGTTTTCGCCAAGGAGTGAGTGAACTTCTCTAGAGGGAAAATCGCCAAGACGTGTGATCGAATGCAATAGTTCCTCGAGCATGATCGACGTTGACGGTGATGCATTGTTATCCAAAGGCGAGATCGATGCGTCAAAATAGACAAATTCGCGAGGGTGCTTTCCGGGGATCGACAAAGAAAGGCCAAGTAGAAGGCCTTCTTGAAATAGGCGAAGTGGAGGAGGTGAGCCGTGAATTGCCTCAACGACACTTGCAAGCTGAACCGGCGTAACCGCGCTTTCGACAAAAACGAAAAATGATGTGACTTCAGGACATTCTGCAAATTCACGAACTTTGATAACATCAAAATTGGTGTCATAAGCCGCATTAAGGGTCGCCAAGAATTCTTGAACGGCAACAAACGATTCCTTCTGCGCGGCTACACAGAACTTTTCATCACCCGACCATGTTCGGATAATTCTCAAGTCTGGGCGCTTAGAATACTCGCGGTGTATGTCTAAAGCCCGCGAGAAACCTTGATCCCCGTGGACATCGGCGAAAGCTGTAGTACTGGCCAAGAACCACGTCGCAAAGATCGCCGCTATCTTGCGCATGACCTTAAAACGCCTTTGTTGTTCGTGGGCTTCACCAGAAATAGTGGATACAAGTTGAGCCTAGCTGAACGCATTGAAATTCGTCAATTTCAATTTCTTCCAATGGGTGTCGCGCCACGCCGCAGCCAACAGGAGCATAGTAAATCTGACCATACACAATCACCGTATACTCTCTTGATGGTAAGGAGCATCTATGAGCGCACAGAGGGTGTTTTGTATTCTTAGGCCTGGTGGCGTGGCCGACCATTCATAAACTCGCGCCCGGGTTACACCGAAAGCCGACTTCTACAGGCTTCTGCTGCTTGGCTGCTTCGTTCGCATAACGAACGTGAAACACACCCTATCCTACTCCAGCCTTTATATTACGAGAGGGACAGCAACGGTCTTTGAGAAGGATAGGGTTCCAAAAGTCCCACCAATAAAGGCGACCACGTGCCACTCCAACGCCCGCAGGCCTTACCAGCAAACCACGTCGCCCGGCCTGCTCGCCGCCTCTACCCCGCGCTGGCTTCTTCTTTCTCATCCGCGTGGATCATCAGCGGTGCCGCGTCAGAACCCACCGCCTCTTCATTCACAACCACCTTGGTCACGCTATCCATGCCCGGCAACTCGAACATGGTATCCAGAAGGATGTCTTCGAGGATCGAGCGCAGGCCGCGCGCGCCGGTTTTGCGTTCGATGGCGCGTTTGGCGATGGCTTGCAGTGCGTCGTCGGTGAAGGTGAGTTCGGTGTCTTCCAGCTCGAACAACCGTTGATACTGTTTGACCAAGGCGTTCTTCGGCTTGGTCAGGATGGTGACCAGCGCGTCTTCGTCTAGGTCTTCGAGGGTGGCCAGAACCGGCAGACGACCAACGAATTCCGGGATCAGGCCGAATTTCAGCAGGTCTTCCGGTTCGAGATCCTGGAACACTTCGCCCACGCCGCGTTCGTCATTGTCCCGCACATCGGCGCCAAAGCCCATGGCCGAGCCCTTGCCGCGCTGCGCGATGATCTTGTCGAGACCCGCGAAGGCGCCGCCGCAGATGAAGAGGATATTGGTCGTGTCGACCTGCAGGAATTCCTGTTGCGGGTGCTTCCGGCCCCCTTGGGGCGGCACGCTGGCCACGGTGCCTTCCATGATCTTCAGAAGCGCCTGCTGCACGCCCTCACCGCTGACATCGCGGGTGATCGAGGGATTGTCGGACTTGCGCGTGATCTTGTCGACCTCATCGATATA
>JAAUYK010090273.1_pt1 | contig 11842 bp, 11 predicted proteins | sample 7278021 | NCBI WGS metagenome assembly JAAUYK01 (sample SAMN14350223, study PRJNA611818) | marine sediment metagenome | isolation source: surface marine sediment (1.8m) | place: French Polynesia: Moorea | collected 2018-08
GTGAGAATATGGCCATAATTATATATACGTACATATACATGGTGAGATGAAAAACTTAACTCTTAATGCGGCGATTCCGGATTAATCTTTCAGCGCGACTCCACCAAGGGCATTCATACCTGCACGCGCGTCCGACCGACCGAGTGAAAGGTATACGTAGTATACTAGGCGCTAGCAGGTGAGTGAGGACGACATGCAGTGAATAAAGAAAGCCGCCCCGTGAGGTAGAAAGGACTTTCCGCCCTTTTCATCAGTTGAGTACCGTCGCCAGCTAGAGAACCATACTCAGAATACGCTAGTAGACATTTTAAGTTAGCCAGTCTAGAATATAACAGTTGATAACTCGATCTTGGACTTTTTTCCCCGGAGAAAAATGTCTGGTCAAAAGCCGGCCATGTATAAGCCGGGCAAGACCGTGGAGATTGCCCAAAGTGTTGGAATTATGCCCAAGAACCTGCAGGTACGTGTGCTACTTAAGTCCATCCCAACATCTCTTGTTTAATTACGTCTCGTACGTACATAGGTGGTGAGTTTCGACGCAGAGTGGAACGAGATCTATGTGGGCACTGCCCGCCGCGACACCTTCACCGCCGTCTGCCCCAACAACGTGCCACATGCGGCCTCCAGCGTCGAAGTTCACTACAGGGGAAGGGGATCGGGTAGGTGCATGTTTTAAGTTAACTTACTACTTTATTGAGCATATTCTCACAGATGTGGTTGTTATATCGTCTGCCAAGTGGTGCCCTTTGGAGACCTGCACAGTGCTAGTCTTGGGATGCCAAACCGGGATTAAACTCTTCGACTGGGATGGGTCGACGCAGGTATGGAAAAGTACTACGTAGTACGATCAAGAATACGCATTATAACTCCGCTTTCTCGCATACCTACACAGATCTACGAGTATGACTTTCACGAGAACGGCATCGGCGTGGACGACCGGTTCGTGGCCGGCGGCATGGCGCGAGGCATCGCCGCGATCGGGGCCAACTACATCGCGGTGGGCATCCACACTGGCACCATCGTGCTCTTCGAGGTGTCCACCGACCAGGACAGCTTCATCTGCCGCATCGCGGACTCGCAGCGGATGCACAGCAAGCCCGTGACGGACCTGGCGTCGACGACGACGTCGTCGGAGAGCATGAAAGATGTAATGCAGCAGCGGGCCAAGGCCAAGTCGCGCGGTCGCGGTCGGGCAGGCGGGGGTGGCGGTACCGGCGGCGCCGCCGCTGCTGCTGCTGCTGGCGACGCAAAGCTAGCTAGGACCAAGGTCAGGAAAAAGGGCCCGCCCATGATATATAGAGTAGAGCCAGGAGCCTGCCCTGCCTGGTATACCGTACGTACGGTATAGCTAATTATATGTTTGTTAGCTTCCCTTCGCTGTCTGGACGCTTTCATGCCTCGCTCGATCCTTAGCTGTACATACCTGCAGAGCCAGCCGTCCGTCCACCTCACCGTCTGTCTGTCTACCTGTCGGTCCGTCGCTAACTTCATTCAGCGCGCGTCCTGCGCGACAACCAGCGCAATTAATCTCTTGTGCATACGTGTTTCAGATCTTAGCGTCTGGGGACGAAGTCGGCCAGATCAACTTGTGGCGTCTCGGCTCTGGCGGCGACGGCCTCATCCACGTGAAGCGAATCGACGCGTTTGTGGACAAGGCCGGAGGAGCGGCGGTGACGACGCTCTCGCTCTGGAATAAGATCGCCCACGGTGGGTAGACAGCAGACAGTCTAGAAGCGCGCGTATGCAGAACGTGGCGTGGAAGTAATTGCGATCTCATCGTCATAGGTATCGTCATCGTCGGATTTGGCACAGGACACATTCGCATATTTTCAGTTCCCAGAGGGGAGGTACGTGACTATTCAGTGCTCCCTATTACTTATTTACTCACGCGTCACTGTTTCTTATCATCATGTGCAGATCATGGTTGAAATCGCCGCCCACGTGGGTTGGATTAGCGGCATGGATCTAGCCTCACAGTCGGGACTTCTCATCACGTCGGCAGAGGACAGCTTCATTAGAGTACGATATACGTAGTACACATACGTATTATCTGAACATGCTCAATTAATGAATTATCTAATTCCCCATCCAGGTGTGGCAACTTTCAACGCCTGGAAGTGGTCACGGCCGCCTTGTTTCGCACAAGTTCTCGATGCCCGTGCAGGATGCCCTACTCACTGGCGTCAAGTTTCTAGACCCAAAGGGCTCCGCCTTCGCCACGTCCAGCTATGACTCGAACAAGCTTCAAATTTATAACATGTAGATAGTAGTAGACGCTATTCCATCAGGTCCAAACGTACGTACTCGAACGTGTATAACTTTTGCAACCTCAACCATGGGGACTTCTTAATTCAAGGCCTGAAGAACCATAGCGGGCTGTTAAGGGCTGTGAGTGAGGCTCTCTTGTAGATGTCCTTCATCTCTGGTGTGGTCGACTTGCCCTCCACGCTCTGATCCTTGCAAACCTGAATCAGCTTATAAATGTGCTCGTCGGTGGTGGAGGCATCCTTCTTCATTGCTAGTGCTGTCACGTCCGTCCAACTGAGACCGCTGACATCTGGGAAGACGAATGCATTAACTTCCTGCCAAAGCGGTCGGTGATCTCTACCTACGTACCTTCACCATACAGCAGATCTGGGAGGACCCTTGGCCTGCCCTGCGCCAAGTAGAACGCGAAAGCGGCGCATAGAAACTGGGCGATAATGTCGACGGCCGCCTCCTGGGGAATTCCGGACCGGAGGAGCTTCTTCAGCGACCAAGACGATGTCACCGCATGCAAGAGGAAGAAGTCGTTACGGTTCTCGAGGCCTTGGTACAAGACAATCATCTGGTCGACGACGAAGCTAGCGAGCTCGTCGATGGTCTTGAAGTCAGGCAGTCTGCGAATTGGTAATGACGTGAAATTAAGGCTAGATTTCGACCGTCTTTTAGACCTACTTGATCTGAGAGACGTAGTCGAGCAAATCATCGCCCTTGTCCTCGGCCAGCACAAAGTACTTGATCTGGGGGCCCTTGACAGGAAGGTATCTCTCTGCCCTCTTCGAGGTCGCCTCGCTCGTCATGTGTTCATAGATAGCGTCATCCTGTTGCAGCAGTTCCACAACTTCTAGAACTGTCTTGGAGCCTTTTCCCATGAGCGTGGCGGGTTTTCTGCCTCTCTTGAACGTTATGGGAAAGTAAGAGTGGTGCATGTAGGCGAAGCCCTCCAGCACCGTGGCGGCGTCTCCGACGTGGTAGCCATAGCCGGCGTGGATGAGCGGGTGCAGCGCCGAGGCAAACGAGCCGGGCGCAAGCTTGGGAAACTCGGTCCGGACAAATTCGTCGAGGGAGTTGTTGGTTGAAGCCAGATTGCGGGTGTAGTGCTGGAGCAGTTCGTAGTATCCCGTGCGTTTCCCCTTCAAGGCATCCACATCGTCGGTGTTCTGCTTAAAAAATCCATTAATCGTTCGTTGGGCATTATAATTGCGACCGAGGCTATACACGATGGACTTCATCCTTTTTCTTTTCCTGCTTCACGTACGCTTCGCCGTCCGTGGGCTCCAGTTTCTTTACGTAGCTCGCCACGAAAGTGTCGAAGACTTCGACGGGGGCGCCGAGGTCGTGCAGGGCGACGGCGCCGTGGGCCAGGTGGTTTGACAGGAAGTTGCTGTACTCGATGTAGTACTTGTTTTGCACTGCGTTTGCCTCGAGGGTGCTCAAAAGGTGCTCCTTGGTCACTGCCATGACGCCCGATCGAATTAAACGATTCACTGTAGTAGCATAATCGAAATGCACGCAGGTATCCAATGAGTGAGATCCCAGCCAGTGTAGCACACACTGGCAAGAAGGTACGTAGATGTACGTAGGCGGAAGATCCGACGGCGTTGTTGCCGATCGAGTGCTATAATACTGCGTACGTATTCTATGGCACTCTCGGGCAACCGCAGGGTCGCCTACTTGCTTTTAATGCGAAGGCTCACTATAACTGCTTATCATTTCTATTATCTGCACTAAATATGCATGCTATATTAGAAAGAAGAATTTATCATGAACATACAACCCGACAACGGTAATACTTTACAATAAAGGCATGGGATGGAATTGGAAATGCTAGCCAGCGGATATTCGCGAGCGTTATTTCGCAGTTCGTTTCACTCAACCTTTGTCTGGAGGGACCTTCTTCTCTCCGTGCCCTGCAATGCTAACTTCAGTCCCGCATGGGCATCTCTGTTTTCTTTGATGATCCTTCTAAATACCATTCCGCTTGTAGTACGTACGTGATGTATTTACAATTTCGATGTACATATATATGCGTGTACACGTACATAATGTGGAGCTAACCACACTTTTTTTCCTCCAGCTCGATCGCCCGGGCGCGTCTTCCCGCATCACGGCACTTCCGTAAAGATCGCATCCACGAACTCGCGCCCGCATTACTCGGTCCTTTTGATCGATGGATCGCTCAGCAGCCGTAAAAATCCACCACTTTCTTTCTCAAAGTCGATCGATCATTGACACTGCACTGCTATTAAGGCTGCGGCGACATGAAGTCGGTGGCCGAGGCGACAATCTGCTTCTTGACTCTGTTTCTCGTGTCAGACGCTGCGCAATGGTGGACCGGGCTGCATGAAAAGATGAGCGCCAAAGAGCTAAATTTCTACTTTGGCACCTCGCACTCCGACAATGTGGATCCGCAGGCCTACGAAGTCGCTTACTTGACGGAGGCCACCGTCAGTAAACGTGGTGGGTCAACTTCCGCTATGTACTACTCCCTGCGGCTGACGGCGTTCGACACTCTCTTCAGCCTGGACGACATGGTGCACAACGAGGGCTTGCTCGCGCCGCACGCCAAGGCCTACACTAAGACGGAGAACCAGACGAGTCGGATCATCAGCCTGTCGCGCGTGGCAAGCGACTGCAAACATTTCACCTTCAGCGGCGGCCGACAGAAGGGCGGCTTGAGCAAGTGCCGGAGGGGAGAGTTCCGAGGATTCGTCACCTCCGGAGACGACGTGTTCGACGTGGCGCCGCTAGAGGGAAGACTGCTGGGAGCAGAGGCCGAGGAGTCCCGGCCGCACCTCATCAGGAGGTCGAGCTTTGCCGAAGTCGTGCAGAGGTCCGGTGTGGAGAGCAAATTGGGCAGCGATTTATACGGCAGATTGGCATCTGAGGTACGAAATGAGCTATATTACTCGTACATGCACCAAGTACGAGCGTATACGTACATAATGAAACTAACAATCGTACATTATAATGACGCGTGACTAAAGCGTACTTATGTGTCGTGCTTTGCAGAATGCCATTCCGCACCTGCAAAAGCGCGGCGGCGGAGGCTACGGCGGTGAAGACGCCAAGAAGCGTGACCTGATTGTGGAGACGTTCATCGTGGTCGACCCCGAGGCGTTCGACAAATACATGGACTTCTACGACCATGACGAACAGCGCGTTCTCGAGCTGGTGCTGGTCGTCGTGAACGGCAACCAGTCGCTCTACCATTACCCCAGCCTCGGCCGCATCGTCGATTTCTCGATCGTGCGACTCGAGCTGCAGCAGCGGGAGCAGTTTGACGAGAAGGAGGGCGAGCGCGGCGGCCTACTCACCTCATTCTGCGACTACCAGGGCAAGGACGGTGTCTACGTGGAGGAGGACGCCGACGAGGACCACTTCGACCTCGCGGTGCTCCTCTCCGGACTCGACTTCTGGGCCTACGAGTCGCCGTCCTCGGGGCAAAAGTCACACACGACGATGGGCCTGTCGACGGTGACGGGTGTGTGCGACCGGAAGCACGACTGCGTCATCGGAGAGATCGGGGTGGAGAACGAGAACGGAAATCCGTATCCGTCGTGCGGCTTCACCGTCGTCTATGTTCTCGCCCACGAGGTATAAACGTAGTCATGGATATCGTATCTTAGTAGCTGTGAATTGCCGGCCTACACGTACACAGGTTGGGCACAACCTCGGCCTGCATCACGACAGCTCCGACGTCTACAACCAGCCGCTGTGGTTCTCCTGCGAGCGCAACGGGTACATCATGTCGCCGACGAGAAACACCTTCGGCGAGGTGCGCTGGTCCAAGTGCTCGAGGACCTACGTGGCCGACCTCGACCTGCCCTGCCTGCAGGACCGCACCAAGAGGATGCCCGAGTACATCGACCACGAGCGGCTGGGAAACGTACCCGGAAACTACTGGGACACGAAGAAGCAGTGCCAGATGCTGCTCCGCGACGAGGAGGCCTACCCCGACGACAAGGACTACGGGCTGGAAAAGATCTGCGCCGAGACCCTGATCTGTAGGAGCCCGAAGCGGATCGGCCTCTTCCACGCGGGGCCGGCGCTGGAGGGGTCCCGGTGCGGCGGGCCGGACTTCCACTGCATCGCTGGTGAATGCAAGAAAATCAAGATTGAGCAGGCGGTCCAGGTGCCCACCGAGTGGTCAGAGTGGAGTGCCGGAGCATGCAAATATAACTGCATTAAAGGTGACAGCTAATAACATGGCTCAATTCGAATTTTTTAAGAACTGACTCTTAGGCTCCAAGGGCGTCTCCCTTCATCGCCGCCGATGCTTGCGAGGCGACTGCAAGGAACCCAAGAGAAAAGTCATGTTCTGCACGGATTACAGGTTCGATGCATAACGAATTTCAATAGTAGCTCGGCGACATACGCATCTCCTCCGCAGTACCGCCGGCTGTGAGAAGGAGTACTCCAGCAAAGTCAAGTACGCCACGGCTCAGTGCAAGAAATTCAGCAAAAACATTGAGAGCATCCGGGAGATTATCGGCGAGGACAAGATCCGAGGCGGGCAGTCCAAGTACAGCGAGAAGGCAGGCAACAAGCGGCCTTGCCAGATTGGATGTGTAGCACTTGAAGGTAATTTTATGCAATAGTATATGAAACGTCACCTTAAATCCTACTTCCTTAGGTGGACTGTACCACCCGGTGGTGGAACTGGACAACAACAAGCGTCTGAGTCCGTACTTTCCCGACGGCACCCTTTGCCACAAGGACGGGGAGAGCAAGTACTACTGCCGACGCCGGCGTTGCGTGCCGGATGGACGGGGCCGCCGCGGGGCCAGGGCACAGTCTCAGTCGAGCCCGAAGCTGCCCATCCTCCAGATGGCCTCTCCCGACGGCGAAGGGGGCGTGGAAGGGCCGGCGCCGGACGTGCAGAAGTACTTTACAGGCGATGGTGAGCAGCCTCCACCGCCGCGAGAAAAGGGGGCTCAGAAAGGCGTTGAATACAAGTTGGATTGATTTGATTTATCAAGGACCTTGATGCGAAATTTCTAATTTACTATTGTCGTCGCCTAAATAACTTATTCGCCGTGCAACATTTTAATTGTCTGCCCGATGATATTCCAACTGAGTTTAATTTAACTTAAATAGTGGTATAATCGGCCAAGTGCCGTTTTCCTGGTAATGGCACTCAACGTCAATACGTTTGTAACGACACGATAAAAACGATTTATCACAGCTAGTGTGGCGCTTAATAGCAGCACTCCATCATTGGGATCATTTATCACCTAGCTAATCAGTTGTGACGGTGCCTCCCTGCTTCCGGCCTCCGTTGCCCTCGAGCTCCTGCCATTTGCGGCCTCCTCTCGCCGCCGCTTCAGCTGCTTCCTGTGCTCCTTCTCCATGACCTCCTCGCTCACGTTCAGTCGGACGACCTGCTCGACCAGAAAGTGTTCCTCGGTCACATTGGCCGGCAGGTTCTTGAGTGCGTCCAGCGTCTCGTACATGGAGGGGCAGCGCTTTCGCACGCTCTTCGTCAGCGTGGCCTTGATGATGACGAGCGCAACCCTGAACAGCACCTTGACGCCTTCGCACATGAACATGTCCCAGATCCTGAGCACCGTTGGCCAGGGCAGCGTCCGCGCGTACGCGCAAAGGAACCACTCCGTCATGTAGAGGATCGGCTCGACGCCCTGACGGCGCAGGTGCTTGTACACTCCCGGGGAGACGCGCCTCAGCAGGCCGAAGAGGATGTCGCCGTCCAACTGGATGGCCTCCATGCCGGGAGAGTAGTAACCGGGGATGTATTTGTCGCATATGGACACGAGACACCAGAAGGCCTGCTCCGCCGGCATGTTCATGAGGAGGAGGGCGGCGATCGGGGCCATCGCCTGGCAGTAGCCGTCCACAGGGTTCAGCACTGAGTAGGCCTTCAGCACGCGGTACAGCTCCGTCTGCCCGATGCGCTCGTACGCTCCGCCAAATAACTCGTGGGTGGGGAAGTTGCGGTGCAGGTCCTTCTCGATGTCGTCGATCCACTTCTGGTTGCCGCGCTGGTTCTGAATGATAAAAATTACACGTGTTCGATCGTGAACCTGGCCGGGCATCGAATATGTGACTTACGTATAACCGCTTGAACTCCGTCTTGTTCTCCGGATTGTTCATGTAGTAGCATGCCCCGCAGAGCTTCATCCAAGCCCTGGCCCTGAGCGAGGTGGGAATGCCCTTCCGGCAGCGCTCCCGGACCTTTTTGTAGTTCCGCATCATGTAGGCGTCCCAGTCGCCGAGCATCTCCAGCCACTTTGTCTCTCGCCGGCGAAGCACATCGATCTTGGTGGGCCGGGGCGGCGGAACCGACTGGTCGTCAGCGGCGGCGCCGGCGCTGAGGAAGCCGTACTTGTCCACCACGCTCGACACCACAGACTCGTTCATCAACTCGCTGCCCTCCGACATGGCATCGATGGCGCCGGAGGAGGAGATCCTCAGCGCGGCGGCGGCGGCGTTGGCGTCCCCCGGCTCGGCCTCCTCCTGCTCCGGACGGACGGAGAGGGTGGCGCGAAACTTTGGCGGCGCGTCGTCCTCCCTGTCCATGGTGCCCTTGCTGATCATGCCGGGACCGAGGTCGAGGCCGAGGCCGAGCAACTCCTTAAAGAGACATCGAGCTAATGAACGGACACCTGTTGGAGGACGAGCTAGGCTAGCTGGCTGACTTCCTTCGGGTCGTCTGTCGACGCACGCCGCCGCTGCTGAAGGTAGAGAGAGCAGATAGAAGCCGGCGGAACGATCGATCGACCGAAGCCGATGTATGTAGAGCTGCCTAGCTGCTGTCTTAAGTACAATTTGGGCGTTTTCTCCGCTTGCTTGACAGCGATTCCACTCTAGGTCGGTCGCTTGGCCGCAGCTGTTTCTTTCTTTTCTTTCGATACTCTAGCAAGCGAGCAAGCGAGGGAGCGCCGCTATCAATCGCATCAAAGGTACGTAGACAGCGTAGCTAGCGCGCGAGTGGCATACGCCGGACGCGGATCGACGCCGCGCCGCTAGCTTCGATTGCTCGCTCGCTCGCTCGCTCGCTCCCTCGAGCAGCCAGCGAGGCAGGCAGGCAGGCAGGCAGGCAGGCAGGCAGGAATTATAGCTCGGCGAGGGAGAGGGGCGCGCCCGTCGTCTTGTCGCCCGTAGTATGTACGCGCCATACGACTACGAAACGAAGCTCTCCCTCGCACCGCCCTCACTCCCCTTTCTGCCTCGCCTTCTCACTCGCGCGCGTTTCATCTACGTACAACGTATGTATCTAGATACAATAGAAGCAGGCCAAGCGAAACGAGCGTTCGTTCGTTCGTTCGTTCGTTCGTGTTTTCGCCTTCCTGCCTGCCTTCTCCAACGCAGCGGCCGCCGTACGTTATATTTGTGTCAAGCAAATGCAGAGTTCCACGCACTCTGGCGAGGCTTGATATTTAAGTACAAAAATATATGCGGAGTGGTGCAGTTTCTTGGAAAATCTAGTGCCTATGTAATGTACGTATAGAAATATCCTATGACTGTACTATATAAGTACCCTAGGCACTCTTGTCAATCTCTTGTTAAGAGAGCCGCCGCGGCGCGGCGTGCTCGACGCGACGTCGCGTGGCTGGCGGACAGGCCCGCGTATCTAGGGCTCTCCAGCAACAGGACGCGATACCAAAGCGACGCCAATATATGAGGCTCATACTTATAATCATTGACTAGCCACAACTACTACGTGCGTTACACTTCTTCGATCTAATATACCGTGCCTCTTTTTTCGAGTGCCCGCCGCATGGTTTCGCGTGTGCCTTTCCTAAATGACGTTGCCTAGAGACGGCAGGCCGACTCTACCTGTCTTTCTGTTGGAGCGACCGACCGAGCGATCGCTTGACCGAATGAAGTCGTTTGCCGATACACTATGCAATAAAGAACGGTGTTGCTCAAAGCCATAATGGACGTAATACTTCAAATCCAATAATTAATACAGTAGTTCTCTTACTTGTCATTTTATTGGCATCTAAGATATGCATTTACCGTATAAAGCCATCCACACCTCTTATCCTTGATTACGTGTCTTGCTGGTTGGGTTGCTAGGTATGTCTTTCTAGCTGGCTGACGAGTGGAAGATCGAACCAGCGCGATCGAGCGGGCCGGCCGGCGACAAGTCAAATCGACAGTCGGACGCGACGCGGACAACGCTATTAATTCGCCGTATGCGGTCGGTCGGTCAATTGCCCATAGTCAAATTGTCAGGCTGGCTGGCTGATCGACTCACCAGAGGGGATCACTACCACGTGGCTATGGCTAATACGCAGTACCGTGGTAAAGCTGCTTTAATTAAATATGTACAGTAGGCTACAGTCATAGACGGCCATCTTTATAGCGTAAAAGCTCGAGCCATCCTCGATGGAAATGCAACTCAAGCAACTACTACTTACCCTTTCGTTGATAATGTCCCTCATTTCGGCAGTCAGCAGCTTCGATCAATTGAACCGGGCCCAATGTTGCGGTATTGCGTCCGCGTCCGGTCGATAGAATGCTCCACGCACCTCAGTCTCCATATTTCAATTGTTGCACACACGTACAGAACCAATTTCACGAATCCGCACACACGTCCGCGTCCGCGTCCGTCCGTCCGCGTCCGCACACTTTTGCTCCCAAAGCGCAACACACGAGACTGAACTGAAGCTGGATCAGTCTCAGACAGACGGCAGAGGAGAGCTGGCTAGCGACTCGACGCCGCCCACATTCGATTCAAAGACCAGCTATAGCGCGGGCGGGAACGGGACCGGCCGGCAGCAAGCTAGTATATGGCGCCAGCGGACCCAGACTGAGATAGCTAGAGTCGGCATTCAGAAAATTAATTGAATTACATGGGTGGAGCTACCCGTAGCCTTTTGTTGCACGTAATAACTCTTGGTTTTCAATCTCAGATCGAGTCCGTACCCCGGCCGATTAGTTCTCATATAGGAGCAGCTCCTCTGCTCTGCTGCGTGGGAGGCCCAACTACGTATGCGTATGTAGTACGAACTAGATTTGTACAGAATAGCACGGGGCGAGCGAGCATAACACTCTTGGCATAGAGCGGCACGGGTGACGAACTGCCTGCCTGCCTGCCTAACTGTGCCAGCCGATAGTAGAGTAGAGAAAACAGGCAAAGAATACGTAAGAAATCCACTTATGAATACATAATTAAGAATCGTCTAGCTAGCTACTGTACGGTACGTATAAACGTTGACTAACTAGCTTGAACAAAAGATGAGGCATGTGCGATATTCCAAATACGGCAGAAACCAATCAAGGCTACTAGCTAGTAGACGCAGAGCGAGTCTCAATCAAATCGCGTTTTAAAGTAGATTAAGTCGATCTTCCTTCTTTCTTTCTTCCTTCCTTTCTTTCTTTCCGTAAGCCAACCGCCAACGCCATCTTGAAGCGAGTCTATGTACATATTCCTATCCATAGATATTTCGTATCGCTTGAAGGGGGGTCTGGGGGGAAACACAAGGCCACGCCAAAAAGTGGGTGGCGTTAACGATCGGTAAACGGCCAAACTGCTGAACGGATTGGAACAAAACTTTCAGGGGTGACTACCGACGGGGTTCATTGCGTCCTCCACCAAAAAAATCTGAAA
>JAAUYK010043511.1_pt1 | contig 11840 bp, 10 predicted proteins | sample 7278021 | NCBI WGS metagenome assembly JAAUYK01 (sample SAMN14350223, study PRJNA611818) | marine sediment metagenome | isolation source: surface marine sediment (1.8m) | place: French Polynesia: Moorea | collected 2018-08
CACACCCGCGGCCTTCGGCCGCAGGGGGGGGGGGTAATTTTTCGGCGGCCAGGGGGGGGGGGGGGGTCGCGGCCGTTACCCCCCCCCCCGGTGCGCCGCACGGTTGGACCGACGCAATGTGGGGTGCCGGGGGGGCGGTGTGAGGATATAGTCTTTAATATTTCAAAAACAGTTTTGATCGAAACAGCTGCCGCGACCGGGTGCCCTCCAGTCCACGACAGAGATCTACCGACGCTATCTGGAGTGCAGAGAGTGCAGAGTCAGGATATCAACCTAATTCAGAAGAGATTAAGGATGAACAGAAAAGAGTGCTTCAGGAAAGACTATATAATTATAAACACTATGCTAAGAAAGATAATTACGAGCATTCAGCTCTGATTAATAGTCCCTTGAAAGATCTCCAATTCCCCGCGTATTCCTCATCCCTTCGGTATACTCTGATGTTCAATGCGGTTGCGCTGCGGCCGAGCTCAAGCTGCACAACAAAACGAAAATACAATGGAATTGGAAATAATTTTTCACGGCCGTCGCTGAATTTCTCAGTCTCACAGAGGCCCGAGTGTTAATTTTACAATTTACTATACATACGTACATCCCGAGCATTAGGAGAAAGATGACCCCGTTCCTCCCCTTTTTACGCCGCCTCCCGCCCCTGACGTGCTCCACAATCACCTCGGCAGCAGTAAGATCTCGGAGACCGGGACTGCAAACTACGTGTCAGGCTCGCAACTTTCTCTCGGAAGCCTTTAAATGCGAGGTAAATCATTTCTACATTTATGTTGCATTATGTACGTATATCGCTCTATTTTTTCGATTTACAGGATGCGTGGACAGAGCGCTTCTCCTCGCCAGTCATGCAGAGGGTGGACATGGAGAAGTTCTTCTTCGACATGGAGAAAAAGTTCTCCCGCGAGAAGCGCGGCAGCGCCATCGACATCGATATCTTCGCCAACCGGGTGAACCCGGGAAGCGAGGACGAGATGGAGCACCTGGAGGAGCTGCTCTACAAGTTCCGCCGGACGCCGCACACCGTCCTCATGATGCCGTCGACGACCTTCGCGGCCGTGAGGGCATTCCTCGAGGCCGGCCAAACCGACACCCTGATGAGGATGCTCGACGACAGGCTGAACTACGGCATCTTCCCCTCGGAGGCCAGCTACGTCATGATGCTGGACCACTTCCTGGTCAAGGAGAACTGGAGGGACGCCGCGAAGGTCGGCGTGGCCATGACCCTGCAGGAGGAGGGCGTCGTCCCCATCGCTGCGGACATGGCGCTCTACGGCCTTATTAAGTACGCCTTGCTGGCGGAGAAGGACCAGCCGTGGGATCCCCAGGCCCCGCCCCCGAAGGAGGAGCCCGAGGACGAGGTGAAGGTCCGCGTGAAGTGGGCGGACACCGGATACAACGACGAGCAGTTCGACCTCACGGAAGAGTCCCACCTTGTCGGGAAGGGCCTCTCTTACATAGCTGGGAAGCACCCTTCACCCGGGCCGGTTGAGAAAGGAGCCAAGCTGTTGGGCCTCGTCATGCTGGAGAAATGGGACAAAGTCAAAGACCTGCTGTCCAAAGACGACGCATTCGCAAAGAGCTGCGTCGAAAGAGCTCAAACGATTGTTGAGGCCAACGAGAAGTGCGCCGACAAAGAAGAGCTCGTTGCTAAGTTGCAAAATGCCAAGACGGAGGACGTCGCTGTCGACAAGGTGCTGCGAGGCCGCATCGAGGAGAGCGTCGCGAAGAACGAGCCGAACTACGTCCAGACCATGCGCGACGAGATGAAGACCTGGGTGGCCATTCGGGAGAAGGAGTTGGAGCGGCAGCTGCAGTTGCTGCAGGCCGAGAGCCGGCGGGAGGCCATTGAACGCAAGAGGCGCGAAATGCAGGAGAAGGAGGAGAGGCTGTTCTTCTTCGAGAGAGAGGCCGACTACGAGACGCAGAAGGAGGTGAAGAGGCAGGCATGGTTGAAGAAGATGCCGAGATACACGTGGAAAACAAAGATCACCCTCAAGAAAAAGGAGACAGTCTCCACGGACTATGTGCCGCCAACAATGAAGTAACTGATCGTTCATACCATTCAGTCCATTGAAATGCTAAACTGTTGGAAACATTATAGTTAAATAGGCAAAGTACGTACTTATCACATCACTGAATCTTAATCACTATCCGTGGACGAGGATGCCTCATCGGAAGTACTCGATGAAGAGCTGTCTCTCCGATGCTTTTTCTTCTTCTTCCCCTTCTTCCTTTTCTTTCTCTTCTTGTGCGAGGATTTCTTCGCTTTCTTAACTTTTTTTGCTTTCTTAGACTTTTTTACCTTTTTCTTATCACGTTTGTCCGCCGATGCGGCCCGGTCGCCCTTCACCGCTTCAACCCACTCTTCGCTGTCCTCGCTGTCCGTTGACTGCCTACGAGGCTTACGGAATTTGGGTGGCGCAAAGAGTGGAGGTCTGGCGGGCCCGAATGCTGCCTTGTCGTCGGCGACCTCCATTTGAGGAAACGTCTCTCGCTTGCCATTTGCGCCGACAGCCGAAGAAGTTGACGCCTCTTCGTCGTCAGATCCAGCATCGAAGAAGTCTGCCGCTTTCTTTCGCCCGGCACTTTTCAGCTCGGAAGCAGAAGTTTTCTCCTCCCTGGTCTCGCTTTTCGAATCGGACGGAGCTTTCTTTCTGTTAAGCAGGTCGAAGTCCACGTTGGCAAAGATTCCCCTGGCCGGGGCTGGATTTCTCAGAACGTTTTCTCGCTTCTCTTCCCAGGGCTTCTTGTCAGAAGCGGTCGTTGCTTCGAGCTCCGATCCGAAAGTCTCCTCTTTTTCGCTCCTCTTCTTCGGCGACTTCTCTTCTGTCTTCTTGGGAGCATCGCTCTCGTCGTCGCTGTCGGAGTCGAGGAATATCGACTTGAACAGGTCGATAGGTGGCTTCTTCACTTCCTCAACCTCTTCGTCCTTTTCTTCAGCCGCTGAGGGTTCAAGATTGTCGGTGTCCATCCTGCTTGGCCCTGGAGTAGGATCCTCCCGGCCTCCGTCCCGCTCGATGGCTTCGGGAGTTACGGAAGCAAGGCCTGTGGCGACTGAATCAAACAGATTGAAATTAGACCTATCTTTCCCTGTCTCGGGCGCCGCGATGGCTTTCGCTTTGGGGCCGGAGGGCGCGACGCCGACGACGGAGTAGTCTCCGTACGGGTGCTTGACGTTGAACCTAATACAGAGCATCTTTGCCGGGTGCCAGTCAAACTTTTCCCGGGTCAATTTCCCGAACATTTTCATCTTTGCAGCCTTCTTGGCATCCTTGATTTCCTCGTCGTCCTCCTCCAGTCCTCCTTTCGCCTCTGCAGCATCCTGCGAGCTTCCAGCGGAGACGAACTTGGAGTTCATTGTGCCCGTCATCGGTCTGTAATATGAGAGTAACGCGCACATAAGTCTTCGACATGTCTTAAGTTTAACCCGAACGCAACGTGAAAGGCGTGGGCATTTTACTCGAAGCCACAAAAGGCAGTCATTTATCAGTGACGGATGGCAATTTTAAGTTATAAAGTGGATCTTTGCCAGCACGTCGGCGTCGGAGCTAAGACGGGCCTTCCTTCCTTCCTTCCTCCTCTACCGCCACGGCTTGAGCGAGCGTCCAGACGAGACGGCCCATGTCGCGCCCACACAAAAACGAAACCTGTTCCTGCGTGGGTGCTCACTTCATTCGTTCGTTCGGAGTTTGGGCGCTGCCAGCAGCGGGTTGGGCACAGTTCTGCCCAGCTGCTGCATCCGTCTATACGTATTGCAGCCCATAGCAGGAACGCGCATCCGTAAGATCAATTCCACAATTACAGAGTACGCGCACACACCTAAAACACGCGTGACCAATTCATGACCAGGCCCAGCATTCAACTTCCCATGTCTAAACTACACCTGATACGGAGGAGGAGGCGCTCTATCTTTGAAGGCATTTTCTTGGCAGACACTGCCTACAAGCAGGTAAGAGGAAGGTATAACGTACAACCTCAAATGTCACATTAACAATACTTAGTAATCAACTGCTATAGATAAAGATGTCAACAACAAGAAGGAGGGCCGCGCCACGCAGCGGAACTGCCGGCCCAAAGACTGGTGGCAAGGGCAAGAAGTCCTGGCGGCGGATCATGTGGGAAGCGGTCAGCAAGTACGACGTGGATGCTGTGGAGGAAATACTGACTTCGAAAAAGGTTTGCCGGGAGCTTCAGCAGGAACAGGTGCGCGTTATGATTTTTTTACGACGCCGGTATTAGATATCGGTTAAATGCGTTCGAAACTGCTACAGATATGGTACGAAGAAGAAGCTCCTCTACACTTGGCTGCCTACTGCGGCCACAACGACGTGATCGGAATCCTCGCCGACTGCGGCGTCGACATTGACTCCTTCAACGTCTACAGGGACACGTGGGACAGGGTGACGCCTCTGCACTTCGCCGTCTACAAGAACAAAGTGGCGACCGTGCGCTATCTGCTCGAATTGGGCGCCGATACGAGTCTCTATGGCAAATGGGGCAAAGCGGAGGGGACGCCACTGCATTTTGCAAAGTACAAGAAGCACTCCAAACTGGTGGACATAATCGAGGAACACATTGACGAAAAGGGCGGATGGGATACAGAAGAGGAGACTACAGAAGGTAACATGTAATCCGTTACTATACATACTAGAGTAAATTAACCAGCAGCTGTGAACACATGCGCAGATGAAAGTGCTGAGGATCTGAGAAAGAAGCTAAAAGCCAAGCTACAGATATGGAAGGGACTGCAGAAGGAGATTAAGCTCACCGAAGAGTCCATCGAGAAGCTCAGGTAAGGCCTAGGCATTCCTTGCTAAACACGGCGTTTCTATTTCATTCGGCAATCTCAGCCTCAGCCTTCGGACAGCGGATCCGTCGTCGCACCTGTCGGCAATGCTGGACAAGAAGCAGTGGGTGGCCGATTCTATGGAGGACATGTTCTGCCCCGTGTGCCTGGCCCTCCCGGTCCACAAGGTCTACTCGTGCACCGAGTGCGACGCGGCGATTTGCAATGGATGTCGGGTAATTAAGTACTTGCAAGTGTTTCTACGTTTTAGTCTACTTGCGAGATTTTTCTCAGAGTCGAATTGAGCGGTGCCCAGTGTGCCGCCAAAACTTTGGTCAGAAACCATCGCGGAGGAACAGATGGGCCGAGAAACTCATCGCTGAACGACTTCGGAAGGCCAGGCCCAGCATTAATGAAATTGAGAGTCTAATCGACCTATAAAACGGTCGAAGCATCATGCACTCACTATCATCCACCTCTCTTTGATCAAGGGCAAGAGCACTTAAATACTCATCGTTGAACAAGAATCGTTTCGGCTGCCCAGACCGATCCTTGAGTTAATATATAATAGACGTCGAAACGCAAATGCAACGTAATCTGTATCTCACCTGAACATGACTACCGCTCTCTCGAACTCGACCCGCTCCCTCTCCTTCTCCCAGTCCGTCATGGTTTTCGGCTGCAGCAGGTCGAGGGCGTCGCCGCGATTGTTCTTCACGCACACCAGGTACTTCTCATAGCGCTTCTGCTTCTCCGCGTCCCGAGCGAACGGCTTGAACGACTCCATGTCGGTCACCGGCGTGTTCGCGGCCGCAGCCAACAGCTTCATAATCTGGTCGTCGCTCTGAGTGGGCTTTCTGGGCGCTTCCTCACTCCGATCTTTGGGCAAAGAGATCGCCTGCTGGCGCTGCGACGGCGTCGGGTTCGTCGTCTTCAGGCGTTCATCCAGTTTGGGGTCCGGCTCGAAGCGGGATTTCTTCACTCCTACTCGAGGCACGAAGCCTTTCGGGAGTTCGGGAGGTGGAAACAGCTTCTTTCTAATGGTCGACGTCGACTTGGACAGTTGAAAACCCTCTATGATCTTCGCCACGTGTTCCGTAACCTCTTGGCTCCACCTAGACCTCTTCCTCTCTCCCTTCCTCTTCGCGCCTCCTTTCTCTCCCTCGGGTGCGAGCTCAAAGTCGTACTGCTCCATGTGGTCTCTGGAGTAGACGTCGTCGTCCTCGTCCTCGTACGCGCCCACGCCGAAAGCCTGTCCGGAAAACTTGATCTTTCGATTCGACTTGGCACCCGTCATTGTCAGACCTTTTTGCTGCTGCGGCTCGTCAAACAAGCTAATGTGACCGGACAGCGTGGACCGGTCGAGACCGCTGTAGCCAATGCCGAACAGATTGTCCTTCGGTTTCGCGAGGAACTCCGGCACGTCGTCGGGAGCGAAGAGGAAGGCACGGTACTTGGGATCGAGGCTGTCATCGTCGTCATCGTCGTCGCTGGAGGCACTTCGCTTATCCCCCTGAGACGGGGGCAGGGGGCAGCCGAACATCCTCTGGTTGGCCTCAGCCTGCTTTGCTTTCTGCTTCCTGCTCAGCCTCGGACCGATGCCCTGGCCCGGCCTCCACCCCATGGCGCGGAGCAAGCTCACGCCGACGGTGTCCGTGACAGGCCGGAATAGCTCGTCTAGTTGGACCGGTCTCCCGGGAATGACGCTACCGTCGCCATCACCGTCTGCGCCAGCAGCGGCTGCCTCCCGCTTCCTCTTCTTGGTCGCGTCCTCCGGCCTCTTGAACTGCGCCGACGTCTTCAGTCCTTGGGGCGCGATACCGAACTCGCCGAGGTCCTCCGCGTCCATAAAGTCCTCCGGCTTCTGCATCTCCTTGCTCGGCTGCCCCTTGCTCCCTCGGGACGACTTGAAGTGCGCCGGCGACCAGCCGTCTCTCGTGCCCACGGTATTGAAGTAGCCGGCGGAGAAGCCTCCGGTGAAGGCGCCGTGGAACCTCCTCCTGCCATTCTCGTCGGTGACGATCTGATCCTCGATGGCGATCGGCTTTTTCTTCTTGGCCACCGACTCCTCGTCGAGGGGGTCGAGAGGGGTACCGTAGACGATCGCCGTCTCCACCTCATCGTCGCCGTAGTCCTCGTCAGACATGGCGAAGCTATGTAGCCAGCTTAAACGCGGATATGATTGCACTATTTGCCATAAAACTTAGGCAATTTCTACGTACTAACAATCGTACGAGAATGAGAAATTACGAGAAGCTAGACGAGATGCGTGCGATCGACGTTTGCACTGCACATACGCATACTGCGACTGCAGGGTCACTGGTGTTGTCGTTGTGTGTGTGCGGTGCGAGCAATTAATGGGCCACAAAGGGTGCCTCATTGATATTCAGTTAAAGGGACTACCGAATAGTAAGCAGTTTATAACATGTTATCGATTAAACATTGGAATTACGATACAATGAGTGCGTCGTACATTGGCAATAATGCGTATACGTATATATTTTTTACTTCGGTTGCTAGCTCACGTGGTTAAACGGTGATATGGCAGGGAACCGGGACTCCTGTCTAGACGACGTTCAGTCAGCCGTCAGCTGGGCCTCGCTAGTAAATACGCGTACATAACACACAAAACACATACGTACTACATATCGAGCGTACCTATTATTTACCTCCCCCTAAATTGGCAAGTGGGTTTTTAATCCATCCAGTTCCAGCATACTTTTTATTGACGTCGTAGGACGCCCGGTATGCCGTCCGCGATGGCGACACAACAGCTCGACGAGCTCGTGCGCGAATTCCTCCTCTTCAGGGGATTCACCAGCACCTTCAAAGCCATGGAGAACGAGATCAAGGCGGAGAAGGAGAAGGGATTCAGAGTGGATAAGTAAGGACTAGGGCTGAGCTTATCAAGACGGAACAGTCTTAATATTGCATTCGAACTTGTTTCAGATTTCTGGAGCTAATCACCAGCTACATAACGTGCCACGACCTTGCCGGCCTGCGGGAGACTTGGCAGCACCTGAACAGCAAGGTCTTCGTCCGCCTCGACCAGACCCAGGCGATCGCAGCCGTTGCTAAGCTCGAGTCCTCCGTGCTGAAGCTCTACCTCGTCAACTGCATCCAGACGAAGCGCCAGGACAAGGCCAAGGAGTTCTTCGACAAGCTCGGTCCAGACCTGATCGGCCAGGCCGAGTGGAAGGACTGGTTTGCGCTGCCCTTCATCCCCAGCCCCGACTCGCACCCGATCTTCGCCGGATTCTTCAGCCGCCACTGGCAGGACAGCCTCATGCTCACCCTCTTCAACTTTCTCTCGGTGATCTTCGCGTGCCTGCCGAGCCCTCGACTGGCGCAGCACAGAAACGCCGCCGCCAAGATCCGCCGACTGATGGAGGAGAACGAGGCGCTGAGGCAGAAGTTGGCGGCGAAGCAGGACTCCTCTTTCGTCGCGCCGTCGGCAACTTCGCACGCGATCAACATCTATCCTCCGGACGACGTTATGGACGATTTTTACATTATCGCGATGCAGGAGGGCCCGTCCGTGAAAGACGACGGCGCGGCCAAGACTCTCAAGAGCTTCCTGAGAAACATTACAGGCGGCGGCGGGGGCGGCAGCGGGAGCAACAGCTCCAACCAGAGCGCGGACGCGTCGAGGAGGCAGCAGCAGAACGTCGTGAGCGGATCGCTGGGCGCGAGACCTTCCTCTGTGAGCTCGTCCCTGAAAGCTCAGCAGGCCAAGTCTCGGTCGTCTTCAAAAGCGCGGGTATCTTCCGGCTCGACCACATCTGCAACCGGTGCGACTCCCACGCACGCTCCCGTCAAGCGAGTTGCACAGTCATCATCCCCGAGTGTGCCTCTCGTGTCGACCTCGCCTCTTCCGTCAAGTAGCGTGGGTCTTCAGACATCCTCCGGCACAAGTGGGACGCGCAATCCACCCGCCGTTCCGGGCGGCGAGGCGGAGGTGTCGACGACAGAGGAGAAGACGGAGAAACTGGACTATCTCCTCTTAGGGCAGGAGGAATATTTAGAGCATCACTCTGAAATCACGCACTGCCGATTCACCTCATCAGGGTTGGTGGTGGCGAGCAGCGACATGGACGGCGTCGTCAAGGTCTGGACCCCGTCGCCGGCCGGACCCCCGCAGACCCAGGCGACGTTTATCTGCCAGAACAGCGTCACCGCCCTCGAGTGGATTCCGAACACTGACCGCCACTTTCTCTACGGCACGAGAAACGGAATCGTCCGGCTGTGCGACAGCGCCGAGCGGAGGACCATCAACGAGGTGAACTTCAACAAGAGCAACATCGGCGTGATCGCCTGCAGTCCTAGCGGCAGCAGCTGCGTCGTCGGACTCTTCAATGGATCCTCCTCTGCGTCCTCCCTCCTGCTCTACGACGTGCGTACCATGACCCTGGAGCACGACCTGTCCGCCGAGACTGCCGTGACGTCGGCCAACTCCGAGCTGACCGCCTGCGTCTTCAACCACAACTCTCAGATGTGCATCGCGTCCGGCACCGACGGCAAGGTGCGCATCTTCGACCTTCGCCGCCGGCGCGGAGAGTGCATCTCCTCGTGGAGCGTCTCCGAGCAGCCGCTTCCGGTGCTATCGCTCTGCCTCTCCCAGGACGAGACCGCCGTCTACGCGCTCACCTCGGAGGGCAAGTTCAGCGGGTGGAGCATGTACCAGTCGGGACAGAGGATCTTCGAGCACCCGCTGAACGACCTCTACTACGAGCAGGAGACGGTCTACCCGCGCCACTCGTGGGGCCGACAGTTCGCGCTGGCCGGCAGCGGAAAGCACATCCTGTCGTGCTCGACAAGCGGCGGAGTCATCTACAAGTTCGACGGAGAGCGGCTGGAGAAGGTGCTCGGGCTTAAGGGGCACAGGAGGCACGCCACCTGCACTGACTGGTCGTCGGCCAACGACTGCGGGCCGTGCGTCACAGCGGGCTTCGACGGACAAATTAGGTTGTCCACGCTTTTGAGACAGTGATACTTTCACTCGACGTACTGTATGCGTAATAATCCTGGGAAGAAAGCTTCACGTTTTTGTTTCTAGTTTTTCCACTGAAATAAACACACATTATAATTATACAAATTCTGCGACCTACTATGCAGTTCCATCGCAAACTTATCTGACTAAGTACGTACATATCGTGCAGGTATCTCGCGGTTCTTTAATGCACCCGCACCGTAAGTTTGCTCACGAGTGTGAATGCGACTGCATATGTATTTCGCAGCATGTACTACTATCATCACGTAGGTGTTTCGTTTGACCTCATACGAGTATTTATGATTATGAATATTCTAATCGACCTTCAGGGGTTCGCGGTGCAAAAGGAATCATAATGGAAGAAACAGTTCTGCTTCGAGATGGGAGGACAAGAATGCCACGGTAGGGTCTTGTATCGAACTTATGCAATCGAGTTCCTTTGCAATTCACTGTTTTCTTTTGAAGCATATGTCTCGGAACTTGGAACACATTCGAAAAGACCCAAGACGCCGTGCGAGCAGCTATTCTGGCCGGTTACAGGTACGTAAAAGTCAGCGCAACTGTTTTAAATAAAAGTTAATTGTCGCCCCAGAATGATCGACTGCGCCAACGACTATGAGAATGAGCACCTCATTGGAGAAGTCCTTGGAGAGCTCTTCGCCGAAGGAGTCGTGACAAGAGAGGAGATGTTCATCCAGGCCAAGCTGTGGAACGCGAATCACCGACCCGAGCACGTCCGGCAAGACCTCCAGGCCACGTTGGAGGACCTGCGTGTGGACTATCTCGACTCCTACCTCATACACTGGCCGATGGCCGTGCCCAGCACGGGCAAGGAATGTCTGTTGCGGACGAACGGATACTTTCCGGCGCACTACTCCAAGGGTACAATTTTTTTGTCGTTGAATAGTTTGTCGATTTTTGTCCCTCGTAGGCAGCATGATTCCTCTCACCGATGATGGCCAATATTGCGCCGACCACGAGTCCCACTACATGGAGACATGGCACGAGATGGAAAAGCTCGTCGACGAGGGACAGGTGAAATCCATTGGACTTTCAAACTTTAACATGCGACAAGTTCGGTATGCCTACAATAACCATTAATTACATTGGCCGCGATAAAACTTTGGTTCATCTTTCTTTAGGGAAGTTATGGCTAATGCGAGGAAGCATCTGCCAAGTATCCTGCAGAATGAAAGCCATCCCTACCTTCAAGAGAAGGATGTGAGGGACTTTTGTAGGATACATAAGATCGTTTTCCAGGTTGATGAGTAGCTAACCACCCCAGCCGAGGACAAGATAGACTTGCACTATTGCCTTTTTCCAGGCCTTCTCCCCGCTTGGCAGCCCCGCCCGGCTCTCGGCTCTTAGTTCTGGCTTTCCCTCTACCGGGTTCGAAGTTCTAGAACACCCGGTAATAGCGCAACTGGCCGAAAAGCACGGAAGGACTCCAGCACAGGTTCGACAAAATGTCTACAATTTTATAGCTCCCCTAGATTTGAGCTGTCTTCCTTGAGGTGGCTTTGCGATGGCACCTCGAGATGGGCGGGACTACCGCCTGCAAGTCGGTCACCGAAGAGCGAATAACACGCAACTATCAGGTCTGGGATTTTGCGCTGGACAGCGGCGACATGAGCAGGATGTCGGACTTGAACGTCGGCTGGCGCAACCTCGTGGTGCCCGAACTGTCCGTGCACGAAGACTACCCCTTCAAAGACTGGGTGCCATACGGGTATATATTACAAAAGCCGGGTCAATAAAACAAGGTTTACCATTAAGTACCACTTAAGACATTGATTTAAAAGCGGTTGGCCAAGATTGTAAGTCAAGTTCTCATTTTGATTTATCAAAGTCGAGCACTGTGCTTTGTCCAGAAACATATGCGAAAGTAAGTGTATACTGTATATTAGGACATTGACAAAGACAGGGTGCAAAATATCGCTCCAAGCTAGCATCCATCCTCCGTCCGCCCGTTTACTGCTTCGCCCGCTTGGCCGACCTCTTTCCTGTGACGGCCTGGAATCCGGTCTTGATGGTCTGCACTGAGCATCTCGAGTG
>JAAUYK010014818.1_pt1 | contig 11838 bp, 10 predicted proteins | sample 7278021 | NCBI WGS metagenome assembly JAAUYK01 (sample SAMN14350223, study PRJNA611818) | marine sediment metagenome | isolation source: surface marine sediment (1.8m) | place: French Polynesia: Moorea | collected 2018-08
CGCCGCGAAGCACGCCGGGGACACCCAGTCGAACGATGCAGTAGTCGTTGCCAGGCTCACGCTTGCGGCGACTTTCCCAACCGTCCATCCATTTGCCGTGCTCGTCGTACTTGTCAGGGATAAACACGGGCGCCTCGGGTTGAATCAGCCGCTCCTTGGCCGCGAAGAACTCGTCGCTCGCGTAGGTCACCTTGGTGCCGAGCCGCGGCTGCTCCAGCTGGATCCACTCGTGAAACGGATGTCGTTCGCCGCTCATGTGTCTGCCTCCATGGCATCGAGGCGCAGCCGGGCGATCTTGTGGATCTCGGGCAGCGCTGTTTCGAATTCAACGTCGCGATCATTGCCAAGTCGATGCTCGAACGCGTCGAGAATCTGCGCCCGCGTGCTGTTGCGCACCGCCATGACGAAAGGGAAACCGAACCTCAGGTGGTACGCCTGGTTCATGTCCTGGAAGCGCAGATACTCCTCGGGCGTGCACTGGTCCAGCCCCGCGCTGGACTGCTCGGTCGTGGAGTCCGCTGTCAGTTCGCCAGCGATCTGCGCCTTGCCCGCCAGATCGGGATGCGCGCGAATCAATGCCAGCTGCTGCTGTTGGCTGGCGTTGTCCACGCAGTCAGCCATTACGCGGGCAATCTCCTCGACGTCGGTTGATGCCCCGACGACCGGCTCGGACCGCTCGGCGACCCAGGGCGAGTGCTCGTAGATACCGCCATACTTGTCGACGAATTCGCTCACCGCTTCTCCGCCGGAAATCGTTCGCGCCAGTGATCGGCAATATCGATGCGACGAGCCACCCACACGTCGTCGTGCTCCGCAACGTAGTCGATGAACCGCGCAAGCGCTGCCGCACGCCCGGGCCGTCCTGCAAGTCGGCAATGCAGACCCACCGACATCATTTTCGATCCCTCGGCATACAGCACGTCGAAGGTGTCCTTGAGGTAATCGAAAAACTGCTGGCCGGAGTTGAACCCCTGCGGCGTGGCAAAGCGCATGTCGTTGGCATCGAGCGTGTACGGCACCATCAGCTGCGGTGTGTGGTTCGAGTAGTCCCAGTACGGCAGGTCGTCCGAGTAGCAGTCGGCGTTGTAGCGAAAGCCGCCTTCTTCGGCGACGAGCCTGTGACTGTTCGGGCTGCACCGCCCAAGATACCAACCGGTCGGTCGCTCGCCGGTCACCTCGCTGTGAATCGCGACGGCTTTTTGCAGGTGCGCCCGTTCGGTCTCTTCGTCGATGGCTTGGTAGTCGATCCAGCGATATCCGTGACTCGCAATCTCCCAGCCGGACTCCTGCATGGCAGCAACGGCGTCGGGATTACGCTCCAGCGCCATCGCGACGCCGAAGACGGTGACCGGAAATTCGGACTCGGAAAACAGGCGATGCAGTCGCCAGAAGCCGGCCCGCGCCCCGTATTCGTAGATCGACTCCATGTTCATGTGGCGCTGACCGGGGATCGGCTGCGCGCCGACAATCTCCGAGAGAAAAGCCTCCGACGCCGCGTCGCCGTGCAGAATGCAGTTCTCACCCCCTTCCTCGTAGTTGACGACGAATTGCACCGCAATGCGCGCGCCGCCCGGCCAGTCCGCTTCCGGCGGGTGGCCGTGATACCCGCGCAGGTCGCGGGGATAGGGCCCGGTGCTCATGGTTGACCCTCGATGGCCTGGTACCAACGGTCGATGAGCTGGCGCTCCTCCTCGGTGATGTTGGTCAGGTTGCCGATCGGCATGACCCGCGTGAGCACGGTTTGCTGGTGGATGCGCTGCGCCTCGGCCACGATCTGCTCCCCGGTTTCAAGCACGACACCGCCCGGGGCCGCGGGAAACGCCGGGTGGGCAGGCTGTGCGGCGTGACAGTTCGTGCAGCGGTGCGCGATGACCGCCTGCACGTCCTCGAGTGCAACCGCGTCGCCCGTGGCGGCACTGGCCCGCGGTGCAATCATCGCGGCGACGCCCGCAAGCAGCAAACCCGCAACGATCAGGGGCACCGGCGACGCCTTGCCGGAGTGTCGGGCGACAAAATAGATGCGAATCAGCGCGCCGGCCAGCGAGATGGCAATCAGGATGGCCCAGTTGAATTCGTGGTTGTAGGTCATGGCGTAGTGGTTACTCGTCATGACGAACAGCACGGGCAACGTGAAATACGTGTTGTGCACGGAGCGTTGCTTGGCGCGGATGCCATCCTCCGGGTCGGGCGCCTCGCCGCGCCCGGCAGCCGCAACCATGCGCTTTTGACCCGGGATGATCACGAAAAACACGTTGGCGACCATGATCGTGCCGAGCACGGCGCCGAAGTGGATATAGGCGCCACGGCCACTGAACAGCTCGCACAGGCCCCACGCGAGGAGTCCGACGAGTACGAACAGCACGACGGCGAACACCCGCTCGTTGTTACCTAGCGGCGACTTGCAGAGCAGGTCATACACAACCCAGCCCAGCACAATGATGCCGGCTGCCAGGCCTACGGCCACGGCCGGAGAAAGCTCCGCGACGGACGGGTCGATCAGGTAAACCTGCGCGCCGTACCAGTAGATGAGCGCGAGCAGGGCCATGCCCGACAGCCAGGTCGAATACGCTTCCCACTTGAACCAGTGCAGCGTCTCCGGAATGAACGGCGGCGCCCCCTTGTACTTCTGGGCATGGTAAAAGCCGCCGCCGTGCACCGACCACACCTCGCCGCCGACGCCCACCCGGGTATCTTCGGGGTCGCGTGGGTCCTCAAGATGGTTGTCGAGCCAGATGAAGTAAAACGATGCGCCGATCCACGCGACGCCCGTGATGAAGTGCAGCCAGCGGACCAGCAGGTTCAACCAGTCGACGATATACGCTTCCATGCTAGCGCGACCTTCGGAACGGACGGACGTTGGCCGCAAACCCGGACGGTTGCCGCGCCGCGTTCTCATACGCCTGCAATACCTCGGCCGCTGCGGCCACCGCGATCTCGGCCGGCTTCTTGCCCGAGATGCCGGCGACACCGATCGGACAGGTCAATCGCTCGAGATCCTTGTCCTGCAGGCCCTGGGCACGGAAGCGTTTTTCGAACCGCCGGCGTTTGCTCAGCGATCCGATCAGGCCGCAGTAGGTCACGTCGGTACGCCGCAGAATCCGGTCACACACGTCGAAATCGATCGCGTGACTGTGAGTCATGACGAGGTAGCAGCTTGCGGGCGGCATTGCAGAAACCTCGAGCGCCGGTTCCGGGCTCTCAATCGTCCGCACATTCGACGGCACGGCGCGAAAAATGCCCCGCCGGCTGTCGACCCAGCGAATATTGCAGTCGAGCGCCGACAACGTCTGCACGACGGCCGAGCCGACGTGCCCTGCCCCGAACACGGCGATGTTGAAGTCAGTGCCGACCACGCTCTCGAAAAACCAGTCGTCAATGCGGTGTGCCGTGCGGCCCGACGCCAATCCCTCGCGCGCCCGCGCGACGACGTCGGGCGTCGCGGACTCTGGCGCACCGTAGACGTCATTCGCGGTAACGATCGACTTGCCCGATTGCCCCCGCAGGTCGGTCGCAATCACAGCGGCCTCGCGCTGACCGTGCAGCGCACGAAGATCACGCAGCCACGACGGCAGCGCGCTCGCGATGGGCTCGAACAGGATGTCGACCACACCGCCGCAGCACTGCCCCATCGTCGAGCCGAGGGGGAATTTGCGTAGGGCCGGCGTCTCTTCGTCGCCCAGCATGTCGCAGGCGATGCGCGTGCACTGGTATTCGAGCTGGCCGCCTCCGATTGTGCCGAACGTGTCGCTGGCCGTGACGACCATCTTGGCGCCGACCTCGCGCGGCGCGGAGCCGCGGATGCCGGCAACGGTGACGAGCACTACGCGCTCGCCGGCGGCGGTCAGGTCGCTGAGTTCGTCAATCCACTCGTTCACTGGTCGCCCTCGATTGCCTTGAGCACCGCTTCGGGCGTGGCCGGCGCCTGCAGGTTGGGCTGCGGATGATCCTCGGTCGCGATGGCGTCGCGAATCGCAAGAAATGCCGAAATCCCCAGCATGAAAGGCGGTTCACCGACCGCCTTGGAGCGGTAGATCGTCTCCTCGCGATTCGGCGACTTCTGCAACAGCTGCACACGGAAGTCGGGCGCCAGGTCCGAACAGGTCGGAATCTTGTACGTCGACGGCGCGTGCGTGGTCAGCTCGCCCGCATCGTTCCAGCAAATCTCCTCGGACGTGAGCCAGCCTACGCCCTGCACATAGCCGCCCTCGACCTGACCCAGGTCGATCGCCGGGTTCAGCGAGTCGCCGCAGTCGTGCACGATGTCGGTGCGCAGCAGGCGGTACTCGCCGGTCAGCGTATCGACAACAACTTCGGTAACCGCGGCGCCATAGGCGTAATAGAAAAACGGCCGGCCGCTGAACGTCTCGCGGTCATAGTGAATCTTCGGTGTCTTGTAGAAGCCGGTCGCCGACATTTGCACACGGTGGAACCAGGCCAGCTGCACGATCTCCTCGAACGCGTACTGCTCGTCGCCAACCATGACCGTGTCATCCGCGAAGTCGATCTTGCTTTCCGCCACGTTGTAGTGCGCCGCCAGAAACTCCGTCAGCCGGGCGCGAATTTTTGCGGCCGCCTGCTGCGCCGCCTTGCCGTTGATGTCGGAACCGCTCGATGCGGCCGTGGCCGACGCATTGGGCACGCGGCTCGTATCCGCGGCGTTGCTGCGAATCCGGTCGAGGCTGATACCGAACTCGTCGGCAACAACCTGCGCGACCTTGATGTACAGCCCCTGCCCCATCTCGGTACCGCCGTGGTTGAGGTGAACCGATCCGTCCTTGTAGACATGCACGAGCGCGCCGGCCTGGTTCAGGTGCGTCGCTGTGAACGAGATACCGAACTTGACCGGCGTCAGCGCGATACCGCGCTTGAGGATTGTATTGCGCGCGTTGAAATTCCGAATTGCCTTGCGACGCTTCTGGTACTTGGCGTCGTTTTCGAGCTTGTCGACGATCTCATGGATGATGTTGTCTTCGATCGTCTGACCGTAGTGGGTCGTGTCCCGTTCGCCCACACCGTAAAAGTTGGCGCGGCGCACCTCGAGCGGGTCCTTGTCGAGCGCACGGGCGATGTCATCGATCGCGTATTCGATCGCATACATGCCCTGTGGTCCGCCGAAGCCGCGAAACGCCGTGTTCGAGACCGTATGGGTCTTGCAGCGATGCGACTCGATATCGACATTGTCGAGGTAGTAAGCATTATCGCAGTGGAACATGGTGCGATCGTTGACCGGACCCGACAGGTCTGCCGATATGCCGCAGCGCGATGCGAATACAAAGTGGATACCGAGAATTCGGCCGTCGTCGTCGAAACCGACGTCGTAGTCGATGACGAAATCGTGGCGCTTGCCCGTCATGATCATGTCGTCATCACGATCGAGCCGCAGCTTGCACGGACGCCCGGTTTTGACGGCCATGAGCGCCGCCATGCAGGCGATTGTGGCTGCCTGGCTTTCCTTGCCGCCGAAGGCACCGCCCATGCGGCGGCAGATACAGACGACGTCCTTGGCGCTGCGCCCGGTCGCGGCGGCAATGAGGTGCTGAACCTCATCGGGGTGCTGCGTTGAACTATAGATGGTCAGGGTATCGTCTTCACCGGGCACGGCCATCGCGACGTGCCCTTCGAGATAGAACTGGTCCTGCCCGCCGGTATTCACCCTGCGCTGCAACCGGTGCGGCGCGTCGGCGAGTGCGGCGTCCGCATCACCGCGCTGGATGCGCTCGCTCGGTAGAACGAACGACTCGTTTTCAACGGCCAACATCGGGTCGAGTATCGGTTCGAGCACCTCGTAGTCGATCATCACCAGCCTGGCTGCCTTGCGCGCCTGTTCGACCGTGTTCGCGGCGACCGCAAAAATAGCGTGGCCCGCGTACTCGACGATCTCGTCATTGAAGATCTTCTCATCGTGAACGATTGGGCCGCAGTTGTTCTCGCCCGGGATATCGCGCGCCGTGCAGACATCGACCACGCCTTCGGCCGCCAGGACGGCCGTGAAATCGATGCCCTTGATGCGCGCGTGCGCCTTGCTGCTCATGCCCACCGCCAGGTGCAGGAGGCCACGTGGCTCCGGGAGGTCGTCGGTGTACGCGGCCGTGCCGCTAACGTGCAGCCGCGCGCTGTCGTGCGCCAGCGGTTTTCCGACCGATCGGGATTCAGCGGCCATAAGCGTAAACGGTCGTATCCAAGTCGCCGCGACTCTCATGGTAGAAGCGTCGCAGCAAATTTTGCGCCGCACGCTGGCGGTAGCCTGCCGAGGCGCGCATATCGGAGATCGGCTCGAAATCCCGGGACAGCGCCTTGCAGGCCGCTTCCAGGGTCTCCTCGTTCCATGGCTTGCCCGTGACGGCCGCCTCGCAGTGCTCCGCGCGGCGAACGATGGCGGCCATGCCGCCGCAGGCCAGCCTGAAGTCGGAAACGACCTCGCCGTCAAGCTCGAGACGGTAGGCGTTACAGACGGCCGAGATGTCCTGGTCAAATCGTTTCGACAGCTTGTGGCTGCCCACGATGACGTCGTCACCGAGCAACGGGATGCGAATGGTCTCGACGAATTCGGCGGCGCGCAGGTCCTTGACCTGGTAATCGAGGTAAAACGCCTCCAGCGGTACCTCGCGACGGCTGCGGCCGCGGCGCAGGACCAGGGTGGTGCCCAGAACGATTAACGCGGGCATCGTGTCACCGATCGGCGAGCCGTTGGCGATATTTCCGCCGAGCGTCCCGGCATTGCGGATGGGCGGCGACGCAAACCGCCAAAAGAGTTCGTCGAGCCCCGGGTAATTGTCGACGATCGTCTCCATGGCATCGGCCAGTGTGACGGCTGCCCCAATTTCAATATGCGAGGCTGTAACCCGGCTCTCCTGCAGTTCCGCAACCCGCCCCATGTAGATGACCGTATCGAGTTCGCGATGCTGCTTGGTAACCCAGAGGCCGATGTCGGTACCGCCTGCAAGAATCGTTGCGTCAGGATGGTTCGCAAGAAGGCCGGCAAGTTCATCGCCCGACAGAGGGGCAAAGAACGTCCGGCCCGCCGTCGAGTATTGCAAACTCGCTTCCCGCTCCAGACCGCGCAACGCCTCTATTCGCTCGGCCGGCTGCTTGAAGCTGCCATCCGAAGTTGCCGGCTGCCGCAACCAGTCCTGGTGCGCTTCGCCGTCGTACATCGCCTCGGCGGCCGCAATGATCGGCCGGTACCCGGTACAGCGGCACAAGTTGCCGGCCAGCGCGTCGTCGATGTCGCGTCGGGACGGTTTGGGGTGGGTCTTGTACAGCGCAAACAGCGACATCACGAAACCGGGCGTACAGAAACCGCATTGCGAACCGTGGTGATCGACCATGGCCTGTTGCACCGGGTGCAGGCTGTCGCCGCTGGAGAGACTCTCGACCGTTATGAGTTCCTTGCCGTCAAGTGTGGGCAAGAACTGGATACACGAGTTGATGGCTCGAACCGTCACTTCATCGCCGTCGCGATTCAGTTCGGCGACGACGACCGTGCAGGCGCCGCAGTCACCTTCGGCGCAGCCTTCCTTGGTGCCGGTACGACCAAGGTCCTCGCGGAGGAACTGCAATACGGTCCGCGTCGGGTCGACGTTAGCGAGTTCGTAGCGCTCGCCGTCGAGGATGAATCGAATGGAATTGGGCGGTGTATCGATAGCCGAGCCCCCTAGCTCAATCTGTCAACTTCCCCGGTAGGTCGAGTAGCTCCACGGCGACACAAGCAGCGGTACGTGATAGTGCTCGCCTGCGAGTACCGCAAACCGGATGACGACCGTGTTGAGGAATGCCGGATCATCGAGTTCCGCACCGCGGCGTCGGAAGTACTCACCCACGTCAAACTCGAGCTCGTAGTCTCCTGTCACGAGCAGCTCGTCGGCGAGCAACGGCTGCTCGGTGCGGCCATCATCGTTCGTGACGGCAGCCGCCCTGAGTTCGCGACCGCCATCGAGCGCGTAGAGGCGTATATCCACACCGGCCGCGGGAATACCGCTGGCCGTGTCGAGTACGTGCGTCGTCAGTTTCCCCATGCGCAACATTATACGTTCCTGTGCTACTGTCTTGCCTCGGATATTTGACCGATAACAACAACAAGGCCAGTGCCATGAATCATCCGGAGGAGCTGTCGCGGCGCCTGTTCCTGCAATCAGCGGGAGCGTTGACCGGTTCGACCTATCTACGCATTCTCGCCCCCGGCATCGCCGCCATTTCGCAGGCCGCCTGCAGCGCCCGGGACGAAGGCGCAGCGTTCACCGTACTGGGCCCCGGCGAGGCGCGCGATATTGCAGCTATCGCCGCACGCATCATCCCCACGACGGATACGCCCGGCGCTGCCGAGGCCGGCGTGATCTACTTCATCGACAAGGCGCTCGACGCCGAGATGAGCGGACAACTGGACTTCGCCCGCGGCGGCCTCGCCGACTTCAACCAGGCGCTCAATGCGGAACATGGCGCGACGCGTTTCGATGAACTCGATGACGATGACCAGGACACCTTCCTTGCGACGCAAGAACAGACGCCGTTTTTCGGACTGATGTGGGCGATGACGATTTTCGGCTTTTTCTCGATGCCGAAGTACGGCGGCAATCGCGACAAAGTCGGCTGGGAACTGGTCGGATTCGAGGGCGACGGCGGCGCGCGGACCTACCCGTTCGGCTATTACGACGCCCAGGTACACAGGGAGAGCAGCGATGGCGAATGAGACCACGTTCGCCACGCGCGAGGAAGTCGACTTCGTTGTGATCGGGTCCGGTTCGGCGGGCGGCATCCTGGCCAAGGAGCTAGCGACGGCCGGTTTCTCGACAGTCGTACTCGAACAGGGGCCGTATCGGCGGCTCAGCGATTTCACGCATGACGAATTGTCGGTGGTCATTCGATCCGAGCTGCACGGCGGCGGCAACGAGGTCCACGGGCAGACGTATCGCCAGTTCGACCACGAGGTCGCGGGGCCGACCCCAGACGGCCGTACACCCATTCGCTACTCGCGCGGCGTCGGCGGCAGCAGCGTGCATTTCACGGCCAACTTCTGGCGGCTGCGCCCGACCGACTTCAAGGAGCGTAGCCTGCTCGGCGAAATCTCCGGCACCAACTTCGTCGACTGGCCAATTACCTACGAAGAGCTCGAGCCCTATTACACGAAGGTCGACTGGGAAATCGGCGTCTCGGGCGCGCCCGGGCCGTTCGACGCGCCGCGATCGAAACCGTTCCCGATGCCACCAATGCCGATCAAGTCGTCAGGCGTACTCATGGAAAAGGGCGCGGCCGAACTCGGCTGGCACGCGCAACCTGAACCGCATGCGATCCTGTCCCAACCGCATAACGGCCGCGCCGCGTGTATGAGCTGCGGTTTTTGCATGTGGTACGGCTGCGAGTTTGGCGCCAAGTCGTCAACACTGGCCGCGATGATTCCGCTGGCCGAGGCAAGTGGCAATTGCGAGATCCGCCCCGAGTCGACCGTCATACGCATCGATACCGACGACAAGGGCCGCGCCAGCGAAGTCGTTTATCTCGACAGCGACGGCGTGGAGCAGGCGCAGAGGGCCAAAGCAGTCGTGCTATCGGCCAACGGTGCCGAGACTGCGCGCCTGCTGTTCATGTCGGCCAGCCCGCAGCACCCGGACGGACTCGCGAACTCGAGCGGCTATGTCGGCCGCAACCTGATGTTCAACCAGCACGCGCTGGCCATAGGCGTCTACGAGCACCCGCTCAACGACTACAAGGGCGTGCAGGTCTCGCGCATCATCCACGATTTCTACGAGACCGACGAAAAACGCGGGTTCTACGGGGGCGGCGGCATCGATGCGCGACCGCTGTTTTCGGCCACACCGATACTGCACGCGCTCGTAGGCCACGATCCGAATGCGCCTCGGTGGGGCCAGGGTTTCAAGGACACGATGGCCCACGACTTTTCACGGACGCTGAGTTTCGTGGCCAGCACAACGTCTTTGCCGATGGACCGCAACAACATCACGCTGGACCCCGACAGCAAGGATGCCTGGGGGCGGCCCGCGGTGCGACTGACCTACATGGATCACGACGATGACCTGTCGATGGCCGCATTTTTCGAAGACCGTTGCGCCGAGCTGCACGAGGCGGCGGGTGCACAGAAGATGTGGCGTTTCGGCGTCCATCCGAGCACGGGCGGCGAACACCTGCTGGGTACCTGCCGTATGGGCGAAGACCCCGCGACCTCGGTCGTCGACAGCAAGCACCGCAGTCATGATGTTCCCAACCTGTTCATCTGCGACGGCAGCAGCATGGTAACGTCGGGACGCGGTCAACCCACCCACACGATTATGGCGCTCGCTTTCCGCGCCGCGGATCACATCAAGGCCGCCGCAAACGCCGGCGACATCTGAACCGGAGAATAATGATGAAACGACTTGTCGGAATTTTGCTTACGGGCGTCCTGGTTGCCTTCAGCACGGCCTCACTGGCACATGATGCGGACGTAGAGTGGATCGTTGAGCCGGGCGCCGAGAACATGCCGTTCTCCGCAGCCGTTCGCGTTGGCCACCTGCTGTTTGTGTCAGGGGCGCTGGGTTACGACAGCGAGACGCGCTCGCTGGTCGAAGGCGGCATCGGGCCCGAGACCAGGAAGACGCTGGAAAACATCCAGGCCACGCTCGAAGCCAACGGTTCGTCGATGGACAACGTCGTCAAGTGCACGGTGTTCCTGGCGGACATCGACGAATGGGCCGCAATGAACGAAGTCTACGTCACGTTCTTCAGCAACAAGCCCGCGCGCAGCGCGCTGGGCGTGAACGGTCTTGCGCTGGGCGCCCGCACCGAAATCGAGTGTATCGCCGTCGTTGACTAGTCGGCTTCGGCGATCTCTCGCGCGCGCGCCGCGAGCGCCTTCAGGCGCTTCTTGTCGAGAACGTCGCCCACCGCATCAGCCAGTGCCGGCTCACTAAGTTCGGCTGCCGCATCCCGCCAGGCCTGGCCGACCTCGTAGGGGACGTCCTCGAGGCGGCCCGGCACGCCCCTGCGGGCCCGGAACGCGCGGTCATGGTTGACCAGCATAAGCTGCCACCAGTCCAGGCTGTAGAGAATGTCCTCGCCGGTTCGTCCCTCGTTGTAGATCAGGACGTCGAACACGAACATTGCGTTCCACTGTTCCTGCAATGCACACCACGCCCCACCGCCGCGGCCGTCGGCCTGGCGTTCGAGTTCATCGATGAAGTTCTTTGGGTGGAACCGCAACGACCCGTCGTCGCCGTCGATCTCGCGCACGACCGCAACCGGCACCATCTCGAGGTCGATCAGCTGGTCCAGGCGGTACGCGACAACCTCCGGGTAGAAACCCTTGCCTTTGCGTTTGTCGAACACCGCTTCGAGCGTGTAAGTGCCGTCGCTGACCGTCACGATATCCTCACCGGAGTCGGACTCGCGTCTGGCAACGATGTCGCCACTGCCAAGTACGGTCTCGATCTGCTCGAAGCTCATCCTGCCTTGCGGTCGCGTACCAACATTGCGCGGACGCGGCTGGGCCAGAGTCGTGCTGCCGTCCTGGTTGACCGCCGACACGCCGTCGGCGTCGATCACGAGTGCGTTGGCACTGCCGCCGTAGTAGTTGTTGAGCATGCCGGTGTCGATCTGAATGATCCGGCCATCGAGCCGCTCCAGCACTTGTCGGCCGGGCGTTGGCGTGTGGCCGATGACCACACGGTATGCGCCGATCGCTTTCAGTACGCCTGCCAGTTTGTCCGACTCGATCAGCTCGCTGCAGACGACATTGCCCCGGTACCACAGCGGTCCTTCCAGGTCATGAATGCTGGACGCACCGAGCTGCTTCACGGCCTCGATCGACTTCAGCACCTCGGCGCTCGTATCCAGCGCCGGCATATACCG